>WBZL01003476.1_pt2 | contig 13437 bp, 13 predicted proteins | sample 5204291 | NCBI WGS metagenome assembly WBZL01 (sample SAMN12344345, study PRJNA552823) | activated sludge metagenome | biome: Activated sludge suspended growth; feature: Nitrification reactor; material: Wastewater; isolation source: activated sludge from nitrification reactor of wastewater...
CAACTGGCCGAAGTCCCGCGAGCTCCTGTCCCGCGGCGGCAACCTCTATGTCCGGATCCTGCTGGGGCTGCGGGTCGGCGATGCCACGGCCGGCTTCCGGCTGTTCCGCCGCCAGACCCTCGAGGCCATCGACCTGGCGTCGGTGCAGTCGACCGGCTATGTCTTCCAGACCGACCTCGCCTATCGGGTCGCCAACGCCGGCCTGCGCATCGTGGAGGTCCCGATCGAGTTCTTGGAGCGCGTCCGGGGCGACTCCAAGATGAGCGGGGCCGTCGCGACGGAGTCGCTCAAGCGCATCACGGTCTGGGGGCTGCGCGAGCGCCGCGACCAGGTGGCGCGCGCCGTGGCGCGCCGGCGGGGCGCGCGCTGATGGCGCGGCGACGCTGGGCCGCCTGGGCGCTCGTCACGGCGTTCGTCGTCGTGCCGCTGCTCGAGATCAGTGCGCTCATCGTCGTCGGCAATCTGATCGGCCCGTGGTGGACGATCCTGCTGCTCGTGGCCGACAGCATCGTCGGCGGCTGGCTGATCCGTCGCGAAGGTGCCCGCGCGTGGGCAGCGCTCAACCAGGCGCTCACGAACGGCACGATGCCCGCGCGCGAGCTCGCCGACGGCGCCCTGATCCTGATCGGGGGGACGCTCATGCTGACGCCGGGGTTCGTCACCGACATCCTGGGTCTGGTGCTGATCCTGCCGTTCACCCGTCCCGTGGGGCGGCGGCTGCTGACCCAGGTGGTGTCGCGACGGCTGCTGATCGCAGGTGTGTCCCACGACGTACGACGCCCCGGACCCGGGCCTTCAGGGCCCGTGATCCGGGGCGAGGTCATCGACGACGGGGACTGACCCCGTCGACGCTCAGCTGACGCGCTTCTTGTTGGCCCGGTGCAGGTGCGCGGGGCCGATCTCGCCGCCGCGCAGCAGCTCCAGGCGCTCCTGCAGGATGTCTTCGAGCTCCTTGACCGAGCGCCGCTCCAGCAGCATGTCCCAGTGCGTGCGAGCGGGCTTCTCAGCCTTGTGCTCGGGACGCACCCCCTGGGTGTTGAGGGCCTCGGCGCCGCAGCGCGAGCACTCCCACACCGGAGGCACTTCGGCCTCCATGGACATCGTGATCTCGAACTCGTGGCCGTTGGCGCAGGCATAGTGCACCTGCTGCCGCGCCGCGAACTCGATGCCTCGCTCGTCCTCGAAACTCTGGCCACCCAGCCGTGCGCCACGCAATGTGCGCTCCGCCATGGCTACCTCCCGGTTGAAATCCCCACCTGTCAACGATGAGACGGGCGAGTAAAGAACTCATGACGCGGTTCACGCGCCTCGTTCATCGGTTCTCTCAACGTTAGCGAGGGGGGCAAGATTCCCTAGATCGCAGCGGGGACGGTGTTGCCTGCCTCACGGATGCCCTCCTCGGGATCTAGGCGCAGCAGGAACACAGCGCCGAGCACGAAGAAGACGATCAGCGCGAAGATCGCCGGCCGGTAGGAGCCGGAGAGCTGGAACACCAGCCCGAACAGCAGCGTCCCGAACCACGAGGTGCCGCGCTCCGCGGCGTTGTAGAGAGCGAAGTACTCGCCTTCCCGCCCATGGGGGATCAGGAGGCTGAAGAACGACCGCGAGAGCGCCTGGGTGCCCCCCATCACGATGGCGATGGCGATGCCGGTGGCGAAGAAGAGGAGCACGTTGCCGCGGGGCAGGAACATCGCCCACACCACGATGGCCATCCACGCGAAGGTCCCCCACAGAAGCGAGTGGTAGGCGCCGTACCGGCTAGCCAGACGCCCGAAGAAGAGGGCACCTCCGAACGCCACGAACTGGATGAGCAGGATCGCCTCGATGAGGACCGACTGGTCAAACCCGAGCTGCTTTTGGCCATAGATCGACGCCGCATAGATCACGGTCTGGATGCCGTCGTTGTAGAACAGGTAGGCGACCAGGAAGGTCAGGGTCATCGGAAACGCGCGCATCTCCTTCAGCGTGGTGAAGAGCTGGCCGAAGCTGCGCTGGAGGAGGCCGCCCTGCTCGGGGATCACGTTTCGGGGGGCATAGTCGCGAAGCCGGAGGAACGGGATCAGGGTGAAGCCGGCCCACCAGAGGGCCGCCGAGAGCAGCGAGAGCCGAACGGCCATCTCCTTGCTGAGCCCGAGGGAGTCGTAGAACTGCACCATCACCAGGTTGATGAGCAGGAGCAGCCCGCCGCCGAGATAGCCGAAGGCCCAACCTCGCGAGGAGACCCGGTCCCGCTCGTCCTCGGTGGAGATGTCGACCAGGATCGCGTAGTAGCTGACCAATGAGCAGCCGGCGAGGACGCTGCTGACAATGACGGCGACGGCGCCGATCTGCCACTGCGACCCGTGCATGAAGAACATGAGCGCGGCGAAGAACGACCCCGCCCACGCGTACCCGGCCATGTGCAGCTTCTTGCGTGGCGACCGATCGGCCAGGGCGCCGACCACGGGCAGTACGAAGGCACTGAGGATGGTGGCGAACGTGGTCAGATAGAGCGGCAGGGAGCCTGCTGCCATCGGGATACCGAGAAGGTGGATGGTCTTGCTACAGGTCTCGTCGGCATTCTCACAACCGGCGGCCGTGCCGGCCACCGTGGCCATGTAGGGGCCGAACAGCACCGTCAGGGTCGTGGTGTAGAACGCCGAGTTGGCCCAGTCGTACCAGTTCCACGCCTTCTGCTGGCGCTTCCTGTCCTCGACGACCGGGGCGAGGTTCGCGATCCCGTCGGGACCGTCTCCGCTTGGCCTCATCTGACCCACCTCTCAGCGGACCCGGACGGGTCCCGCGGAGAGTATGACGGAGCGCGGCTCAGATGTCGCGGAACGGCTCGATGTTGGCGCCGAGCAGGTTGAGGCGCTCGGCGAGGTCCTCATAACCGCGGTGGATCACATAGGTCGACCGGAGCACCGAGGTGCCCTTGGACGCCAGCATCGCGAGCAGGATGACCACGGCGGGCCGGAGCGCCGGCGGGCAGACGATCTCGGTGCCGGACCAGTGGGTCGGCCCCTCGATCATCACCCGGTGGGGGTCGAGCAGCTTGACCTGGCCGCCCAGCTTGTTGAGCTCAACGAGATAGATGGCCCGGTTCTCATAGACCCAGTCGTGGAGGAGCGTCTGCCCCTCCGCCACGGCCGCGATCACGGCGAAGAACGGGAGGTTGTCGATGTTGAGGCCCGGGAACGGCATCGGGTGGATCTTGTCGTGCGGCGCGTGGAGCTCCGACGGCTTGGTGGTGAGGTCGACCAAGCGGGTGCGGCCGTTGAGGGCGACGTACTCCTCGGAGCGGGTGTAGTGGAAACCCATCTCCTCCAGGAGCGCCAGCTCGATCTCGAGGAACTCGATGGGCACCCGCTGGATGGTGATCTCGGACTTGGTCACGATCGCGGCCGCCAGTAGCGACATCGCCTCGATGGGGTCCTCGCTGGGGGCGTAGTCGACGTCGACGTCGAGCTCGGCGAGCCCGGTCACGGTGAGTGTGGTCGTGCCGACGCCCTCGACGCCCACGCCGAGCTTCTGGAGGAAGAAGCAGAGGTCTTGGACCATGTAGTTGGACGACGCGTTGCGGATGATCGTCGTGCCGGGGTGGAGCGCCGCGGCCATCAAGGCGTTCTCGGTGACGGTGTCACCGCGCTCGGTCAGCACGATGGGCCGGGTCGGCTCCAGCGCGCGGTTGATGGTGGCGTGGTAGAAGCCGTCGGTGGCCTTGACCTCGAGGCCGAACGGACGCAGCGCGGCCATGTGGGGCTCGACGGTGCGGGTGCCGAGGTTGCAGCCACCGGCATAGGGGAGCTCGAAGACGTCGGCCCGGTGGAGCAGCGGCCCCAGGAACATGATGACCGAGCGAGTGCGGCGGGCCGCCTCGACGTCGATGACGTCGAGGTTGAGCTCGGCGGGCGGGATGATCTCGAGGTCGTTGTCGGTGTTGAGCCAGCGGGTCTGGACGCCGAGGCTGTTGAGCACCTCGAGCAGACGGTTGACCTCCTCGATGCGCGCGACCTTGCGCAGCGTGGTCCGGCCGCGGTTGAGCAGCGAGGCGCACAGCAGGGCGACGCCGGCGTTCTTGGAGGTCTTGACCTCGATGCTGCCCGACAGGTGCGTGGGCCCGGTGACCCGCAGGTGGGTCGGGCCGCCGCCGAGCGCGACGATCTCGGAGTCGAGCGCGGCGCCGATGCGCACCAGCATCTCCAAGGAGAGGTTCTGGTGGCCCTTCTCGATCCGGTTGATGGCACTCTGGCTGGTCGCCAGCAGGTCGGCCAACTGGCTCTGGGTCAGACCGCGATGCTTGCGGGCATCGCGGATGAGGTTGCCGATCCGGCTCTTGTAGTCCTCCGTCACACCCTCACGGTATCTCAGATATGAGATACGACGTCAATGGGGTCGGCGTGGCGTCGACCACGGCGCACATCGGCCCAGGGGAGTAGCGCGGCCCCGCGGGTCGCCGTACGCCGCCTCAGCCGCCGAAGTTCTGCACCCAGTAGCGCGTGCCATCGCTGGTGCGGGCCAGGCCGAGGCCGATGCGCGTGTAGGACTTGCTGAGGATGTTCTTGCGGTGGCCGGCCGAGTGCATCCAGCCGTTCATCACCGAGGCGGCCGTGGGGTAGCCGTAGGCGATGTTCTCGCCGAGTCGCGAGAAGCCCGGGCACATGTCGAAGACCTTGGCCAGGTCGCGGTGCACGAGCTTGCGGATCTTGGTCAGATGGACCGCCCAGGGCTGGGCGACCGTGACGGTCAGGCACCGGTGGATCTTCAACGGCTTGGCGTCGTGCTTGGCCCGGACGGCGTTGACACGCGCGAGCACCTTGACCAGGGGCGGCCGCAACGACACCGACCCCGCCTTGGCGGCCGTCGACGTGGCCACAGCAGGCGCCGAGGTGGCGGCAGACGGTCGCGCGGGAGAAGGGGTGGCGTGCACAGGCGCGCTGGCGAGCGTCAGAGCGGCGACGGCAGCGCCCGCGAGGAGCACCCGGGTCACGGAGGCAGAGACGATCATGCCCCCAGCCTAGGTGTCCGAGGCTGGGGGCATGATCGGTTCGTCCGGGCTCAGCCCGCCGGGGGCGCGGCCGGCGGAGGAGGAGGTGGCGGCGGCGGTGCCTGCTCGTCGGCAGGCGGTGCCGTCGGCTCAGGGGCCGCGTAGGGCCCCGGCTCCGGTGGTGCATAGCCGGACGGCTCCGGCGCTGGGGGAGCCGGTGTCGGGGCATAGGCCGGCGGCTCCGGAGCCGCATAGGCGGGCGGCGGAGCGGCAGGAGCCTGGCCTGCGGGGGCCTGGGGCGGCGCCGGTGGCTGCGGTGGATAGGCCTGCTGCGGCGCAGCGTAGGTCTGGCCCTGGTCGGGGTAGGCCTGCTGCGGCTGCTGGGGATAGCCCTGGGCCGGCTGGGCATAGCCCGGCTGCTGCGGCTGCTGGGGCTGTTGCGGATAGCCCTGCTGCGGCTGCTGGGGGTAGGCCGGTGCCGCCGGCTGCTGCTGGGGGTAGGCCTGCTGCGGCTGCTGGGGGTAGGGGGTGGTGGCCGGTGGCGCCTGGGGCGTCTGCTGAGCCTGCTGAGCCTGCTGCGGATAGCCGCCCTGCTGCTGGGTATAGCCCGGGTAGGCCTGCTGCGGCTGCTGCGGGCCCGTCGTGGGCTGCCCCTTGGCCGAGCCGCGCTTGCGCAGGACGACCAGCAGGAGCAGCAGCACGACGAGCAGACCGGCGACACCGCCGGCGACCGGGATCAGCCAGCCCGGGAGCCCGCCGCCGGAGTCGGAGCTGGACTCCTTGGCCGGCGACTTGTCGTCACCGTTGGCGATGCCCGCGTTGGTGTCGTTGATGTAGGTGTCGACATAGGGGTGGTCGGGGTAGAGCTCCTGCGCCTTCTGGAACAGCGGCAGCGCGTCCTTGTAGTGCTCCTGGTAGAAGTCGTCGACCGCCTCGTCATAGGCCGTGCTGGTCTCGCTGGCCTCCGCCTCAACCCCGTTGGCGTCGAGCATCTCCTGGACGACGCTGACCGGGATCACGAACTCCTGGCCCTCCAGGGCCACACCGTCGGAGCCGACGGCCGAGGCGACGAGCACGCCGACCACCTTGGACTCGTCGTCGAGGACGGGGCCGCCGGAGTTGCCGGGGCTGGCGGGAGCCTGCGTCTGGAAGACGGGCATGTCGTCGGCCGTGTACTTGATGGCCGTGATGGGGCCCTCGGTGACCGTCGGCTGGACGCGCGAGGCGGCGGAGAGGCCACCGCTGAACGTCGAGGCGGCGGGGTAGCCGGCCACGTGGAGGGTCGAGCCCTCGGCCACGTCACCATCCTCGCCCAGGCTCAGGGTGGGCATGTTCTCGACGCCGTCGATCTTGAGCAGCGCCACGTCGTTGCCGGGGTAGGGGACACCCGCGTCGACGACCTGGGCGCTCACGGCCTCCTGCTTCTTGCCCTGGGACACACTTCCCTGGGCGACCAGGGCCGCCACGTCGGTGCGCAGGTCGGAGACGCTCATGTGGCCTGCGAACCACTTGGTCACCGCGCGAGCGAGGCGGTTGACCTGGCTCCGGTTGAACGACGTGGTGCCGCTGGAGAGTCCCTTGACGAAGGCGTTGGACACCTTGGTGAGGGTCTTGGCGGCGAACTCCGGGGCGAGCTCGGCGGGGTCGGCCTCGACGACGTGGGCAGCGGTCACGATGTAGCCGTCGGGCGTGATGACCCAGCCGGTGCCGACGCCGATGACCGAGGCGGTGTCGGAGTAGGTTTGCGCGGTCGCCACGAAGTAGCGACCGGGAGACTTGACGATGGCGTCGACGATCGCCTCGGAGATCTCGGCGTCGCTGGTGCCGATGACGCCGGTGGCCGCCTGGAGGATCAGCCGGTTGACCAGGCTGTTGAGGGCAGACTGGTTGACCGTGGGGATCGCCACGGTCACGGTCGCGGTGTAGGTCGTGGCGATGAGCTGGATCCCGGGATAGGCCTTTGCAGCCAGGATCGTGCGAGGGTTGGCGTCCTCGGCGTGGGCCGGGGCCGGCTGGCCCATGACCAGCAGGGCGAGCCCTGCGGCCGCGGCGCCGACGCGACGCAAAGAGTGTCGGACGGAACGTCCCATGAAAATCCCCCTGGGGTGCTGTCGCGGACCGCGGCCGTGACGTCGCCGTCAGGCGGTCCGGTCCGGACTATAGCGGCGTAGCCGGACGGTGAGACCACCTGTTCGGACCAATGCCCGGCATGTGATCGGACCGTGACGCGATTGGCCTCCTTCGGCGGCGTCAGGCATTGCGTCCGCGAGCGGCCACCGACCAGGCGACCAGTCCGTTCTTGCCGTCCACCCAGAGCGTGTCGGTGAGGTTGACGGCGTTGCAGACGTGGTTGGGGACGAGGGACATCGTGCTGCCCAGAGGAGGGAGTGGTCCGGGCGGGAGCTCGACCGCCGCGTGGTGCTCGGAGAGCAGCACGATGCGTGCGTCAGGCTCGTCGAGGATCCTGCCGAAGCCGGTCGCCCACGGCGCCCGGTCCGCGCCCAGCGCCTTGCTTCCGGCATCGACGACGACCCGACCGTGGGCATGGCTCACGACCGTTGCCTGACAGGTCAGCGCGATCCGGTCGGGTGTCGTGCTGCCCAGCTCCCACTGTTGGGCGTCGCCGAACACATAGACACCCGGACGCCACTCGGTCAGCACCACCGAGTCGGCGTCGTCGAGGGACGGCGTGGACCCCCCGCTGACCACGAGCACCTCGTGCCCGCGTCGACGCAGCTCGGCTGCGGCGACCGCGAGCGCCGAGGCCTCCTGGTCGGCGGCCTCCCGGCGACCTTCGGGCAGGTAGGAGTGGCCGGGAAAGGTGAACACCCCGGTAACACGCAGGCCTGCGCTTCGCGCCGCATCGGCGACCCGGCCGGCGTCGTCGGGGGCGACACCGGTCCGGTGGTGACCCGAGTCCACCTCGACGAGGACGTCCACGGCGTGGTCCGGCACATGGCGGGCGAGCTGCTGTGCACCCTCCGCGGAGTCCACGCCGACGCTCACCACGGCGCGCTCGGCGACGGCGGTCAGCCGGCGCCCTCGATCCTCGTCGAGCCACAGCGGATAGGCGATGAAGACGTCGCGGGCTCCGTGGGCGACGAAGACCTCGGCCTCACCCACGGTGGCCACGGTGATGCCACGGGCGCCCGCGTCGAGCTGGAGCCGCGCGATCTCGGGGCACTTGTGCGTCTTGACGTGGGGCCGGAGGCCGACCACGGCCGCCTCGGCGCGTCGAGCCGTCGCCGCGATGTTGGCGTCGAGCCGTGCCCGGTCGACCACCAGGTAGGGCGTGCTGGGGGACATGGCACCCGAGGCTAGTGGGCGCCGGGCCCGCTGACCGGCTCCTCGTCAGCCGTCGCGGTAGCGGCGCGCCTGGGCGGCCCGGTCGCGGACCACGGCCACCGCGGCCGGTCGAGCGCCACCGGTCGCCCAGTCCTCGGGGTCGGCGGCGTACATGGTGCCGTAGGCGGCGGTGTCCCGCTGGATGCGCCAGCCTTCGGCGAGCGGGCCCAGGTCGACGGTGTCATAGCCGATCTCGTCGAGCAGGCCGGTGACGACCGCCTTGGCGTCTGCGTCGTCCCCGGCGATGGCGAGCGCGCTCCGGTCGGAGCTGCCGCTCGGTCGGGCGAGGCTCGCCAGATGGGCGAAGAAGATGTTGTTGAAGGCCTTGACCACGTGGGCGCCGGGAAGGTGGGCCTGGAGGAGCTCGGAGGTCGTGGTGGACTCGTCCTCCAGCTCGGCGATGAGACCGTCGCGCTGGGGGTAGTAGTTCATGGTGTCGATGATGACCTTGTCACGCAGGGCCTCGGCCGGGACCTGGCGATAGGCGCTGAGCGGGATCGTCACGACCACGACGTCGGCCTGTCGCGCGGCCTCCTCCGGGGTCGCTGCACTGGCGCGGTCACCCAGCTCAGCGGCCAGGCCGGCCAGGCTCTCCGGCCCTCGGCTGTTGCTCAGCACCACCTGATGGCCGGCGTCGAGCGCCAGTCGCGCCACGGTGCGGCCGATGCGTCCACTGCCGATGAGTCCCCAGGTCGTCATGGCACGTGAACACCCGCGGGCCCGTTCTGCTTCCCCGCGGTGCGTCGTCGCCCGACCTGTGCGGCGTCAAGCTGGGTTGACACGCGTGCTTGCGTCAACGTAGATTGACATCCGTGCGCACGATGGTGGACTCCGACCAGCCGGAGGAGAGCCCGGTCGAGACGCTGGCCCGCATCGCGGCCGCCAAGGAGGCGCTCGCTCGCGAGGAGGCCGTGGCGGTGCGGCGCGCCCGCGTCGCCGGCCTCAGCTGGGCCGTCATCGGAACGATGCTGGGGGTCTCCAGGCAGGCCATGCACCAGAAGTACGGGCGCCGCGCCTGAGCCCGGATCCGGGCTGAGCCGCACCACCGGACCGGAGTGCGTCAGGCCTGGGCAGCGGCCAGCAGTCGCTCGCCGAGCACCCGCGCCGCCTTCTGGACCTCCGGGCCTCGCACGACCCGGAAGCCGGCCGGCATGACCGCCAGCTGTTCGACGTACATGGTCGGGTTGCTCGTGCTCCCGATTAGCCGCGTCGTCGCCTCGTCGATCGCCTCGAGCCGCCCCAGGGTGCGGGGCAGACAACGGGCCACGGTGGCGATGGGGGCATCGATCACCACCTCCACCTCGAACTCCCAGCCGGCGGCGAGATGGGCCTCGAGGAGAGCCACGGGGTCGAGGTCCGGGGGAGGCGTGAAGGTCGCGGGCAGCACGGCCACGGAGCGGATGCGGTCGATCCGGTAGGTCCGGACGGCATCGGCGTGGAGCGCGCGGCACAGGAGGTACCAGCGGCTGTGCCGCACGACGACGGCCCAGGGCTCGACCTCGACATCGAGCTCGGTGCCTGCCTCGGAGCGGTAGCCCAGGCGCACCCGTTGACGGTCGGCGCTGGCCTGCACCAGCGCCACGGTCGTGTCGGGCTCCGGTCTGGCCGCGCCGCGGTTGGGCGCCGGGGCCGTCACGCGGCGTACGGCGTGGGCCTGCCCGGCCACCGCCTCGGGGAGCGAGCGCAGGATCTTGCCGAGGGCGCTGCCGACCGGTCCGGTGTCGTCGGCGGCGTCGTGGTGGCCGTCGAGCACCGCCATCACCAGGCCGAGCGCCTCCGCCGGGCTGAACAGCAGCGGCGGCAGCCGCAGGCCCCGGCCCGGGCGATAGCCGCCGGCCGGTCCGGTCATCGAGATGATCGGGATGCCGGCCTCGCGCAGGATCGCGATGTAGCGGCGCGCGGCCCGGTCGGTGACGCCGAGCCGGTCGGCCAGCGCGTCGGCGGTGATGCCGGGCCGGCTCTGCACGAGCTCGAGCGTCATCAGGGCACGCGCGGTGGGGCTCACCTCGGATCGCATGGCTCCATGATGGCGCGAGATCCAGGTGGGCCGGTGGCCGTGATGGTCGGTGTCGTGGACGGGCCGGCGTCCGCCGGGCGCAGCCCATCAGCCGGAGGGGCTAGGTCGAACGGGTGGTTCTCGGCGGTTCGATGACGAGCGCCCCGACGACCGGTCTATACAAGAGACTCGGGCCACATCGCAGGCAACCAGAACACGGCTCCCGACGTCGTATCTCCAGGCGGCATCGAGGGTCTTCACCCTGAAAGACCCGAGCACCAAGACGAACGGAAGGAGTGGTCCCCGTGTGTGAGTCACAGGTCACCGGTGGGCAGCTGCTCTGCGTCCGTCCTGAGGGCCACGCCGGTGGGCACGTCTACCACTGCGGACACGGCTCCTGGGTCGACGACAAGCACCTGGACTGACCCGGCGCCACGGGGCGCTGGGATTCGCCCGGCCGGCGTGGCACGATCGCCGGATGACCGCCCGCGTTGCCGAAGCCCCGCAGGTCGTCGAGGCCCAGCGACTGGCCGACCTCGTGCGACTGCGGCGGGTCCGTGACCGGATGGACCGCGAGTTCGCCCAGCCACTCGATGTCGAGGCACTCGCGCGTGGTGTCCACCTGTCCGCGGGTCACCTGAGCCGCCAGTTCAAGGCGGCCTACGGCGAGTCGCCGTACTCCTACCTGATGACCCGGCGCATCGAACGGGCGATGACGTTGCTGCGGGGCGGCGACCTCAGCGTGACCGAGGTCTGCTTCGCGGTGGGCTGCTCGTCGCTCGGCACGTTCAGCACGCGCTTCTCCGAGCTCGTGGGGATGTCGCCCAGCACCTACCGCCAGCGCGCCGCGGAGGCGGAGGCCGGGCTGCTGCCCTGTGTGGCCCAGCGCGTCACCAGACCGGTCAGGAATCGAGAAGCGGCCATCGCACCGGCCTCCCTAGGGTGACGGCATGGACCTCACCATCCACTCCACGTTCCTCCATCACCTCGACCCCGACGCGTCGCTCGCCTTCTATCGCGACGTCCTCGGCTTCGAGGTTCGCCTCGATGTCGGCCAGGGGCCGATGCGGTGGATCACCGTCGGCCCACCCGGGCAGCCACAGACCTCGATCGTGCTCGACCCGCCGGCCGTCGACCCCGGGGTGACCGACGAGGAGCGTCGCGTCATCACCGAGATGATGGCCAAGGGCACCTTTGCGATGCTGCTGCTGGCCACCCCCGACCTGGACGCCGCGTTCGAGCGGATCCAGGCCCACGACGTCGAGATCGTCCAAGAGCCCATGGACATGCCCTACGGCGTGCGCGACTGCGCCGTCCGCGACCCCGCGGGCAACCTCATCCGGATCCAGGAGCGCCCCTGAGCATGCACACCGCCGACAGTCACGACCTGATCCGCGTCCACGGCGCCCGCGAGAACAACCTCAAAGACATCAGCCTCGAGATCCCCAAGCGTCGCCTCACGGCGTTCACCGGGGTCTCGGGGTCGGGGAAGAGCTCGTTGGTCTTCGACACCATCGCCGCCGAGTCTCAGCGCCTGATCAACGAGACCTACAGCGCGTTCGTCCAGGGCTTCATGCCGACGCTCGCGCGGCCCGACGTGGACGTCCTCGACGGCCTGACGACGGCGATCATCGTCGACCAGGAGCGGATGGGAGCCAACCCGCGGTCGACGGTGGGCACGGTGACCGACGCCAACGCGATGCTGCGCATCCTCTTCAGTCGGCTCGGCCAGCCGCACCTCGGGTCCCCGCAGGCGTTCTCCTTCAACGTGGCGACCATGTCGGGGGCCGGCGCGGTGACCTTCGAGAAGGGTGGCGAGCAGCGCAAGGAGCGCCGGTCGTTCAGCGTCGTGGGCGGGATGTGCCCGCGGTGTGAGGGACGCGGCGCGGTGACCGACTTCGACGTCTCGGCGCTCTATGACGACAGCCTGTCGCTCAACGAGGGCGCGCTGACGATCCCCGGGTACACGATGGACGGCTGGTATGGCCGGATCTTCCGTGGCTGCGGCTACTTCGACCCCGACAAGCCGATCCGCGACTTCACCAAGAAGCAGCTCTTCGACCTGCTCCACAAGGAGCCGACCCGGATCAAGGTCGACGGCATCAACGTCACCTATGAGGGGCTCATCCCCAAGATCACCAAGTCGATGCTGTCCAAGGACCCCGAGGCGATGCAGCCCCACATCCGGGCCTTCGTCGAGCGGGCGATCACCTTCCAGACGTGTCCGGACTGTGCGGGCACCCGGCTCAACGACGGCGCCCGGTCCTCCAAGATCCGGGGGATCAGCATCGCCGACGCGTGCGCCATGCAGATCAGCGACCTGGCCGAGTGGGTCCGCGGTGTCGAGGACGACTCCGTGGCACCCCTGGTCGCCGCGCTGGGGGAGACCCTCGACTCCTTCGTCCGGATCGGACTGGGCTATCTGTCGCTCGACCGCTCGTCGGGCACCCTGTCGGGCGGTGAGGCCCAGCGCACCAAGATGATCCGACACCTGGGCTCGTCGCTGACCGACATCACCTATGTCTTCGACGAGCCGACCATCGGCATGCACCCCCATGACATCCAGCGGATGAACCAGGTGCTGTTGCAGCTGCGCGACAAGGGCAACACCGTCCTGGTCGTCGAGCACAAGCCCGAGGCGATCGCCATCGCCGACCACGTCGTCGATCTCGGGCCCGGGGCCGGCGCCGCCGGTGGTCAGGTCGTCTTCGAGGGCTCGGTCGCGGAGCTGCGACGCAGCGGCACCGTCACCGGGCGACACCTCGACGACCGCGCGTCGGTGAAGGACGAGGTCCGGTCATCGACCGGGGCGCTGGAGATCCGGGGCGCGTCCGCCAACAACCTCCGCGATGTCGATGTCGACATCCCCCTCGGCATCCTGACCGTCGTGACCGGTGTCGCAGGCTCGGGCAAGAGCTCCCTCATCCACGGCTCGGTCGCGGGTCGCGAGGGAGTCGTCGTGGTCGACCAGGGCGCCATCAAGGGCTCCCGTCGCAGCAACCCGGCGACCTACACCGGCCTCCTCGAGCCGATCCGCAAGGCGTTCGCCAAGGCCAACGGCGTCAAGCCGGCGCTGTTCAGTCCCAACTCCGAGGGGGCCTGCCCCCACTGCAACGGCGCCGGGGTGATC
>WBZL01003843.1_pt1 | contig 13432 bp, 11 predicted proteins | sample 5204291 | NCBI WGS metagenome assembly WBZL01 (sample SAMN12344345, study PRJNA552823) | activated sludge metagenome | biome: Activated sludge suspended growth; feature: Nitrification reactor; material: Wastewater; isolation source: activated sludge from nitrification reactor of wastewater...
GACGCGACCGGCGCGCTCCATGGCGGTCACGGCCTCACGGACCCGACCGAGCAGCGGCGAGGGGGCCCGCTCCACCGGGTCGGTGCTGAAGGTGCGCTGCCGGGCCCAGCTGCACCGCAACACCTCAGCGGCCCGGGTGACCGCCACGTAGAACAGGCGCTCCTCTTCGGCGCGGGCGGCGCTGGTGCGGGCGTGGGTGATGGGCACGTAGCCCACCTCGCAGCCGGCCAGGTGCACCACGTCCCATTCCAGGCCCTTGGCGGCGTGGAACGAGGCGATGGTGACGGCGTCGCCCGAGTCGGGGGCGTCGCTGATCAACATGGTGCGCAGCCAGCCGGGCAGGGCATCGGTGGGGGCGCCGGGGTCGGCGGCCAGTAGCTCCCGCCCGAGTCGCACCACCTGCTCCAACACGTCGAGCCGCCGGGCCTCGGCCGACTCGGGGAGCTCCCGGCGCCGGGCCGCCCCGGGACCGGTGGGGCCGATGGGGTCTGCACCGACGACGTCACCGTGGGGGTCGAGCAGGTCGGACCGTTGGAGCTCGATGCCGGCCTCGAGGTCCTCGAGCGTGGTCACCAGCGGGTCCCGTCGGCGCTGGAACCCCTCCAGCAGGCGCTGGACCTCGGGGTCGTCCAGCAGCCGGGTGCCGCCCCGAACCCGGTAGGGGATGGAGGCCCGACGGAACGCCTCCTCGAACAGGGTGGCCTGGGCGTGGGTGCGCACCAGCACCGCCTGCGCCGACCAGGGGCGACCGGGCCGGTGCAGCTCGCGGATGGCCCGGGCCACGCCGGCGGCCTCGTCGGCATCGGTGTGGTAGCCGACCACGAGCGGTAGTGGGCCGTCGGACCGGTGGGCGGTGAAGCCCCGGCGGGCCGGATCGCGGCGGACGGCCGCCGCCACCGCGAGCACCTGGGGGGTGGACCGGTACGCGTGCTCCAGGCGGACCACCTCGGCCCCCGGGTGGTGGCGGGCGAAGTCGGTGAGGAACGACGGGTCGGCACCGTTCCACGAATAGATGGCCTGGTCCGGGTCGCCCACCACGCACAGGTCGGTCCGCTCCCCGAGCCAGGCCCGGAGCAGTCGTTCCTGGAGCGGGTTGACGTCCTGGTACTCGTCGACGAACAGGTGGCGGAACCGCCAACGTTGGGCGGCGGCGAACGAGGGATCGCGCTCGATGCGCGCCGCCGCCAGCAGCAGGAGGTCGTCGAAGTCGACCACGCCCCTGGTGCGCTTCAGGTCCTCGTAGGCGCGGTACCACTCGGCGATGCGCTCGGGGTTGCCCGGCGGCTGGCGCCCGGCCGTCGCCGCGGCAGCCGGGTAGGCCTCGGGCGCGACCAGGCGGGCCTTGGCCCATTCGATCTCGCTGGCCAGGTCGATGGGGCGCATCTGGCGGTTGGACCCCAGGACCCGACCGAGCAGGCGGCCCTTGCGGTCGACCAGCACGGGCGCCGCCCGGTTGTCCGCCGCCCAGGCGGTGCGGAGTTGCGCGTAGGCGAGGGCGTGGAAGGTGCCGGCGGCGGGCAGGTCACGCAGACCGAGTGCCTGCAGGCGCTGGTCGAGCTCGGCGGCCGCCTTGCGGGTGAAGGTGACGGCGAGCACGTGGCGGGGGTCGGCGGACCCGGTGGTGCAGCGGTGGGCGATGCGCCGGGTGAGCACCCGGGTCTTGCCCGAACCCGGCCCGGCCAGGATGGCGAGCGGCTGGCCGGGGGTGGTGACCGCGAGGCGTTGGTCGGGGTCCAACCCGTCGAGCAGCCGATCCGCGTCCACCGCGGCCATGGTACGGCGCGAGGCCGGACCCCGGGCTGGGCCCGGCGGCACGCTGGTGGCGATCCCGGCGGACCGTGCGGGTGCGGGCGTACGATGCCGTCGTGGCCTTCTCGGACAAACTGCTCAACGACGGCGAACAGCTGGTGCTGGACCTCCGCCCCCACCTGGTCTTCCTGGCCCCGTCCGGCGGTGCCTTCGCCGTGGCGATCATCGGCACCATCGTGGGGCTCACGATGCTCGACGTGGAGCTCATGAACTGGGTGTACCTGCTCGCCGTGCTCGGAACCGGGCTCTGGTTCCTGTTCGAGTGGGTGAAGTGGTCCACCACCAACTTCGTGCTCACCACCGATCGCATCATCACGTCCGAGGGGTTCATCGCCAAAAAGGGCATGGAGATCCCGCTCGACCGTGTGAACACGGTGATCTTCAACCAGAGCGTGTTCGAACGCATGGTGGGGGCCGGAGACCTGGGGATCGAGTCCGCCGGCGAGCAGGGCAACCAGCACCTAAGCGACATCCGAAAACCAGCCATCGTGAAGAACGAGATCTACCGCCAGATCGAGGCCAACGAGAACCGCAAGTTCGACCGGATGCGCTCGGGCCCCGGCGCCGATCCCACCCAGGTGCAGAGCGCGCCGGCGTCGATCCCGGAACAGATCGACCAGCTCGCCGAACTGCACCAGCGGGGCGTGCTCAGCGACGCCGAGTTCCAGCGCAAAAAGGCCGAGCTGCTCGAACGCATGTGATGGTCGCCTGAGGCGTCCTCAGCGCCTACGGCGCCACCTGCTCGGTGGGTTCGGCGTCCGCGGGTCCTCGCGCCGCCAGTCTTCTGGTGCGCCTTCGGCGCTCGACTGTTGGTTCCGGTCAGGCCGTTCCTCGCTTCGCTGCGGAGCCTGACCGGCGTCTGCGTCGTTGGCGATCGGGGCGTGACGCCACGTTCGTCGGGCGGCCAACGCCGCAGACGGTGCTGTGCGGCTGCGGCGAGGTCGCAAGGTGTCCGTGCCCGTGCCCGGGGTGCTCGGCACACGGCCGTTGGGTGTCGTCAGAGGAGGTGGGCACCTCTGGACGGCTGCACCTGCCAGCCTTCGGTGAGTGCGCCCGGTTCGGCGAGGGCCACCACGCAGCCGCCGAAGCCGGCGCCGGTGAGGCGGGCCCCGTGCACGCCCGGGGTGGCGACCAGGCGCTCGACCAGGCGGTCGAGCACGTCGGTGGACACCTCGAAGTCGTCGCGCAGCGAGGTGTGGCTGGCGACCATGGCCCGGCCCGCCGTGGGCAGGTCTCCCGCCTGCAGCGCCGCAGCCGCCCGGCGGACCCGGGCGTTCTCGGTGACCACGTGCCGGGCCCGCCGGCGGAGGAGCTCGTCCTCGATGACGTCGAGGGCGTCGATGTCGTGGACGAGCCGCAGCGGCCCCACCACGGCCTCGGCCGCGTGCACCGACGCCGCCCGCTCCGCGTAGGCCGACGAGGCCAGCTCCCGGGCCTGGCCGGAGTGGACCACCCGGATCTCGGCGCCATCGGGAACGGGCACCGGAGTGATCACCAGGGAGTGGCAGTCGATCAACAGGGCGTGGCCGTCGACCCCGGCGGCCGACGCCAGCTGGTCCATGATCCCGCACGGCACGCCCGAGGCCACCTGCTCGGCCCGCTGGGTGAGCCGGGCCAGGTCGAGCGGGTCGCCGTCGAACCCCAGGGCCAGCGCCACCGCCACCTCCAGGGCGGCACTCGATGAGAGCCCCGCACCCACCGGGAGGGTGGTGGTCACGGTGCCGGTGAAGCCCACGGGTGGGCGCAGCTCGGCCACCACGCCGGCCACGTAGCGCGCCCACCCGGGCGTGGCCGCGGCCGGGTCGGCCACATCGAGGGGCACCCGGGCCGGCTCGGCCTCGGTGTCGCTGGTGAGCACCACCTCGGTGCCGCCGGTGCGACCGGTGACGGTGGTGACGAGGTCGACGGCGAGCGGCAGCACCAGCCCGCCCGTGGTGTCGGTGTGGTCGCCGATCAGGTTGACCCGCCCCGGGGCCACCGCCGTCACCGCCGACACCGGGGCGCCGTTCACGAGCCGGACCCGTCCGTCGCGTGGGGAGCACGCGGGGAGGGCGGCGTCCACGCCACGGCCCGCAGGGCGGCGGCGGCGTCGTCGGGGACCACCGGGTTCAGGTACGACCCGCTGCCCAGCTCGGCCCCGGCCACGTAGCGCATGACGCCGGGGGCCCGGTGGGGGCCGGCCACCTCCACGTGCAGCCACGCGCCCGGCCAGTGCCCGCCGTCGGTGGGCCGCTGGTGGATCCAGAACATGTACGGCATGGGCGGGTCGAACACCGCCTCCAACCGCCCGAGCGCCTCGGCCAGCACCGAGGCGAAGGCGTCGCGCTCGTGGGGGGCGAGCGACGGCAGGTCGGGGCGCTGGTCCAACGGTGCGATCCGGAGCCCGTACGGGTACACGGGGGCGGCCGGCACCCAGGCCCGCCACCCGTCGCGCTCCACCACCACCAGCTCGGGGTGGTCCTCCAGGAGTGGGTGCCCGGCGGCCAGCCGGGCCAGCTCGGTGGCCGGCAGCGGCGGCACGTCGGGGTAGGCGTAGATCTGGCCGTGGGGGTGGGCGATGGTGGCCCCCACGTCGGGGCCGTTGTTCTCGAACACCAGCACGTAGGCGATGTCGGGGCGGGACCCCAGGGCCTCGGTCCGCTCGGCCCACAGGTCGACCACCTCGCGCACCTGGTCGGGCGCCATGGTGGAGAGCCGGCTGTCGTGGTCGGGGGAGTAGAGCACCACCTCGCAGCGGTCGTCGGGGAACGACGGCCAGCGGTTGCGAAAGGCCCGGACCCGGTAGGGCTCGGGTGATTCGGTGCCGCCCACGCAGAACGGGCAGCCGGCCGGGCCGGTGGTGGGCAGGTTCGGGCGCTTCTGGCGACTGCCCGTCACCTGGACCTGGACGCCCGTGAGGGGGTCGGTGCGCAGCTCGCTGAGGTGGTCGCGGTCGTCGCCCATGCGGCCCCGACGATACGGCCCCCGAGGGGTGACCCGGGTCCCGTCCAGGCTGGCGCGTGCACCCGGCCCGGGTCGGTCGGAGCCCCGACGGCTTCCCTGCTCGGGCTCGGTCCGCGCGTCCGGCGGACACCCGGCCCCGAGGAGGCGACCGGTAGCGTGGAGGACCCATGTCCCGCGTCCACCTCGTCACCCTCGGCTGTCCCAAGAACGAGGTCGACTCCGAGAAGCTGCTCGGGCAGCTCGCCGTCGACGGCTACGAGGCCACCGACGACGCCGAGGCGGCCGACCTGGTGGTGGTGAACACCTGCGCCTTCATCGAGGAGGCCCGCCAGGAGTCCATCGACACCGTTCTGGGCCTGGCCGACCTCAAGGCCCAGGGCTCTCGGCTGGTGGTCACCGGCTGCATGGCCGAGCGGTATCGCCAGGAGCTGGCCGACGCCCTGCCCGAGGTCGACGTGGTGGCCGGGTTCGGCGAGTCGCTCACCGGGGCCACCGCGGCCGCGCCGGCGGGCACGCCGGTGACCATCGGCACCAAGCCGGTGGGCGAGCCGGTGCCGGCGTTCGACCTGTTGAACCTGCCGCGCCCCCGGTCCACCCGGCCCTGGGCCTACGTGAAGGTGGCCGAGGGCTGCGACCGGGCGTGCGGGTTCTGCGCCATCCCCAGCTTCCGGGGGCCCCAGCGGTCCCGGTCGCTCACGGCGATCCTCGACGAGGTCGACCAGCTCCAGGTGTGCGAGGTGGTCCTGGTGGCCCAGGACCTGGCCGCCTACGGGCGAGACCAGGGGGTGGGTGAGCGGTCGATCATCCCGCTGGTGGAGGCGGTGGCCGACCGGGTCGACCGCACCCGGCTGCTCTACCTCTACCCGTCCGACCTCACCGACGGCCTGATCGACGCCATCCTCGCCACGGGCGTGCCCTACTTCGACCTGTCGCTCCAGCACGTGTCGGCGCCGTTGGTGCGCCGGATGCGCCGGTGGGGCAACGGCGAGAAGTACCTGGCGCGCATCGCCGACATCCGGGCCCGCGAGCCCGAGGCCGCCTTCCGCTCCAACTTCATCGTGGGCTACCCGGGCGAAACCGAGGACGACCACGACCAGCTCCTGCGGTTCGTGGAGGAGGCCCAGGTCGACTGGTGCGGCTTCTTCGCCTACTCGCCCGAGGACGGCACCTACGCCGTCGACCTCGACCGCCAGGTCCCCCGGGGGCTCATGGAGGAGCGCCTGGCCGAGCTGCGGGAGCGCCAGGACGCGATCACCGCAGGAAAACGTGACCGATTGATCGGTTCGGAGGTCGAAGTGCTCGTGGACAGCACTGGGATCGCCCGCAGTCACCGTGAGGCACCCGAGATCGATGGCATCATCTCGGTGCCCGACCACCTCCCAGCGGGGTCCATCACCACGCTCACCGTCACCGGTGCGCTGGGCCCAGACCTCCACGCCAGCTGACGAGACCCTCCCCCGGACCCGAACCATGGCCAGCCCCCACCACCACCAGAACGACTCGCACCTCGTGCCGATAGACGACCGCTACGGCCCGGGCGCGCTGCTCACCCCGGCCAACGTGATCACGGTGCTGCGCCTGGTCCTGTCGCCGCTGCTGCTGGTGATGATCGTGAAGGAGCCCTCGTCGTGGGCCGCCTTCGCCTTCTGGACCATGCTCGCCCTCACCGACGGCATCGACGGCCACCTGGCCCGGCGCCACGGCACCACGCGGTCGGGGGCGTTCCTCGACCCGTTGGCCGACAAGGTCCTGGTGCTCGGCGCGCTCTTCGCCCTGGTTGCCGCTGAACGGTTCTGGGTCGTTCCGGTGGCGCTCATCACCGTGCGCGAGGTGGCGATCAGCGTGTTCCGCACCCAGCTCGGTCGCCAGGGCCTGGCCGTGCCGGCCCGCACGCTCGGCAAGGTCAAGACCGTGGTGCAGGAGGTCGCGGTGGCCCTCGCCCTGCTGCCCATCACCGCCGACGCCGACCTGCTCGCCTCCGGGGTGCTCTGGGCGGCGGTCGCCCTCACCCTGGTGTCGGGTGCCCAGTACCTGCTCGACGGCCGCGCCGCCGCCACCACCCTCGGCCACCGCACCGCCCCGGTCTCCTGACCCGACCGAGTTGCATCGCCGGTGAACCCCGGTAGACACCTGGGGCATGGGTGCCGATGTCGACGTCGTGGTGGTGGGTGCGGGCCTGGCCGGCCTGTGTTGTGCCCGTGAGGTGGCGGCGGCCGGCCTGACGGTGCGGGTCCTCGAGGCGGGCGACGGGGTGGGCGGACGGGTCCGCACCGACGTGGTCGACGGGTACCGGCTGGACCGAGGGTTCCAGATCCTGCTCACCGCCTATCCCGAGGTGGCGGCCTCGCTCGACGTGGTGGCCCTGGACCTGCGGGTGTTCGACCCGGGTTCGCTGGTGTGGACGGGCGGCGGCTTCGACCGGGTGGCCGATCCGTTGCGTGACCCCCGGGCGATCCTCAGCACCCTCACGGCCGCGATCGGCTCGCCGCTCGACAAGGCCCGGGTGGGGCTGCTGCGCCAGCGCCTGGTGGGCACCGACCCGGTCGACCTGCTCCGTCGGCCCGACCGCTCCACCGCCGACGCGCTGCGCGCCGCCGGCTTCTCCACCCGCATGGTCGACCGGTTCTTCCGCCCCCTGCTCGGCGGGATCCAGCTCGACCTGGAGCTCGCCACGTCGGCCCGCATGTACGAGGTGATCTTCCGCACCCTCGCCGTCGGCGACGCCGCCGTGCCGGCGCTGGGCATGCAGGCGATCCCCGACCAGCTGGCGGCGTCGCTGCCACCGGGTGTGGTCTCGCTCGGTGCTCGGGTGGCCTCGATCGACGGCACCTCGGCCGTGCTCGCCGACGGCGGGCGGGTCAGCGGCCGGGCCGTGGTGGTGGCCACCGAGGGCCCGGCCGCCGCCGCGCTCCTTGGCCTGCCCGACCCCGGGTCCAAGCCGGCCGCCGCCCTGTGGTTCTCATCCGCCGAACCGCCGGTGACGGGCCGGTCGATCATCCTCGACGGCGCCCGGTCCGGTCCCGCCGCCAACGTCGCGGTGCTGTCCGAGGTGGCGCCGAGCTACGCGCCGGCGGGCCGGTCGCTCACGGTGGCCGCCTGCCCGGGCGACGCCGGGGACGTCCCCGACCTGGAGGGCGCCACCCGCCGCCAGCTCCGGGCCTGGTTCGGTGGCGGCGTCGACCACTGGGAACTGGTGCGCCTCGATCGGATCCCCCACGGCCAGCCCCTCGCCCTTCCGCCGTTCTCCCCGAAGAAGGCCGTGCGCCTGGGCGACGGCCGCTACGTCACCGGCGACCACCGCGACACGCCATCGATCCAGGGCGCCATGTTCTCCGGTCGGCGCTGCGGCGCTGCGGTGGTGGCGGACCTCACGGCCTGATCGGTCGGGCGTCGCTCTAGGGTGCGGCCATGCGCTGTGAGGTGGTGGCCGTGGGGACCGAGCTGTTGCTCGGGCAGATCGTCGACACGAACTCGTCGTGGATCGGTGAGCAGCTGGCTCTGGCCGGCATCGACTCGTTCTTCCAGACGAAGGTGGGCGACAACCACGCCCGGCTGGTGGCCACGTTGCGCCACGCGCTCGACCGCAGCGACGCCGTGATCGTGTGCGGTGGCCTCGGCCCCACCCACGACGACATCACCCGCGACGCCATCGCCTCGGTGATGGGCGTGGGTCTGGACTTCGACGACGACGTGGCCGCCCGCATCGAGGCCATGTTCACGTCGCGGGGCCGGCGGATGCCCGCCAACAACTTCCGCCAGGCCGAGGTGCCCGAGGGCGCCATGGCCATCCGCGATCCCCAGCCCGGCACCGCCCCCGGCCTGATCTGCCCGGTGCCGGGCACCGCCGACCCCGAGCGCCCCGGGTCCGAGAAGGTGATCTACGCCGTGCCCGGCGTGCCCCGGGAGATGAAGGTGCTGATCGGCGAGGCGATCCTGCCCGACCTGGTGCGCCGGGCCGGGGTGGCGTCCACCATCGTGAGCCGCACGCTGCGCACCTGGGGCGAGAGCGAGTCGGGCCTGGCCGAACGGCTCGACCCGTTGGTGGCCGACCTCGACCGCACCGGCGCGGTCACCCTGGCCTACCTGGCCAGCGGCATCGAGGGCATCAAGGTGCGCCTCACCGCCAAGGGCCCAGACCGGGAGACCGCGGCCGCCCTGCTGGCCGTGGAGGAGCAACGGGTGCGCGCCGAGCTGGGCGACCTGGTCTTCGGGGTGGACGACGAGACCATCGAGCACGCCGTGCTGACGGTGTTGCGGGCCCGCGGGCTCACCCTCGGGGTGGCCGAGTCGCTCACCGGCGGGTTGATGGGCGCCCGGATCTGCGACGTGCCGGGCGCGTCCGACGTGTTCCGCGGGTCCATCGTGTCCTACGCGTCGGAGGTGAAGTTCTCGCTGCTCGGCGTGCCCGAGGGGCCGGTGGTGTCGGCCGACGCCGCCCGGGCCATGGCCGCCGGCGCCCGGCGGGCGCTCGGTGCCGACGTGGGGGTGGCCGTCACCGGTGTGGCCGGCCCCGACCCCCAGGAGGGGATCCGTCCCGGCACGGTGTTCGTGGGCCTCGACCTCGGCCCGGCCGGGGGTGACGCCGGTCCCGATGCCTTCGAGGTCGGTCTGCCGGGAGACCGCCAGCAGGTCCGCCAGTTCTCGGTCATCACCGCCATGAGCGCCCTGCGCACCCGCCTGCTGGCCGCCGACGCGGAGTAGCGGTGCGGTTGTTCGCGGCGGTGTGGCCGGACCACGCGGTGCTGGAGGGGGTGGCCGCGTTCCAGCGGCCCGACCTTCCCGGTGGGCGGTGGACCACGGCCGACCAGTGGCACGTGACGCTGCGGTTCCTGGGCGAGGTGGCCGAGGCGGACCTGGCCGAGGTGGTCGACGCCATGGCCACGGTGGCGGCCCGGCATCGGCCGCTCACCGCCGTGCTGGGCCCGGTGACCGGCCGGTTCAAGGAGCGGATCCTGCACGTGCCGGTGACGGGGCTCGACGACCTGGCCGCCGACGTGATCGCCGCCACGGCGACCATGGGCGACGCCCCACCCGAGGACCGGGCGTTCCAGGGCCACCTCACCCTGGCCCGGGTCCGCCCCCGGCAGGCGCGGCTGTCGCCCCCCGCGCTGCCGCCGTCGGTGGTGGGACGCCCGCTCGCCGGTTCGTGGACGGTGCGGGAGCTCACCCTGGTGGCCAGTGACCGTCGCCCCGGTGGGTCGGCCTACTCGGTGATCGACCGGGCGCCGCTGGGTTCCGGCGATGCGCCCGGCGATGTTCCCGGCGGCGGGTCCGGCGATGTTCCCGGCGGCGGGTCCGGCGATGTCCCCGGCGACGCTTCGGGCGACGGGTCCGGCTGAGGTCCTTCCCTCGGCTCGGGAATCCCTGCGGGCGTCCATCGGTTGGAGCGGACCACGCGGGCACCAGACTGCCCGGATCCCCCCGCCCTCCGGGCCAACCCACCAGGAGAACCGCTGATGCAGGCCGGTGACCAGATCCCCGACTTCGAGCTGCCCGACCAGACCGGTGCTCCCCGCCGGCTGTCCACCCTGCTCGCCGACGGGCCGGTGGTGCTGTTCTTCTACCCGGCGGCCATGACCGCCGGCTGCACCAAGGAGGCCTGCCACTTCCGGGACCTGGCCGCGGAGTTCGCCGAGGTCGGTGCGCAGCGCGTGGGCATCAGCATGGACGCCGTCGACAAGCAGAAGCAGTTCGCCGACAAGCACAGCTTCGACTACCCGCTCCTGGCCGACACCGACGGCGCGGTGGCCAAGATCTTCGGGGTCAAGCGGGCGCTCGGCATCCTCAAGGTGAAGCGCAACACCTTCGTGATCGGCACCGACCAGCGCCTCCTCGCCGAGATCAGCAGCGAGATGAACATGGACAAGCACGCCGACGAAGCCCTCCAGGTGCTGCGGGCCCAGTCGGCCTGAGGGATCGCCCAACCCGGCCCGAGGGTTCACTCCGGCCACACCGGCCACACCGGCCGACGGGTCGCCGTCGGCCTGAGTGGTCGCCCTCAGGGCTCGGTGAGGTAGAGGTGCACGCCGACGATGCCAGCGGACTGGTCGACCACCAACGTGACCGCGAACCAGTTCATGCAGCTGTCTCCCATCACGGGGGTGATGGTGACCAGTACCTGGCCGTCGCCGAGGTCGGGCGCGGTGTGACGGCTGCCCGCGCACCCCACGGGGCCGCCGGTCGCCACCTCCAGGTCGCCGGTGCTCCTGAGCAGTTCGATGGCCGAGAAGGGCGGTCGCCACCCCTGGTAGTCCTCCACCCCGTCGTCCTCGTCGATCATCCAGCCATCCGGGCTCGCCAGGTTGGGGGCGCCCATTCGGCGAACCACGTCCGCGTCCAGGCCGAGATCGACCGACGTCGCGAACAGGTCCACCGGAACGGTGGCGGTGCCGGCGGCGACCTGCGGGGCCAGATCGATCAACTGCTGCGCCCTCGCCATGGCGGCGGTCGTGCCGACACCGGGGGTCGTGGTGCCGGTCGCCGGCTCCGTCGACGCCGTGGTCGCCGTCGCGGGGTCGTCGGTCGGGTCGCCGGTCGTGTCATCGGGGGTGCCTGTGGTGCCGTCGCCGTCGGCATCGCCCTCGTGGACGATGAGGTCGGCCAGGCGGTCGGCGCGGGCGTCGTCCTCCACCGGTCCGGTGGCGGTGTCCAGGAAGGCCGACCACTCCTCGGCCGTGGCCGGGCGGAGCGAGCGCAGCAGGGCGAGGGTCTCGTTCCGTGTCACCTGGTCGGCGTCGTAGCCCACGTCCGTGCCCGTGATCAGGTCAGCGCCCGGCCACCAGGCCACGAAGACCGATCTGGACGCCTGGTCTCCGCCCGCCGCGAACCGGGGGTCCGGGTTCACCTCCTCCACCGGCAAGGGCATGTCGGGGACCGGTCGGGAGCCCAGGACCCTCGCGTAGGTCCACATCTCGTCGAAGCCGTGCGGGGTGAGGTCGTAGCGCAGCCTCCCTCCGTCCGCCGGGTGCTCCAGCACGACGGTCACCACGTGGAACGCCCGCGCTGAGGCGGGGATGGCGACGGTGTCGATGACCGTGAGGCCTGCGGTGGCCAGGGCCCGGGAGTCGGCCCGGACGGCGGTGGCCAGGTCCACGAGCTCGTCGTCGTCCCGGTCGGAGGCCACGGTGGTGGACCGACCGCGGTCCACCCAGACCACGTGGGTCCCGCCGCGCAGGACGCCCGCGATGCCGTCCCCGAGGTCCACCGGGACGTCGGCGGAACGCGGGTCGCGGGCGGGGTCGTCGTCCTCGTCGGCCACGGCGGTGATCGTGACCACGCCGGGGGCCTCGGGATCTGCGGCGTCCCGCCAGGCCGTGGCGGTGCAGGGGCAGGATCCCACGAACCCCTCCACGTCCCGCCAGTCGGTCTGCACCTCGGCCAGGCGCCAACCCTCGGGCAGGTCGGCCGGCACGTACCAGCCAGTGGCGTCGTCGTCGGGGCCAGGGACGGCCACCACGGTCTGGGCGTCGTCGTCGCTGCCGCGGGTGAGGACGAAGGCGGCCACCAGCCCGATCACCGCGAGCACGGCGGCGGCCGCCAGGAGCTGGCGCCCTCGGCGGGACCGCGTCGCCCGGCCGGGCCGGTCGGCGCCGGCCGGCTCCAGGTGCACGACCGTGGGGTCGCCAGAGCTGACGCGCTCGGCGATCTCCCGCCAGCCGTCGAGCACCGGCTGGGCGTCGACGACGGGGGCGACCGCCTCGCGGAACCAGCGGGCGTCGTCAGGGGTGGCGTGGGGATCTCGGCGATCAGTCATGGGGGACCACCTCCTTGAGGGCGGCCAGGCCGCGGTGGATCAGCGAGCGGACGGTGGCGGGTCGAACGCCGAGGAGGCGGGCGATCTCGTCGGTGGGGAGGTCGGCGTAGAAGCGCAGCGCCAGCGCCTCCCGCTGGCGCTCGGGCAGCGACTGGAGCGCCTGCCACACCGCGCTGGTGGCCACCGGGAGCCCGGGGGGCGGTGCGTCGGGCGGCGGCTCGGGGGCGCGGCGGTCGGCCAGGGCCTGACGGCGACGGTGGTCGCGGCACAGGTTCACCAGGATCGTGCGCAGGTAGCCGCCCGGGTTCTGGACCGCGGCGAGGTGCGGGGCCAGGCGCACGAACGCGTCCTGGGCCAGTTCCTCCGCCCGGTGCCGGTCGCCCACCAGCAGGTGGGCCAGGCGGACCGAGGCCTCGTACCGGTCGCGGTACAGCGCTTCGAGCGCCCCCAGCGCTTCGACGCCGACCCGTTCGGGTTCGCCGCCTGGTGCCTGCCCGCCGGTCGGCTGGTCGCCCGGATCGTCCACCCGCTCCGCCCTTCGTGTCGCCGGAGGTCCGGCTGCAACGGTGTTCACACCTGCTCTGACGAAGAGCCCCGCCACGGCGTTGCGCGTGGGGCTGGCCCGGGCGGGGCCGGCCCCAGCAGGCGGCGGGTCAGGGGCGGATCTTGTGCACCACGGCCTTCACGCCGCCCCGTACGAACGACAGGCCGAGGTCGACCCAGTCGAAGCGGTCCCGCCACAAGGTGATGAGGCCGTCGTGGACCTCGAAGGTGCCGCACACCCAGAACCCGGCGGCCACCGGGCCGGTGGTGATGACGTCGGTGCGTTCGGTCAGGACCACGGGGCCGTCGGCGGCCACGTTGATGTAGTCGACCCGGAAGGCGCTGGCGAAGCGCAGCATCTGGCGCAGCGTGGTCTCCACCTGG
>WBZL01003846.1_pt1 | contig 13421 bp, 13 predicted proteins | sample 5204291 | NCBI WGS metagenome assembly WBZL01 (sample SAMN12344345, study PRJNA552823) | activated sludge metagenome | biome: Activated sludge suspended growth; feature: Nitrification reactor; material: Wastewater; isolation source: activated sludge from nitrification reactor of wastewater...
GTGAACGGCAAGCGCTTCGGTGTGAAGATGTGGGTGCCCGACATGCCGATGGTGGCCGCCGGCCCGGCGAAGAAGGCGGCCAAGCCTCGTTCCGGTGGCAGCCATGGCAGCGGCTCGGGCGCCAGCGGCAGCGGCAACGTCGAGGTGCCGATGCAGGGCACGATCGTGAAGGTGCTCGTGGAGGTCGGCCAGGAGGTCGCCGAGGGTCAGGCCGTCGTCGTGCTCGAAGCGATGAAGATGGAGAACCAGATCACCGCGGAGAAGGCCGGCAAGGTCAAGGAGATCAAGGTCGCCGCGGGCGACACGGTCGGCGCCGGCGACGTGGTGGTCATCATCGAGTGACCCGCCGCTCATGACGCGGCTGTTCGTCGCCCTCTGGCCGTCGGAGGACGCCATGGAGGAGTTGCGCGCCCTGCCCCGCAAGGACCAGCAGGGCGTGCGCTTCATGCCTCCCGAGAACTGGCATGTCACCCTGCGCTTCCTGGGCGAGGCGTCCGTCGACGAGGTGATCGCCGCGCTCGATGAGGTGGTGTTCGAGCCGGCCGTCGCCCGCCTCGGCCCCGGTGTCGACGTGATGAACGACCGGGCACTCGTCGTGCCCGTGAGCGGCGTGGACGGCCTGGCGACCGCCGTGGTCGCGGCGACCGGCCACCTCGGCGAACCCGCCCGCAAGCGCTTCGCCGGCCACCTCACGCTCGCGAAGGTGAAGCCCCATGCGCCCATGCCACGTGCGCTCGGGGCGCATGTGCTGGCCGAGTGGCAGGTGGAAGAGGTCGCCCTGGTGCAGAGCCGCCTCGACCCCGCCGGCGCGCGCTACGACACTCTTGCCACCTGGCCCGTGCCCGCCTGAGCGTCGCCGGGCGGCAGGCACCACCGGGCCGGTCGACCCGCGGCGGCTACTCGGCGGCTTCGGCCAGCGCTTCGGAGAGCGCGGGGTGCACCAGCAGGCTTTCCATGATGTCGGCGACCTTGAGGTTGGCCGTCACGGCCACGGCGATCACACTGATCAACTCGGCCGCGTGACGGCCGACGATCGAGCCACCGAGCACCACACCGGTGTACGGATCGCTGATGATCTTCACGAAACCGCGCCAGTCGTTGTTGATGAGCGCCTTGGGCGTGGTGTTGAACGGCACCTTGGTGACCCGGATCTTGCGACCGGCCGCAAAGGCATCGGCTTCGGCGAGGCCCACGTCGGCGATCTCGGGTTCGGTGAAGATCGCACTCGCCGCCTTGTCGTAATCGAGATGGCGATGGACGGTCTTCTCCAGCCCCATCACGTGCTCTGCCACCTTGCGGCCCTGCATCGACGCCACCGACGCCAACGGCAACTTGCCGCTGAGGTCGCCGGCGGCATAGATGTTGGCGACATTGCTGCGGCAGTGGTGATCGATGGTGACGTACCCGCCCCGGTCGACCTCCACACCGGCGGCCTCCAGGCCGAGGCCGTCGCTGTTGGGCACCGAGCCGATCGCCAGCACCGCGTGCGACGAGCGCACCACGCGTCCGTCGTCGCAACGCACCACCACTTCCTCCACCCCATCGGCATTCGTCTCGCGTTCGATGCTGGTGGCGCGAGCTCCCTTCAGCAACTGCACGCCGCGGGCGAGGAAGTCGTCCTCGAGCACCGCCGCCACCTCGGGGTCTTTGTTCGGCAGCACCTGCTGGCGGCTGACCACGAGGGTGACCTTCGCGCCGAAGGAGGCGAACATGTGCACGAACTCCACACCCGTGACGCCCGACCCGACGACGGTGATGCTGTCGGGGAAGGTCTTGGGAGGGTAGCAGTCGCGGGTGGTGAGGATCCGCTCACCGTCGGGGTGGCACCAGTCGGGGATGCGCGGCCGGCTGCCGGTGGCCAGCAGGATCGCGTCGGCCCTCACCACGCGCACCGGGCCCTCGACCGGGGTGATCTCCACGTCGGTGGGCGACAACAGGCGGGCCGTGCCGTTCACCAGGGTGACACCCTGGCTGGTGAGCAGCTCGGTGGTGCCCCGTTGCAGCCTGGTCTTGATGCTCTCGACGCGCTCGGTGAGCGCGGAGATGTCGACCTCGGCCTCGGTCTTCTCCAGACCCATGCCCTCCATCCGCCGGTAGCGGGTGATCGCGTTGCCGGTGGCGATCATCGTCTTCGACGGGATGCAGTCGAACAGGTTGGCCGCGCCGCCGATCACGTCGCGCTCCACCAGGGTCACCTCCGCCCCGAGCCGAGCGGCATGGGTGGCTGCGGTATGGCCGGCGGGACCGCCGCCGATGATCACGAAACGGGTCGTCACGGCGTCGAGGCTATCCCTCAACTTCCTGCAAGGTCGGCCGTCGCCGTTGCTCTGGACGGGTGACCACCCAGGAGGAACCATGAAGATCCGTCTCCGTCACCTGTTCGCCGGCCTCACCGTGCTGAGCGGCATGTGCGCCACCGCCACCGTCGCCGCACCGACCGTCTCCGCGGGTGGAGTGCCACGGGCCACACCCGGCGACGGCAGCGCCGTGGTCTACATCGCCAACACCGGCTTTCCGGGCCTCACCAACGGGATGAAGTACAACTCGTCCGGCGGCGCCATCGACGCCGGCAAGATCGACGACACCCACTTCTGGGTGAGCTTCGCCGGCATCGGCGGCGGCACCTACTCGAACGCACAGCTCGGGATGTGGAACGGCGACGACGGCCCGGCGGTCGACCCGGCGTGCACGATCGACAAGACGAAGGACAACGGCGCCGACGTGGTGGTGTTCTTCCAGTGCATCGCTCACCCGTACTGGCCATCGCTGGTCGGAACCACCTTGTTCGTGACGGTCACCAACGCGCCCCACCCTGATCGCCCCGGGGTGACGGCGCCGTCGTTCTTCGCCCTCACCTCGTCGGACCCGTCGATCGCACTGCACACCCCGCTCAACCAGTACCGCTCGGCCGGCGTCGGCCAGGCCACCGTCACGCGCAGCGCCGTCGGCCAGTACTCGGTGCGCATCCCCAACGCGGCCTACCCCAAGACCGTCGGGATCGCCGTCGCCACCGCCCTCAGCGTCAGCCCCGCCGTCGACCCCGCCTACTCCCGTTACTGCAATCCCCAAAGCTGGGGGTCGAGCGGCGCCGACATGGTGGTGAACGTCAACTGCTACATGGGCGTCGGCGTACTCGCCGATGCACGGTTCTCGCTGCGCCTGTCGTCACGCACCCATGCCGGCGGCACCCAGCCCGGCGGCGCTCAGTGGGTGAGCAACCCGGCCTCGCCCGGCTATGACACCACTCAGTACGGCTGGAACTCCACCGGCAGCGTCAACCACATCGGCTCGATCGACGTCGGCGTCAGCGAGGTGCGCTTCCGTGGCGCGACGGGCCAGCCCCTGCTGGTGAAGTCTGCCCTGGTGGGCGCGTACGGCGGCAACCACCGCTGCACGCTGGAGGCACTCGGCATCGACCCGCTCTCCAACCAGGTGTTCACCCAGGTGCGCTGCTACGAGCCGTTCAGCGGCGCGGCGGTGGCCAACGGCCGCTCCACCGTGAGCGTGGCCCAGCACTGAGCGGCCTCAGTCGCCCAACGCCCACCCGTCGTCGGCGAACAGGTTCGCCCTGTTCGCCGGCGGCGCGATCGTGTACCCGCCACCTCCCGGCGGGCGCGGGTTCGGGCAGTACCTCACCGAGGTGGTCACCTGGTCGCGGGCCTCGCCCACCCACTCGAAGTGCATCCCGTCGGGGGTGAGGAAGTTGCCACCCCACGCGAACCCGTGCTTGCGGAAGATGTGCACGATGCGGCAGTCCATCGTGGGCACGCAGCCCTGGCAGTTGCTGACGGTGCTGACATCGAGCGCCTGGCCCCACGAGTGGCGGGACACGATGCCGCCGCTGACACCCACCTTCGACAGCCGGGCCTGACCGATCGAGCAGCCCCCGTACTGGTTGGCGTTGGCGATGTCGAGTCCGGTCGACTGCGACGCGCTGTTCGGCGACGAGTTCACCAGCTCGGGATAGGTCGCCAACACCTCGGCGAGCGCGGCCTCCAGATCGTCGCGCAGCACGAGGTTGCAGCGGGCATTGATACCCGTGGAGTACAGCTCGCGCGCCGGCGGCAGGTAGGCCGCCTTCCACCCCGCGTTCACCGCCGTCCAGCCCGAGTCGGTGAGGCCTGCGTAGTACAGGTCGAACTCGCCGAGCAGCAGCTTGGTGGCGAGCAGGCCGAGCGTGTCGTCGGGGCCCGACGGGTCCCACGAACGGCTCACGCGCACGTCGGCGTTCGTCGACACGCCCCGCGCCGACAGTTGCGCAGCGAGTGCCGCCCGGTCGAAGCGGCCGTACACCAGCACCCTCGTGTTCGAGGTCATCCCCACCGCATCCGCCTGCGCGGTGCTCATCACGATCTCCGTGCCCCCCACCTGCGCGTCGGGGGCGACGCGGGCCACCGTGTAGGTGGCCAGCCAGCCGTACGCCGTGATGAGGTCGATCGTGTCGCCCTCGATCACCCCGTGCATGGTGGCCGAGGTCTGGCTCATCACCACATCGCCGGCGGCGATCGGGCCCGACACGTCGCGACCCATGATCGAGCCACTCACCTCCAGCGGCAGCGCGGTCACCGACATCGGGTAACCCCACCCCTCGCCGCTCGACTGGCGCACGACAGTGTTCCCGCGCTTCACCCTGCGCAATCCCAGCTGGAACCCGCGCCCGTACGCGGCCGGTGCGCCGATCGCGAACGCGGAGTCGAGCGCCGCCTGCTTCACCGACGCGGTGAGGCCCCCGCGCTGGGTGACGGAGACGACATCGACACCGGGGGTACCGAGCGATTCCGCCGGCGCCACGGCGATCGCCGCGCCGGACACCGCGCCCACCACCTGGGGGGCGGCGGCGTCACCGTGCAGCGAGGTGGCCAGCACGCACAACGCAGCAACAGCGCCGACGGCGGCGGTTCGACTGCGTCCGGGCATGCGCGTTCCTTTCGTGCGGCCGCCCGCTGATGCTCAACGCTACCAGTGGTGGCCCGGCCACCGGGGGACGCCGTCAGGACGGCGGACAGGGGCGCACGACAAGATCGTCGGTCACGACCACCCGGCACGCCAGCACGACGTGGGCGCGGGCATCGTCCTCGCTGACGAAGCGGCGGCTCATCCGCTTGGGTTCGTACTCACCCTCCAGCACCTGCACCCGGCACACCCCACACCCTCCCCCACGACACCCGACGGGGATCGCGGGGTGCAACTGGCCGACGAACGGGGCGATGAGCAGGGCACCGTCGCCGACCTGCACCACGACGTCACCGGTCGCGCCCGGCTCGCCCGACACGGAGGGCAACGCCCGGACCACGCAGGTGTGCCGGCTCGCACCCACGGCACTCACGTGGCCGCCTTGCGCGCCTCGATCTCCTCGCGGCGCAGGATCGAGGCCGGCACCCCACCGATCCCCCACCGTTCGGGGTCGATGTGCTGCACCTCCACGCGCACGCGGGCGGGGTCGCCGCCCAGCACCCGGGCGGTCACCTCGCTGAGCTCCGTGATCGCCCTCTGCACCTGCGTGAGCGGCCGTCCCGCCATCATCGCCAGCCGCAGCAGGGGGATCTCCAGGTCAGCCCGATCTCCGGCGGCAAGGGCTTCGTCAGCGGGCTCGCCGGCGATCGCGTACAACTGAGGGTCGACCTCGGTGATCCACACCTGCACCCGATCGATCGGGGACTCGAGCACCTCTGCGTACGTGCGCGCCGCTTCCCGTAGCAACTCCTTCAGCACCGGGCGAGGGTGGCCGGCGAGCACATGGATGTTGGCGATGGGCATGGTGTGGTTTCACTCCTTGTCAGGGCAGACCTCGACGGCGGCCTGCGTCGAGCATCACTGTGGATCCGGTCATCGCCGCCGCCTCGGGCGCGAGCAGGGTGCTCACAGCCCACGCCACCTCGGCGGGCGAGGTGAGCCGCCCGAGCGACGACTCGCGGCACATCTCGGCCAGTACGGCGTCGACCGTGGTGCCGGCCAGCGCGGCGCGATCGGCGGCCACCCGGCGCAGACGGTCCGTGTCGGCCGGGCCGGGCGCGATGGTGTGGGCGGTGACGCCACGACTCCCGTAGGCCAGGCTGAGCTGGCGCACGACGTTGAACAGGGCGGCGTTCGCCACACCCGCGGCCGCCGCATAGTCGGTGGGTTCGAGGCCGTAGTGGCCGGCGATGGCGATGATGCGCGCGCCGCCGAAGAGGAACCCATCGGCGGCGCGCACGAGCCTCAGCAGACCACCCACTTTGACGTCGACGGCCGACAGCAGGGCAGACGTGTCGATGTCGCGCACACCGCCGGCCACGGCCACACCGGGGCCGTGCACGACCGCGCGCACGACGCCATCGGCCGGGAGTGCGGCGGCGATCGCGTCGCGCAACGTGGTGACGCAGGCGTCGGTCGAGAGGTCGGCGGAGCACACCGTCACCGCCGCGCCGTGACGCTCCACCAGCGCTGCCAGGCGGCCGGCATCGCGCGCCACCGCGAGCACAACGTGCCCTTCGCCGACGAGCCGGTCGACGACCGCGCTGCCGAACGCGCCGGATGCGCCGACGTACACCACCAGGCCGCGGGCGCCGTCGGCCATCAGCCCACCGTCGTCAGCGTCGATGCGGCGTCCTTGAACAGGCCGCGCTCCTTGGCCATCGTCATCGCCACGTCCTCGATCATGTCCTCCTGGCCGGCGATCATCTTGCGCCGGCCCATCTCCACCAACAGCTCACGGGCGTCGATCCCGTAGCGCTCGGCGGCGCGGCGGGCGAACAGCAGGAACGTGGAGTAGCAGCCCGCGTAGCCGATGGTGAGCGACTCGCGGTCGACGCGCACGGGGCGGCTCATCATCGGCACGACGATGTCCTCGGCGACGTCCATCACCTTGAACAGGTCGATGCCGGTCTCGATGCCCATCCGCTGACACACGGCCACGAACACCTCGATCGGGGTGTTGCCGGCGCCCGCACCCATCCCGCCGACGGACCCGTCGATGCGGCTCGCGCCCGCCGCGACGGCGGCGATCGAGTTGGCGACACCGAGAGAGAGGTTGTGGTGGCCGTGGAAGCCGATCTCGGTGGCCGGGTCGAGTTCGGCGCGGAGCACCTCGATGCGGGCGGTCACGTCGTGGGGCAACAGGTAGCCGGCCGAGTCGGTGACGTAGATCGTCTGCGCACCCGCCTCTTCCATGATCTTCGCCTGGCGCAGCAGCCCGTCGGGAGAATTGAGGTGGGCCATCATGAGGAAGCCGGTGGTGTCCATCCCCAGCTCACGGGCGAACGCGATGTGCTGCGGCGACACGTCGGCCTCGGTGCAGTGGGTGGCGACGTGCACGCTGCGCGCGCCGGCGTCGTACGCGGCCTTCAGTTCGTTCATCGTTCCCAGGCCCGGCACCAGCAGCACCGACACCTTGGCCTGCTTCAGGGCACTTGCGACGGCGGCGATGTACTCCTCGTTGGAGTGCAGTGAGAAGCCGTAGTTGCGTGACGAGCCACCCAGGCCGTCACCGTGGGTGACCTGCATCAGGCGCACACCTGCGTCGTCCATCGCCGTCGCCAGGCGCACCATCTGCTCGATCGTCATCTGGTGGCCCATCGCATGCATCCCGTCGCGCAGGCACATGTCGTGCACCAGCACGCTCCGCCCGGCGAGCGGGCTCGTAACGTCGGCACTCATGACATCACCTCCGCGGCCACGCCGGCCGCCTGCAACATGCCGGCCGCGATCATGTCGCCGGTGCGGGCTGCAGCGGCGGTCATGATGTCGAGGTTGCCGGCGAACGGGGGCAGGAAGTCGCCGAGGCCGGCCACCTCCAGGAAGATCGAGACGAAGTCGCCGTCGTACGCCGGGCCGTTCACCAGCTTGTAGCCGGGCACGTACTTCTGCACCTCGGAGATCATCGCGAGGACGGACGCGTCGATCGCCGCCCGATCGGCCTCGCCGTCCACCCGGCAGTGGACGGTGTTGCGCATGATGAGCGGCGGCTCGGCGGGGTTGATGATCGCCACGGCCTTGCCCTTCTTCGCTCCGCCCACCTTCTCCAAGGCCCGCGAGGTGGTGTACACGAACTCGTCGAGGTTCTTGCGCGTGCCCAGGCCCACCGAGCGGCTGGCCAGGCTGGCGATGATCTCGGCGTACTCCACGGGCTGCACGCGGGACACGGCATGCACCATCGGGATCGTCGCCTGGCCCGCGCACGAGATCATGTTCACGTTGTTGGCCCCGAGCAGCAGGTGCTCCTCGAGGTTCACCGGCGGCACGCACAAGGGTCCGATCGCCGCAGGCGTGAGATCGATCATCGTCACCCCGCGGGCGGTGAGCAGGTCGCTGTTGCGCTGGTGCACGTACGCGCTCGTCGCATCGAACGCGATGCGGATCTCGTCGGCCTCGAGGTGGGGCAGCAGACCGTCGATGCCGTCCGCCGTCGTCTTCAGACCCAACTCCTGCGCGCGGGCCAAGCCCTCCGACTCGGGGTCGATGCCCACCATCCACACCGGGTCGAGGAACTCGGTGCGGCGCAGCTTGTAGATGAGGTCGGTGCCGATGTTGCCGGAACCGATGAGTGCACAGGCGATCTTCTTCACTCGCCTTCCTTTCACTGAACTGGGATCAGACGAAGCCGACGTCGACCGTGCCGATGGTGTGGAAGCGCACCGAGACATGGTCGCCGGCGGCCACTGCGTACGCCTCGGTGATGCCGCCGCTGAGCACCACCATGCCCGCCTCCAGGCGGGCGCCGAGCCCGCCGACGAGGTTGGCCACCACTGCGACCGCCGCGGCCGGGTCGCCCATCACCGCGGCGCTGGCGCCGGTGGTGAGCAGGTCGCCGTTCTTCACCATCGCCAGGCCGATCGTGCGCCGATCGATGGCGTCCAGCCGGGTGCCCCGCCCGCCGAGCACGAAGCGCGACGACGAGCTGTTGTCGGCGATCACGCTCTGCAGGTCGAACTTGAAGTTCTCGTACCGGGAGTCGATGATCTCGATCGCGGGCAGCACGAAGGCCGTTGCCGCAACCACGTCGTCGACGGTGCAGCCTTCGGTCGGCAGGTCGCGATCGAGCACGAACGCGACCTCGCACTCCACCTTGGGGTGAACCAGTTGGGCGAGGGGCACCTTGGCGCCGTCGGCCACCGCCATCCGATCGGTGAGAAAACCCACCGACGGTGAGGCGACACCCATCTGCTGCATCTTGGCCCGCGAGGTGAGCCCCGCCTTCCAGCCCACCACGCGATGGCCGCCGGCGACATACTTGGCACGCAATGCGTTCTGCACCCGGTACCCGTCGTCGACGGTCATCGCCGGGTGCTCGACGGTGAGCTTGTGGATCGCGGTCGCCGTGACCTGTGCGTTGAACACATGGTCCGCGAGGCGGTCGACATCGAGGTCGCTGAGGCTCATGACACGGGCTCCGAGACGAAGGTGATGGAGCACGAACCGAGGCCACCGATCGTGCACTTCACGGTGCTGCCCGCCGCGGCGGGCACGAGCACCGACTGTGAGCCGGAGAGGATCACCTCGCCGGCGCGGAAGGGGATGCCGAGCGCGCCGAGCGTGTTGGCCAGCCACGCGACCGCGTTCGCCGGCCCCCACTGCACTGCTGCCCCGCAGCCGGTGGTGACCACATCGCCGTCGACCTCCACCACCATCCCTGCCAGGTTGATGTCGAGATCGAGCGGGTGTGCCCGCGGGGTGCCGATCACGAACTCGCCGCACGAGGCATTGTCGGCCACCGTGTCGACGATCCCGATGTCCCAGTTGGTGATGCGCGAGTCGACGATCTCCAGGCACGGGGACACGTAGGCGGTCGCCCTCAGCACGTCGACCGCGGTGAGCCCCGGCCCGACGAGGTCGTGGGCGAGCACGAACGCCATCTCCGCCTCGGCACGCGGGGCGATCATGCCGGCGACGTTCATCGTGCCACCGTCGGGCCGCCACATGCCCGAGGTGAGCTGGCCGAAGTCGGGCTGATCGACGCCGAGCATCTCCTGCATCGCGCGTGACGTGACGCCGATCTTCTTGCCGACGATCGTCTCCCCTGCGTCCAGGCGGCGGCGGACGAAACCCTCGGAGATGCGGTACGCGTCGGGAAGGGTGAGCGACGCACGCGTGCGCAGCGGGGGGATCGTCGTACGCGTGCGCCACGCCTCGTAGAGCTCGGCGGAGAACGCGTCGAGCTGTGTGTCCGCAGCGCTCACAGCTGCACGCACACGTTCTTGGTCTCGGTGTAGAACTCCAGCGAGTGCACCCCGCCCTCGCGGCCGATCCCCGACTGCTTCGAGCCGCCGAACGCGGTGCGCAGGTCGCGCAGGAACCAGCTGTTCACCCAGGCGATGCCGACATCGATGTCGGCCGCCACCCGGTGGGCGCGTGACAGGTCGGTGGTCCAGATCGTCGTGGCCAGCCCGTACGGGGTGTCGTTCACCTGCTCGATCACCCGCGCCTCGTCGTCGAAGGGGATCAGCGAACAGCAGGGTCCGAACACTTCTTCGTGGAGCACGGCCGAGTCGGCGGGCACGTCGGTCCAGATCGTCGGTTGCACCCAGGCACCCCCGGCGAGATCGGCGGGGAGATCGGGCACGCCACCTCCCACCACCACCGTCGCCCCGTCCTCCACTGCACGGCGGTAGTAGCCGAGCACCTTGTCGCGGTGTTCGTGGCTGATGAGCGGGCCGTAGTCGGTGTGGTGATCCTCCGGCCGCCCGTAGTGCACGCTGGTGCACCGGGCAGCGAGTGCATCGCGGAAGCGCTCGAAGATCGGGCGTTCGACGAACACCCGCTCCGTGCCGAGGCACACCTGGCCGGTGTTGAGGAACGCCGACCGGAACACCCCGTCGACCGCCTTGTCGAAGTCGGCGTCGGCGAACACGACGGCGGAGTTCTTGCCGCCGAGCTCGAACGACACGTCGCGCACACCGACGGCGGCGGCCTGCATGATCGCCGTCCCCGTGCGCGTCTCGCCGGTGAACGTGATCGCGTCGACATCGGGGTTGGTGGTGAGGAACTCGCCGGCGGAGTCCGGGCCGAAACCGTGCACGACGTTGTACACACCTTCGGGGATGCCGACCGCGGCCATCACCTCACCCAGCAGGGCCGCCGTGCGCGGCGTCTGCTCGGAGGGCTTCACGACGACGGTGTTGCCGCAGGCGAGCGCGGGCGCCACCTTCCACGTCATCAGCAGGAAGGGCGCGTTCCACGGGCAGATCACCGCGATGACGCCCTTGGGGCGGCGCTGCCCGTAGTTCAGCGCCTGCCCACCGTGATGCTCCAGCATGAACGTCTCGGTGGGGGTGTTGCGGATGAGGTCGGCGAAGGCCTCGAAGTTGGCCGCCCCGCGGGGCACGAAGGCCTTCTCCATCACATGGCGCGGCTGGCCGGTGTCGGCCATCTCCGCGGCGACGAACTCGTCGAAGCGGCGGGTGATCTCGGCGGCGACGGCGAACAACAGCTTCGACCGCTCGGCCACGCTCATCGTCCGCCATGGTCCGCGCAGGGCCTGCTTGGCGGCCCTCACCGCGGCGTCGACCTCGGCCCTGCCGGCCTCGTGCACCGTCGCGGTGACCGCGCCGTCGACCGGCGACACGAGCTGATAGCTCTTGCCGCCGGTCGCGGGCACGTACGCGTTGCCGATGAAGTTGGCGACGCTGTCCATGTTCAGGTCATTCCTTCGTGGTGTTGGTGGCTCAGGTGAGGACGGTGAGGAATGTCTCGTGCAGGACACGCTTGGACACGTCGAGGCCGCCGCCTTCGCCGAGGCCGCTCCAGTCCCAACGGATCGGGCCCCAATCCGGGTACGGGGCGAGCCCGCCCTGGAACGTCTCGAAACGGTTGCCCGACGGATCCCACGCGTAGATCGTGCCGCCGCGGGTGATGCCGTGACGGGTGGGGCCGATGTCGACGGGCACGTCGTAGGTGCTCATGATGTCGGCCGCGCGCAGCACACGGTCCCAGGTCTCCAGCAGGAAGGCGACATGGTGGAAGCGACCCGGCTCGGGGTGCTCCACGAAGGCCAGGTCGTGGGCCTTGTTCGAGCAGGCCAGCCACAGGGCGCCCTTGATGTCGGTCTCGGGCAGGGTGACGAACTCGGTGAGGTGGAAGCCGAGCACGTTGGTGAGCAGGGCCAGCGCATCGTTGACGTTCGGCCCGTAGAGCAGGGCGTGGTCGAAGCGCACCGGGGCGATGCCCTTGTCGAGGCCCGGGTCGTACGGCTTCGGGTTGAAGTCGCCGAGCGGGTTGCCGAGGATCTTCTTGGTCGCGAACAGCTCCATCTCGTGGCCGGTGGGCAGGGTGAAGCGCACCCGCTCGCCGGTCTCGAGCAGGTCGCCGGCGGCGATGCGGCGAGTGGCCACGCCGTAGTCGTTGAGGTTCTTCTCGAGCTGGTCGAGCGTCGCCTCGTTGAGCACCTTGAAGCCGATGAAATCCATCCCGGCCTCGTCGGCCTCGCGGATGATGAAGCTGTGATGGTCGCGCTCTTCGTAGGTCTTGAAGTACACGCGGCCCTGGCTGTCACGCCCGGTCTCCACGAGACCCATCACGTCGGTGTAGAAGCGCACGCTCTCGGCGAGATCGAGCACCCTCAGTTGAATGTGACCCGGGCGGGTCACGCCGGTCAGTGCCATGGTGGTTTGGTCCCCTCTTGTCGTGTTGTCGGTGAACTGCGGGATCGTTCGCGGTCGACACCGACTTCAATCCCCTGTCAACACGCATGGTGAGCGCGCCGGCCCTACCCGTCCAATACTTGTTGAGCCACCCTGCGATACCTTTGGGGTATGGAACTGCGCCACTTGCGCTACTTCGTCGCCGTCGCCGAGGAGCTGAACATCGGCCGCGCCGCGGAGCGCCTGCACATGTCGCAGCCCCCGCTGACGCGCCAGATCAGCCAGCTCGAACGCGAGGTGGGCACCACCCTGTTCACCCGTTCCAATCGCGGGGTGGAGCTCACCAACGCGGGTCGCGTGCTGCTCGACGACGCGCGGCGAATGCTCCACATGGCCGAGCAGGCCGGCGACCGGGCGTTGCGCGCCGGTGAGGGCACGGTCGGCCGACTCGACCTGGCCATCTTCGGCACCGGCATCTTCGGGGCCATCCCGGTGCTCTTGCGCGCCTATCGCGCTGAGACACCCGACGTGAAGATCGTGCTGCACAACATGAGCAAGGAGGAGCAGCTCGACGCGCTCGCCCACCGCACCATCGACCTGGCCTTCAACCGTGTCGTGCAACCGGTGCCCGGGGTCACCAACGAAGCGCTCCTCGCCGAGCGGCTCTACGTCGCCGTTCCCGAGGATCACGCCCTCGCCGCGCGCACGGCGATCCGCCTGCGCGAGCTGGAGGGCGAACCCCTCGTGCTCTTCCCCACCGGCAGCAGGCCCAGCTTCATCGACGTGGCGTTGGCGATGTGCCGCGACGCCGGCTTCGAGGCCACCACCGTCGCCGAAGTGGCCGATGTCGTGCACGGCATCGCGCTG
>WBZL01003847.1_pt1 | contig 13420 bp, 12 predicted proteins | sample 5204291 | NCBI WGS metagenome assembly WBZL01 (sample SAMN12344345, study PRJNA552823) | activated sludge metagenome | biome: Activated sludge suspended growth; feature: Nitrification reactor; material: Wastewater; isolation source: activated sludge from nitrification reactor of wastewater...
GAAAAACACAAAAAGGCCTATGAGAATCACATGATGATCCTCAGGCCTTCACCCACACAAGCATCGTTCAAGCGCTATGTAGTGCCCGATTTTAAGCGGATTTGCGGGAAATCCCCACGCACCATTTCCGTCAGGCGAGCGGGCCCTTAGCCAGTCATTCGTGTCAGGTCAACTGAAAAGGGCCAAACTGCGCCCTATTTACCCTGGCTGCGCCACCGCTTGACCACGCGGCTGACGATTTCCTCTTCGCCGCCGGTCTGCTGCCAGAGTTCGGAGAAAAGCGGATCGCTTGAGGCCGGCCGCTTGAACTCTTCCAGATCATCCATCGCCACGCGGATCGGGATCGAAACACCTTCGCCGCAGATGATGCACTCCCGGTTCCTGAGCGCGGGAATCGTATCAAGGAAGCCACGCGCGCCTTCGGGCATGGCGGCCTTCACAAAGGCCTGGTCGCGATCATTGTTGAGGCGCATCGCGATGATCGTGCCGCATTGCGACAGGACACCTTCGGCAAGGTCGGACGGGCGTTGTGTGATGAGGCCGAGTGAAATGCCATATTTGCGGCCTTCCTTGGCGATGCGGCCGAGGATCTTGCCGACCGAGCTCTTGTGGGCGTCGCGTTCGGCAGGGACGTACCGGTGCGCTTCCTCGCACACCAGAAGGATCGGGCGCTGCGGCTCGTTGCGTGACCAGATGGCATAGTCGAACACCATCCGGCTGAGGACCGCGACCACCACTGATGTAATGTCCGAAGGCACGCCTGACACGTCAATGATCGAAATCGGCTTGCCGTCGCCGGGAAGGCGGAAAATGCGGCCGAGGAATTCGGCCATGGTATCGGCAACCATCATGCCCGAAAACATGAAGGTGTAACGTGGGTCGGCCTTGATCTCGTCAATCTTGGTCTTGAGCCGCATGTAAGGCGCGTTTTCGCCTGCCTTGTCGAGCTTGCCCATTTCGGCCTGAATGATGTTCGTAAGATCGGACAGGAGATAGGGAATCGGCGAGTCCACGGTCAGCTTTGCAATGCCCTCGGAGGCCCGGCTCTTGGCACGCGCGGCGAGCAGGCATTTGGCGAGGATATCGGCATCAAGCTGCCGTTCGTTGCCCTGTGTGGTGAGGAAAACTTCGCAATGTTCCTCAAAATTCATCAGCCAGTATGGCATCGCCAGGTTTGTAACGTCGTAGAGCGCCCCATTGGTCTTGAACGCGGCGGAGTATTCGCCGTGCGGGTCGATCATCACGATGTGGCCCTGCGGCGCCATTTCGCAAATGCGGTGAAGGATCAGGGCCGCCGAAGTCGACTTGCCGGTACCGGTCGAACCAAGGAGCGCAAAATGCTTGCCGAGCATTGCATCGACATACAGGGCGCCCCGGATGTCACTTGTCGGATAAACCGTTCCGATTTCGATGATTGCCCGGTCGTCGGCCGCATAGAGCTGGCGCATGTCATCGGACGAGGCCGGGAACACTGGCGCATCCGGAAAAGGATACCGCGTGACACCGCGACGGAAATTATAGATTTTTCCTGTCAGCCGCTCTTCATCGCCTTCACCGAGAAAGTCGATCATGGCAATGACCTTGCCCGGTGTGTCGGGATGCTTCGACAGGGTGCGGATGTTTGCGACCAGCCAGGTGGAACCGACCTTGACCTTGATCTGCCCGCCAACTTGGCCTGCGCCGGAAAGGCTCGGATCGGCTTGGGCCGCAAGGGATTCGATGGCCGCTGCATCAAGAAGCACGCGCGACGATGAGCCCGAAATATCAAGGACGATGCCGATTTCCGTGTCCACGCCGCGCGATGGACGCGGCGCCACCGAGGAGCCAAAATCCGCTTGAGGTTGCGCAACACTTGATGACGTCGGAAAATCCATAATTCTGCCCCCTGAAAGAGGGCAAATGGATAGCAGCGGTTCCTTAAGAAAGCGGAAACCTCACAGCCCTGTCAGAGCCGTCGGAAGGCCGCACTTGCCAGCCAGCCAAGGCCCAGCGAAAGGAGAATGGCGCACAGGCCATAGAGAAACGGCGATTGATCGGCCGCAACAGCGACGAAGCGTTCGAAACCGGATTTGCGGATGACGATATCCCGTGTCGCTGCTGCAAGGATGCGTCCGTCCCGAATCAGGAAGGTTTCGGCCGTATAGTGCCCGGTCGGGACACGCGCCGGGATCGGCAGGCGGGCACGGTAGAGAACACCGTTGGTAATCTCCACAGCCCCCGGCCGATCAATGAACAGTTCAGACTTGCGCCGCAGGTTCACCAGGCCGTTTTCGAACCGTGCCTGCTTGCTTGTGTCCCCGGCATCTGCGGGCGAAAGCTGGATATTGCCCAGACCCAGTTCGTAGATCGCGGCCGTCCGTTCATCGATGAGCTTGTCAAGCGGGCGCGATGTCGCAATCGCGTAGAAGCCGGGAGCGGACTGGAAGCGCGTGCTGTCTGCATTGGCCCAAATTGTCCCCAGGAGCCGCCGCTTTTCGCGCATCAGTATCGGCTGGCTCGGCCCTTTCAGCACCACGGCAATATCGGCATCGCGTTGGGGAAAGCGACCGTCGGGATAGAGGATCGCACCAAAAAGCAGCAGCTCGGCGCCCGTAAAGCTGTAGACGATGTCCACATTGCGCTGGGACACATCCGGGACAAGGACGGGCTCGCGCGCGCCGGTGAGCAGGCAGAGCAGCGCAGCGAGGAACAGGCTCCGGATCATCCGAGCAGCTCGATCGTGAACAGTTCCGGAGGCTGGTAGGTCAGGCCCAGAAACATCCGAAAAGCGACAAGCAGGACGATCACTGCCAAAGCCAGCCTGAGTTTCTGCGGCGGAAGCTTCACGGCAAGGCGAGCCCCCATCTGGGCACCGAATGTTCCGCCAACCAGAAGGAGGGCCGCCAGAACAATATCAACCGCATGCGTGGTCAGGGCATGGACCATGGTCGTGAAAGCGGTGACGAGAAGAATCTGGAGGAGCGAAGTGCCCACAACCACGCGAGCAGACATGCCGAGCAGGTAGATCATGGCCGGCACCACCACGAATCCGCCGCCCACCCCCAGCAGCACAGTCAGGATGCCCGTAAACAGACCCAGACCGAGGGGCGCGAGAGGAGAGATGTAGATCCCGGACTTGTAGAAGCGCCAGCGAAAGGGAAGATTGGCCACCAGCGGGTGATGATGCACCTTTCGGACCTGGACTGGCTCTCCGGACCGCTCTGCCCTGAGGTCACGCCAGGCATCACGGGCCATCAGCCTGCCAATCGATCCGAGCAATGCCACATACAGGATGTTGATCGCCGTATCGATCTGGCCAAGCCCGCTCAGCAGATTGAACAGCCAGGCACCCATGATCGCGCCAATGACGCCCCCGGCCGCCAGCAGCAGTCCCATCCGCAGGTCAACGCCGCCACGTTCCCAATGGGCAAGCACGCCTGAGACGCTGGCCCCTGTCACCTGTGTCGCAGCCGAGGCCGCAGCAACCGTTGGCGGAATGCCAAAAAAGATGAGCAGTGGCGTCGTCAGGAATCCGCCGCCCACGCCGAACATGCCGGACAACAGGCCGACCGTCCCGCCGAGCAGGATGATGGTCAGGATGTTGACCGACATATTGGCGATGGGAAGGTAAATCTGCATGTCGTGAAGCCACCCTAACGCCCTGCATCACCGCGGCCAAGCGGGCATTGGTGCGATGCCCGCCTCGATGCTTGCCCGAAGTCACAATGTTCCCTAATCGTTCATGACGATGAACACCCCTGCACAATCGTTTGAGCCGCCCTACCTCAAGGGTTTGAATGCGCCGCAACGGGAAGCCGTGCTGACCGTTGCAGGCCCGGTCCTGATGCTGGCCGGCGCAGGTACGGGGAAGACGGCAGCACTGACAGCGCGGCTTGCCCATCTGATCGCCACACGCGAGGCATGGCCATCCGAAATTCTTGCCGTCACCTTCACAAACAAGGCAGCGCGGGAAATGAAGGAGCGCGTGGGCCGGATCATCGGGAGCGCGGTCGAGGGCATGCCCTGGCTTGGGACTTTCCATTCCATCGGTGCGAAGATGCTGAGGCGCCATGCCGAACTGGTGCGCCTGCAGAGCAACTTCACGATTCTCGATACGGATGACCAAATACGACTCCTGAAGCAGGTGATCCAGCTCGCCGATCTGGACGAGAAGCGTTGGCCCGCGCGCCAGCTGGGCGGGCTGATTGATCAGTGGAAAAACAAGGGACTAACGCCCCGGGACGTCGATGCCGGCGAAAGCGAGCGCTTTGCGAATGGCCGCGGCGCCGAGCTCTATCAGATTTACCAGGATCGGCTGCAGGCACTCAACGCGTGCGATTTTGGCGACCTTCTGCTGCACGTCCTGACCATTCTCAAGACCCACCGCGACGTGCTTGAGGACTATCAGCAGCGATTCAAATACATCCTTGTTGACGAATATCAGGATACGAACGCCGTTCAGTATCTTTGGCTGAGGCTCTTGGCGCAGACACGCAAGAACATCTGCTGCGTGGGGGATGATGACCAGTCAATCTATTCCTGGCGTGGCGCCGAAGTGACCAACATTCTGCGCTTCGAGCAGGACTTTCCCGGTGCGACGATTGTCAGGCTGGAACAGAACTACCGATCGACACCCCATATCCTGGGGGCAGCGTCCGGCCTGATTGCGCACAATGGCGGACGGCTCGGCAAGACCTTGTGGACAGACATCGAAGGCGGCGAAAAGGTCGAGGTCCTTGGCGTCTGGGATGGTCCAGAGGAAGCCCGTCGGGTGGGAGACCTGATCGAGGCACATCAGCGCAATGGGGGATCCCTTGATGACGCAGCCATCCTCGTCCGCGCCCAGTTCCAGACACGGGAATTTGAGGATCGCTTCATTGCCATTGGACTTCCTTACAGGATTGTCGGCGGCTTCCGCTTTTATGAGCGTGCCGAAATTCGGGATGCCCTTGCCTATCTCCGGCTCGTCAACCAGCCAGCAGATGATCTGGCTTTCGAACGCATCGTCAATCAGCCGAAACGTGGGTTGGGTGACAAGGCCATCGCCCGTGTACAGCACCTAGCGAGGGCACAGGGCATTCCACTGACGCAAGCCGCGGTGCGAATCCTGGATACCGATGAACTGACTCCCCAGGCGCGGCGCGCACTGGGCGGCTTTGTCAGCGATCTTGCAAGCTGGAGGGACAGGGCAGCAAGCCTGCCGCATCCCGAGCTGGCTCGGGCCATTCTTGATGAAAGTGGCTATACCGCAATGCTGCAGGCGGACCGCTCTGCGGAAAGCGCAGGCAGACTCGAGAACCTCAGCGAGCTCGTCCGTGCGATGGAAGACTATGAGACGCTCGGCGCCTTTCTTGAGCATGTGAGCCTGGTGATGGACAATGATGCCGCGTCTGACGACCAGAAGGTCGCCATCATGACCATCCATGCGGCAAAAGGCCTGGAGTTCGAGCACACCTTTCTTGTTGGCTGGGAAGAGGGCGTCTTTCCCTCACAGCGGGCGCTGGACGAGGGCGGGCTCAAGAGCCTCGAGGAGGAACGCCGGCTTGCCTATGTTGCGATCACCCGGGCGCGCAAGCACTGCACCATCATTCATGCGGCCAATCGGCGGATCTATGGGCAATGGACCTCAAGCATCCCTTCGCGGTTTATCGACGAGCTGCCCGAAGCGCACATCACCCAGGACAGCAGCATGACAGGCGGAGAAAGTTTGTGGCGGGCAAGCTGGTCGGAAAGGATCGACCCCTTTGCCCATGTGCAGCGCGGCACCGGGCGTGGGCCAGGCTGGCAACGTGCAGCCAGCAGCGGATATTCCACTCAACCTGCACGGATCGTGGAAGCGCGCGGCAGCGCCGTGAGCCTGGGGACAAAGGGTCGTACCGATGTTTCGATCGGATGCCGGATCTTTCACAGCAAGTTCGGCTACGGCATCATTGCGGACATTGAAGGCAACAAGCTGGAAATTGATTTTGAGCAGGCAGGAAGAAAACGTGTTCTCGACAGCTTTGTAAGCCTTGCCTAAGGCGGGCCCATGGCAATCATTCGGGGAACGGGCAGGGGCGCGCCCTTTCAGTTCGGCGACCTTCCGCAGATTGCTCAGAAGCAGATGGACCTGACACAGTGACAGCGCCGCAATCACCCCTCGCCTTCCGGGACTATCGCCTTTTCTGGATCGCGCGCTTTTCTGCAGTTCTCGCTCAAGTCGGCATGGTGGTGGTGATTGGCTGGCAGGCCTATGATGTCGCGCGAACCGATTATGGCATGGGGCCCAAGGCAGCAGCATTCCAGCTGGGGCTGATTGGCATCGCGCAGTTTCTCCCGCTGCTTGTCCTGATGCCGGTGGCAGGCTGGATGGCCGACCGTTTCGACCGCCGGTATGTCGCATCGGCAGCCATTTCCCTGGACCTGCTCAATGCACTGGCACTGGGCTGGATGACCGAGCAGGGCACGCTCAACCTTCCTGCCCTTTTTGTCGTGGCCGCCCTCCATGGTGTCGTGAGGGCCTTCAATGGTCCATCTCTCAGCTCCATCGCGCCGAATCTGGTGCCGCCGGCGTCCCTGCCCCGCGCAATCGCAATGAGCAGCATTGCCTGGCAGACAGGCGGCATCCTTGGCCCCGCGCTTGGAGGACTGGCCTATGCGGCCGAGCCTGCATCCTCCTATTGGGTGGCAGCCGCGTTGATGGCGATCACGACACTATCGATCCTTTCGATCCGCCCCTACGCACGGACGTCCATCAAGGGAGACTCCCATCCGCTGCGCCAGATGATCGATGGCCTGGACTATGTCCGCGGGCACCGATTTCTTCTGGGGGCCATAACCCTTGATCTTTTTGCCGTGCTCCTTGCCGGCGCGACCGCTCTTCTCCCCGTTTACGCGCGCGACATTCTGAAAATCGGCCCGGATGGCCTGGGTTGGCTTCGAGGTGCGCCAGCCTTCGGAGCGACGGCCATGGCCCTCTGGTTTTCCTATCGCCCTCTGGCGAACAATGTGGGCATCAAGATGCTTGCGGCCGTCATTGCCTTTGGCGGCGCAACAATCGTGTTCGGGCTGTCAACCAATGTATGGCTTTCCCTTGCGATGCTGACGATCCTTGGCGGTGCAGACATGCTTTCGGTCTATGTTCGCTCGTCGCTTGTTCAGCTTTACACGCCCGATGAGATGCGGGGTCGCGTGAATGCTGTTTCTCAACTCGCAATCTCGGGTTCCAATGAGCTGGGTGAAGCTCAATCCGGCCTGGCGGCAGCATTGGTCGGGCCTGTTGGAGCTGTTGTGCTTGGCGGCGCGGGGGCAATTGCCGTGACTCTGATCTGGGCCTATATTTTCCCGGAACTGCGCCGGGCAAAGACTTTCGATTTACCAGGGGAGACGACGACATGAAGGCCGCCAATATTCTCGAAACCATTGGCAACACCGCACATATCAGGGTCTCGCGCCTGTTCCCTGATGCCGAGGTGTGGATCAAGTCTGAACGCAGCAATCCCGGTGGTTCGATCAAGGATCGAATCGGCCTGGCGATGATCGAGGATGCAGAACGGTCCGGCTCGCTCAAACCGGGAGGCACCATCGTTGAACCGACGTCCGGCAATACCGGCATCGGGCTGGCCATGGTCGCTGCCGTCAAGGGCTACAAGCTGGTTCTGGTGATGCCGGAAAGCATGTCGATCGAGCGTCGCCGGTTGATGCTTGCCTATGGGGCAACGTTTGACCTTACGCCGCGCGAAAAGGGGATGAAGGGGGCCATTGAGCGCGCAATCGAGATTGTGGACACAACGCCGGGTGCATGGATGCCTCAGCAGTTCGAGAATCCGGCAAACATCGATGTGCATGTCCGCACGACCGGGCCCGAGATCCTGGAGGACTTCAAAGACACGCCGCTGGATGCACTCATCACTGGCGTCGGCACCGGCGGGCATATCACCGGTGTCGCACAGGTCCTGAAGAAAGCCTGGCCCAACCTGAAGGTTTTTGCTGTCGAGCCCACATTGTCGCCGGTCATTTCCGGGGGCTCGCCAGCTCCGCATCCCATTCAGGGCATTGGCGCGGGATTCATTCCCGCAAACCTGCATACCCAATTGCTCGACGGGGTCATCAAGGTTGATCCGGCAGATGCGAAGGCAATGGCACGAAGATCGGCTACTGAAGAGGGCATGCTGGTTGGCATCTCATCGGGCGCGACCCTGGCCGCGATTGCCCAGAAATTGCCGGAGCTGCCAAGAAATGCCCGCGTGCTCGGTTTCAACTATGACACCGGCGAACGTTATTTGAGCGTGCCTGACTTCCTGCCCGAATAGGGAACACAAAAAGGCCCGACGGGATCTCTCCCGCCGGGCCCTGTGTCCAGAATTGACCTATATTCGATCAGTCGCGCGAACCGAACAGGCGCAGCAGGAACATGAACATGTTGATAAAGTCGAGATAGAGCTGCAGCGCGCCCATCACAACCGACTTCCCAACCATCTCGCTGCCCGCGACATAGCTGTACATCGATTTGATCTTCTGCGTGTCATAGGCTGTCAGCCCCGCAAAAATGAGGACGCCAAGGGCGCTGATGACCAGCTGGAACGGGCCAGACTGCAGAAAGATATTCACGATGCTCGCGACCAGAAGGCCAACAACCCCCATGATCAGGAACGTGCCGAATCCGGAAAGATCCTTCTTCGTGGTATATCCATAAAGGCTGAGGCCAGCGAACGCAGCCGCCGTCGCGAAGAAAGTCTGCGCAATCGATGTCCCGGTATAGACAAGGAAAATGGTGGACAGCGAAAGGCCCATCACAGCAGCATAGGCCCAATAGGTTGCCTGAGCCGCCGCAGTCGACATGCGGTTGATGCCGAAGCTCAGGGCAAACACAAAGCCAAGCGGCGCGAACATGATTACGTATTTGAGGATGCCCGGGCCCATCATGATGGATTGGGCAAAACCGCTTCTGGCGAACAGCAGGGCAACAATGCCCGTCAACAGGACGCCAGACGCCATGTAGTTGTAAACAGACAGCATATAGGAACGCAGGCCCGCATCATAAGCGGCGCTTTGCGTGCCAGCAGCAGCACCCAAGGGGGCGCCGACAATGCGGGGATCCGACCAGTTGGCCATCGTAATTTCACTCCTTTGCCCGGTAAAAAGTACCGGATGTCATCAATATTGTGAGAAACCCGAGGAATTTCAAGAAAAACCGGACATGGCGCGCATGCGGCTCGTCGCGAAAGCGACAGTCTATCGCCGTTCTGCCTTTTTCGCGGCCATCACATCGCGAAACCGACGGGCCCAGTTTGGCTTCACTTCCTGGGATCCCCTTGCAATGGCCAGCGCATCGGCATGGACATCAGCGGTCACGACGGATCCGGCAGCGACGATCGCGCCCTCCCCGATCGAGACGGGCGCCACGAGAGCCGAATTCGAGCCAACGAACGCGCCGGCCCCGATTTCGGTCCGGTATTTGAGAAACCCGTCATAGTTGCAGGTAATGGTACCCGCGCCGATATTGGCCCCGGCGCCAACATCCGCATCGCCAAGATAGGTGAGGTGGCTTGCCTTGGCACCCTTGCCGAGCCGTGCCTTCTTCATTTCAACGAAATTGCCCACCTTGGCCTTTTCCTCGAGGACGGCACCGGGCCTCAATCTTGCGAACGGACCCACTTCTGCGCCGCTGGCGATTGTTGCGCCCGTGATGTGCGAGAATCCGTGGATCGTGACATTGTCTGCAATCGAAACCCCGGGGCCGAACACGACATTGGGCTCAATCACCACATCACGCCCCACTTGCGTATCAAAGGCAAACCAGACCGTTTCGGGTGCCACCAGCGTTGCCCCTTCGTTCATGGCAGTTTGGCGACGGCGCGATTGCCACTGTCGCTCCATTTCGGCGAGTTCGGCTCGACTGTTGACCCCGGCCACATCGTACGGGTCGGTCGTGATGACGGCGCAGGGACGGCCATCGGCTATCGCGATATTGACGATGTCGACCAGATAGAATTCGCGGGCCGCATTCTCGTTGCCGACCCGGCCGAGCAAGGCAAACAGGTCTTGCGCGCGCGCAGCCATGAGACCCGAGTTGCACAAGGTAACCTTGCGCTCATCATCCGAGGCATCCTTGTGTTCCACCATCTTGGCGATCTGGCCATCGCTTGAAGCAATCACCCGGCCGTACTGCAGGGGATCGGCCGGTTCGAAACCAAGGACCACGACCGCAGGCCGATCCGCCGCATTGAGCCTGTCCAGCATGGCCCGCATCGTCTGCGTTGGAACAAGCGGCACATCGCCATAAAGGATCAGGACGTCGCCATCAAAACCTGCAAGCGCTGTTTCGGCCTGCTGGACCGCATGCCCGGTGCCCAGCTGCGGCTCTTGCGTGGCGATGGCGCAAGCGCTTTCGCCCAGGGCTGCTTCGAGCTGGTCTCTGCCGCTTCCCACCACAACGACCTTGTGTGCCGGGCCCAGCGCATCAACCTGATCGAGCAGATGCAAGAGCATCGGCCTTCCGGCGATCGGGTGAAGGACCTTGTGGAGGTCGGATTTCATTCGGGTGCCCTTGCCCGCAGCAAGAACAACAGCAGCAACTGGTCTTTTGGTCATGGGCATGGTTCATGCCACCAAATAGTTGCAGATTCCAGAACTAGCCGAGCAGGCGCGCACGCACGCGAAAGGCAAGTCGCAGGATCGGCCGAGTTTCCTTGCCGCGTGCATTACGCGCCAGAATGCGCCCGAGATAGAAGAGGTCGCCCTTGCGCGCTTGCCAGGCAAGCCATGGGTCGACCGGTGTTGCAAACAGATGGTGCGCAAGACGGAGCGCGCGCGACAGGCGGGGCGTGCTCTTGCGTGCCGCCGAACAGCCGTGCAACCGTTGCCAGAAGCCGTCCGCGCCGGAAAACTCCCTGAGCAGCCGGTCAATGGACCATAGACCGCGAAGCCCGGCAACTGGGTCCGCATGCCCCAGCGCCGCGAGAACCGCATCCATGATCATTGCCTCCGGCGCCGGGACCCGGAGTCCCTGTTCAAGCGGAATCGCAGCTGTATCGGGAGCCGTGAGCACGACCTTCAGCGGGATCGGGCCAGCAAGTTGCGCAATTGCGTCCGCGTCATTTTTGGTCGAGACGGCAACAGACATCTCGTGCACGACGCACCCGCGCGCAGCATCCAAGCCAGCGGCTATCCAGCCCGCTTCACCCAAAAGTGTTGCAACCGAACCCTGTTGCGCAAGACAGGCCCCGATCGCGCGGATTTGATCGAGTGCTTGGTGCCGCTCAGCTTCGGCAGCAGCATGCGCGCTCGCCAACCTGTCCATGGCATGGTCAGGAAGTGCCAGGCCATGCAGCCTCCTGGCCAGGCTGGCCGTGAGGCCCTCCCCATCGGCCATCGCCAGCAGCGCATCCCATCCGCGCGGATCGAGCCCGAGGACATAGGCCGGATCGCCCAGTGCCTTGGCCAGATGCCGCGCGTCCATTGAAAGCTCCTCGAAAGACCGGGATCAGGCTAAAGCGCGGAATGCCGGAAATGTCGAGGGCAGGAACGGCTTTGCTTTGCCGTAGCGTCACAAGCAAGGCGCTTGCACACAGAAAATGAGGCGCTAATCAGCCGCCATCATTTGTAAACGGAGCAGAGAACATGACCATCAGTTTTGCCGGAAAGGTTGCCATTGTCACGGGTGCGGGTGGCGGCCTTGGTCGCGAGTATGCGCTTGAGCTTGCGCGCCGCGGCGCAAAGGTGGTCGTCAATGACCTGGGCGGAGCCCGTGACGGGACCGGCCATTCGGACTCCGCACTGGCCGTCGTGGAGGAAATCAAGGCCATGGGCGGAGAGGCCATGTCCAACGGCGGCAATGTGGCCGAGTTTGGTCAGATGGTCGAGATGGTGGCCAAAGCCAAGGAAGCCTGGGGTGGAGTTCATATTCTCATCAACAATGCGGGCATCCTGCGCGACAAGAGCTTCGCAAAGATGGAGATTTCCGATTTCGAGCTGGTGCTGAAAGTTCACCTTATGGGGTCTGCGAACTGCACCAAGGCAGTCTGGGAAACGATGCGGGAGCAGAACTACGGCCGGATCCTGATGACGGCCTCTTCAACCGGGCTCTACGGCAATTTTGGTCAAACCAACTATGGCGCAGCAGAGCTTGGCCTCGCCGGATTCACCAAGTCGCTCTATCTCGAAGGGGCCAAGAACAACATCAAGGTCAATACGCTGGCTCCCATTGCGGCAACACGGATGACCGAGGACATCTTCCCGCCCGAAGCCTTCAAATCCTTCAATCCTGTCAATGTTGTTCCCGCGGCCCTGTTTCTTGTGAGCGATGATGCACCATCCAATGCGATCGTGGGCGCGGGCGGCGGATTCTTCCATGCGGCCAATGTGACGCTGACGCGTGGCGTGGCACTTGCCGAAGAGGAACGGACTGTCGAAGGCGTTGCCGCACACTGGGCCGAAATCATCGACCGTACGGGCGAAACAGTGCCTCAATCGGGATCCGAACAGTCAATGGCTGCCATCAACCGCTTGCAATCCCTTAGCAGCTGATCGGTGACATCGTCCGCGACTGAATTAACCAGTTAAGCTTTTGCGGCGATATCGTACCAGACAGAGACGGGCGCTTCGTTTACCATTCTCCGGCTTCCAGAGCCATGGTTTTCGGCGGAATTCCGCCTATTATTGCTCCATGCCGCAGCCCGTACCCGGACTGCAGCTCTTTGCTTTCGGCTCTGCCCGCAACCGGGTTGGCCCTGCAGAATGGAGAATGGTCAATGAAGAAGTTTCTGTTCACCGCAACACTGGCGGCTGCATGGATCGCTGCGGCGCCGGCCAATGCTGCCATCACCCTGACCTCAACCCCCGGGGCGTCAATCTATGCAGGCCCGACCCCGACCTTCAATTTCAATTCCGCGACGCCCGAATATAATGGCACGATCTTTTCGGGCTCACTCGGTGGCGTGCGCGCTCAGCCCTTTGGAAGCACTGGCGGATATATTTCCGTGGGCCCTACTGACGGCACGCCCCGCACACTTTCTCTCTCTGCTTTTGGCCTGATAAGCGAAATCAGCTTCATCTGGGGCTCAGTCGATTCCTACAACACGCTTGAGGTGCTTGATGCTGCCAACAGTGTGATCGCAACCTTCACGGGGGCCAATGCAGCGGTCAATCCAAATGGCAACCAGACCAGCCCGGCAACCAATCCGATCGCAAAACTCACCTTCACCGGAGCAGATCAGAGCCGTGTTTCGGGCCTTCGCTTCAACTCGTCCGGCAATGCGTTCGAAGTGGACAACGTTGCCGTGGTCTCCACAGCAGTCCCAGAGCCAGCCACCTGGTTCATGATGTTCGCTGGCTTCGCGATGCTGGGCCATTCCCTTCGACGGCGTCCGGCGCGTTATCAGGCACTAGCCCGGGCCTGATATCAGAGTCACCCGGCAGGAAGGGCCGCTTCGTGCGGCCCTTTTTTTGCGCTGAGGAGAAT
>WBZL01003848.1_pt1 | contig 13419 bp, 15 predicted proteins | sample 5204291 | NCBI WGS metagenome assembly WBZL01 (sample SAMN12344345, study PRJNA552823) | activated sludge metagenome | biome: Activated sludge suspended growth; feature: Nitrification reactor; material: Wastewater; isolation source: activated sludge from nitrification reactor of wastewater...
CGGGAAGCCAGCCGGCGAGAGAGAGGGCGGGGGTCGAGAAGGAGGGAGGGCTCATCCTTCCCGACGGAGTGCCTCATGCGGCGCAGTCACCCTGTGCCGCAGGAGCCTGCACGGACGAGGGCGGGTTGATCCTCCCGGACGGCTAGTTTTCTCGATGCCGCCGTTGCCTTCCTGATTCCACCGCTGCGGGCTATCATCGCGATCAAGATGGGTCGCGGTAGGCGTGTCTACGAAAAGGTGCTCCGGGAGGTGATCGACCGGGCCCTGGCGAAGGCCTGGGCGCCGTTGCCTCCCATCGAGCTGGAACGCACAGCGCGGGCGCTCGTGCGATTGGGGGCCGGGCAGCGCCAGCTTCTGGCCCGCAACAGCCAGCGGGCGGCGAACCCGAACCTGATCGGCCATCTGATCGAGCGCAGCTACGAGCTGCGGTTCTCAAACCCCAGCGAAGGCGCCAGGCTCGCAGAGGTGGCGGTCGAAACCGCCGAGGCGATCGAGACCGGGCTTGGCTGGGATGCACTCCTCTTCGATCTCCGCGCCGAGGCTTGGGGCAACCTCGCCAACGCGCGGCGGGTGGCTGACGACCTCACCGGCGCCGAGAGCGCCTGGCAGAGCTGCGACGGATGGCTCGGCCGCGGCAGTGGCGATCCCAACCTCAGAGCTGTTCTGCTTCGCCAGAAGGCGCAGCTGCGGCACCTGCAGCGCCGGTTCGAGGAGGCGCAGAGCCAGCTGTCCGAGTCGGCCTCGCTCTTCGACCGTCTCCAGGATCCGCACGCAGCCGGAAAGGCTCGGCTTGCTCTCGCCTGTGCCTACTCTGCGGATGGGAGGCCCAAGGACGCGCTTGCCGTTACCCCCGTCGCTGCGAAGCAAATCGACGGCTTCCGCGAGCCCGAGATGGGCCTCGCCCTGCTGCACAACAGCCTCTTCTTCCTCGAAGCGGACGGCCAAAAGCTCCTGGCGCTGCGCCTGAGCGAGCGTTTGGAGCCGGAGTACCACGAGACCGGCTCGGCCATCCTCGCCTACCGTGGCTGGGAGCTCCGGGGCCGCCTCTACGCCGGCTTCGAGGCCTGGAAGCTCGCGGCGCCGCTCTTCGACCGCGCGCGGCGGGGCTTCCTCCAACTCGGCCTGACCTACGATGCGGCCCTCGCCGGCTTCGACCTTGCGCTGGCCTGGATGCACTCCGGCGGCTTCGGGCGGGTGCAGAAGCTGGCGGCCGAGATGTACGACGTGTTCACCGCCCGCGAGATCCCCCGCGAGGCCGCGGCGGCGCTGCTTCTCTTCGCCAACGCGGCGCGCTGCCATCAGGCGGACCTGCGCCTGCTGCTGCGGGTGAAGGCCGCGCTCGACCCGCTGCGCCCCTCGCAGGCGGCACCCGCAGCGCCGGCTCCCCGCGAGTAGCCCCTTCCTCTACGGCTCGTCCTCGTCGTCCGGCGGTGGCTCGGGCGGTGGGGGCTCGTCACGGTGGCGCGCTTCGTCCTCCGCCTTGCGCTTGCGGCGAGCCAGGAAGCCCTCCTCGGTCGAGCGCAGCAGGCCCTCGTAGGCGTCGAGCATCTTGTCCCGCTCCAGGTGCTCGAGCGGCGAGGCCGGCTCCGGCAGGAAGGCCTCGAAGAACACCCGGCCGGGGTCCGCGCCGAGGAGCGTGAGCACCCCCAGCACGTGGAGCGCGGTGAGCTGGCTGTTGCCGCGCAGCGCCAGCCCCAAGGCGTGCGGGCCGAGGCCCAGCTCGAGCGAGAGGTGGCGCAGGGGCCTGCCGTGGCGGCGGATGGCGCGACGGAGGGCCTCGGCGACGCGCCGGCGGTAGGCGGCGGCAGGCAGGCGCGGCTCGCTCGCCAGCTGCCACTGCACGAGGGCTTGCAGGGTCGGCAGGCCGGGCGGGTCGAGGGCGGCCCGCTGCTCGGCGGTCAGCGGCGGCAGGATGCGGCCGGCGAGCGGGTAGACCGCCCGGAAGAAGCCGTAGGGGTGCTCGCCCAGCAGGCCCAGCACCTCGAACACCGTCTCCATGCGCAGCGGACGCTGGCCGGTCAGGGCCCGGCTGAGGAAGCGCGGGTGCTGGCCGAGGGCCAGCGAGAGGCGGCGCGCCGAGGTGCGGTGGTCGCGGATCAGCGCCTGCAGCTCCTTGCCGAGGGCGAGCCAGGCTTCGCGGGGAGTCACGGGGGAAGTCTAGCGCAGTGCAGGGCGCACGGAGCTGGCTCAATACTGATGCTAATGGTGCCCATTGAGCGGCTACGATTCCTCCACCAAGACAGCCGGCCTCGCTCTCCGCCGCCAGCCGGCCCTGGCCCAGGCACCCGCGAGGCCCCGTCCGACGCCAGAAAGCCGACTCGAGAGGACCGACCCGAGAGGACTGACCTGATGTCCGACCGCCCCCGCACCGCCACCGGCCTTCCGCCCGCCGCCTGCACCATCTCCCTGCCACCGCCTCCCGCTACGGCCGAGGAAGCCGTCGCCCGCTTGCAAGCCCATCTGGTGCTCTACGCCCGGCTGGCCCGATCCTGGGGGCCGGAGCTGCGGGCCTGCCTCGATGCCCTGGAACCCTTCCTACCGCCGGCTGCCGAGCGCGAGGTGTTGCTCGAAGGCAGTTCCGAGCTGCCCTTTGCCCTGGCGCTCTTCGGGGAGGTGGAGTGCCTGCTGGCGGACGGCCTGAGCCCGATGATCGCCGGCTTCGAGGCGGCCGGAAGGTCTCTCCCGGGTGAGGCACCCGCCGAGCCGGTGAGCGCCGCCGTCGTGTGGCGGGAGATCGATCCGAAGGCACCAGCCGCCCCCGAGGGCGGGGCGTGAGCGCCCAGGCCGCGGAGAGCCGAGGCGAGCACCTGAGCGTCGACGCCCTGCGGAGGATGGAAGATGCCGGGCTTCTCAGCCGGCAGGACCCCGGCCCCTTCGTCCGCCACCTGGGCGAGACGTGCCCCACCTGCGCCGCGGCGATCACCCGCTGGCGCCGCACCGAGCTGCCGGCGCTGGAGCATCGACCGGAGGACTACGAGCCCGCCATTCGCCGCGCGCTCGACCGTGTGGGCGAGCAGCTGCGCGCCCAGCTCCCGGCCCCCAACTCGCGCGAGGAGGTCGACGAGCTCCTCCGCCTCGCTCCCGAGGAGCGGCAGGCCCGCGTCACCGGCGATCGCCGTCTCGCTCGGCCCGGCGTGGTCGAAGCTCTCTTCGCCGCCGCCCGCCTGCTCCTCGCGCACGGGAGCCCCGAGGCTGCGGAGGTGGCAAGCCTGGCTGAGGCCCTGGCGCTGCGCATCCCGGCCGGCAGCATCCCCCTCGCCGTCCAGCTCGACTTCGTGGCCGAGGCGACCTTGCTGCGTGCCCAGGGCGAGCTGGTGCTCAGCCAGCCGAACGTCGCCGCGCGAACGGCCCTGGCGGCCCAGGGGCTGGCACACGACGGCGCCGGCAGCCCCTGCGTCAGCGTCGAGCTCATCGCCACCGGCGCCCTCCTCGCCTGGGCCTTCGCCCATCCCGAGGACACCCTCACTGGCTGGAAGGACCTCCACCACCTCGCCCGGCAGCTCCAAGACCCCACCCTCCGCGCCCACGCCCTCCTCGCCGAAGCCGCCACCTACGCCCTCCTCGGTGACCTCCCCCACGCCCTCCAACTCCGCGCCCAGGCCGCCGACATCCAGGTCGGTCCGCATTGGATCGGGGTCATGGAAGCCGTGGCAGGGTGGGCGGGGCAGAGAGGCTGGGGGGCTGGAGGGGAGGTGAACTGAGGGGGGGCAGTGGCCCTCCCCTACCTGGTCGGGACGGGCCTTGGCGGGAGGCGCAGTTTTCACCTGAAGAGGTATACTTTCTATGCCCTTTCGGGGCCACTGAGGGGTAGATGGACTTCGAGTTCGACGAGGTGAAGAGCCGCGGGAACCACGCCAAGCACGGGATCGACTTCGTTGCGGCGCAGGCCCTCTGGTTGGATGAGAGGAGGGTGGAGATCCCGGCCCGAACCACCGACGAGCCCCGCTTCCTGGTGGTGGGAAAGATCGAGGACAAGTGTTGGTCCGCGGTGATGACGTACCGGGGCCCAAGGGTACGACTCATTTCCTGCCGGCGGTCGCGCCCAGAGGAGGTCGCCATCTATGAAGGCTAGCGAGTTCGACCACAAGTTCGAGCAGGGCGAGGAGATCGTCGGCGATCTGGATCTCGCCGGGGCCCGCCGGCCCGGCCTTGAGCCGCGGCGCGTCAACGTCGACTTCCCGGCTTGGGTGATCGACTCCCTCGACCGCGAGGCCCGCCGACTGGGCGTCACCCGCCAATCGATCATCAAGATCTGGATCGCCGAGCGCCTCGAGCGCTTGGGGGCCTAGGCGGTTCGGCTCGCGCTCTGTTCGCATGCCAGAGACGACAGCTCAAGGCGATTGGCCCTGGGAACTGCCCACGCACTCCCCGTCTCGCGGGCTCTCGTTCAGGTTCTCCCTCGATCAGCGCCTCTTCGCCGTCTCAAACCCGACCGGCTCGGTTGCCTGAGGCCGGAGGCTGCTCCGTTCCGCTCTGCCCAAGCCTTGCTACGGCCGGCTACGGAAGCCGAGCGCGAAACGCAGAGCCTCCTCCACCTCTGCCATGCGGGCAGCGGGGAGCTGGGTGATCAGAGCGCCGATCTCGCCCCGCGCCACCGTCTGGAGATGGTCGAGGTTGACCGCGCAGTCTCGCGGCATGCAGTCCTCCGCGCCCAGGACCACCTCGGTGGGGATGTCGCGGATGCGCGAGGTGATGGGCGCGATCGTCACCTCGCCGAGGAAGTCGAGGGCTGACGTGCGGGTGAGCAGCAGCACTGGCCGCCGCTTGTGCGGCCTCGCGAAGCGATACCAGCGGACCTCGCCGCGGCGCATCAATCCGGCCACACCTGCTCATCCTGCCAGTCGCTCACCTCCCCGGGTTCGACCGGGTGGCGCTGGTAGCCGGCGCGGTGCCGCACTTCGAGCTCCGCTTCTTGCAGGCGGGCCAGCGACTGCACCAAGGCCTCGCGGGTGAACGCCGACCGGCTGGTCCCGGCCCGCTGTGCCGCCTGGTCCACCGCCGCAAGAAGCTCTTCGTCGAGGGTCATCTGCACGGTTCGCAAGGGGCCTCCCTTCTCTAGCTAGGCCAGTAGCTACTGTAGTCCACATCGGAGAGGGCCCGGAGACATCTCCTCCGACCCGCCCTTGAGCCTTCCCCCTGGCGCTCTCGCCGCCGACCACCAGCACGAAGCCTGCGGCGGCGGTGGGTGGACCTAGCGATCGAGCACGTAGTCGATGGCCTCGACGATCGACCGGCCTGCCAGCGTCAGCACACCGTTGCTCTATTCGTCCAAGCCCCGGCTGGAGCTGACGAAGACGCTCGGCGCCTCATCGCGGCCGGCGCCCTCTCCGCGATCATCCACGCGCTCCCCTCTCGGTGTTCCAGCTGCCAGGAAGCCGCGCCTCTTCTGACTGGTGGGCGGAGGCGAGGGGACGGCGATGGAGGGAAGTCCTCACTCTCCCGCCACCTGCACCCACGCCACCACCCTCTCTCCCACCTCCCCACGCCCCATCCGCAGGAAGTGGAGCTCCACGGTCTGGCCACGGTGGCTGAGGAGGTCAAAAGCGAGGTCGGCGCGGAAGCCGTGCTTGTAGCCGAAGAGCAAGTCACCGGGCCGGACGCCAGCGCGATCGAAGGCGCCTCCGGGCCCGACGGCGATCACCGCGTCGCTGTGGGTGGTGCCGCACGGCCCTGTAGTGAAAACCCTGCCGAGCGTGAAGCCCAGCTGGCTTTCCAGGCGAGGCAGCTCCAGCTCGACGAGCACCCAGCCGAAGGAGTAGTTGCCGAGCAAGGAGAGCTGTACCACCGGCAGGACGACGAGCAGCTGCAGGCAGAACAGCAGCCACGAGGGAAGCGGCGCGTGGGGGAGGCCGACGCGCGCCAGGGAGGATGGGCCGGCGTGCGCTTCGGTGAGGGCGCTCATGGGAAAGGGGAAGGGCAAGAGGCGGGCCAACACAAAGCGACCTGCCCCGTTCGAGCGGCGACGGCCAGGTTCGCCGGGCAGCACTCCCGCTGGCTCATCGCTGCCCTCTGCCTCCCTTGCCCGCGCTGCGCTGCCTCGGCCAGAATAGCCCTGTCTTCCAACTAGCGCGAAGAAGCAGGAAGGAGGTCGGGTGCAGGGTCGCGGGCCGGGTGCGGTGGCACCGGAGGTGTTCCGGCAGGACGGGTTCGACCCCGCGGGTTCGTCGGGGTTGTTCGTTGGGGTTTCGCGCTTCGAGGATGCCCGCTTTCCCGCCGTGCCCTACGCGGTGGATGACGCCGTGGACCTCGCCCACCTCTTCGCCTGTGAGCTCGGCCTGGTGCTGCCGGAGCGCTGTGTGCTTGCCTTGGCGGGGGAGCCGGCCAAGGCCAAGACCGCCGAGCGGCTCGCGCAGCTGCTCGCTGGGGGAGCCACCCGGGTCGGCGCCAGAGCTCGGGATCTCGACCACTACCTGCGGGACGCCGCGTCTGCTTCCGCTCCCAACGGGCTGCTGGTGGCGGCGATCGCCAGCCATGGCCTGTCCGACCAGGGCGGGGACTTCCTGATCGCGGAGGACACGCTTGCCGATCGCATGGTTCGCACCGGGGTGGCGGTGGACGAGGTTTTCGACGACGTGGCACGGGCCCACGCGCCGCGGCGCCTCGTGCTGCTCGACGCCTGCCGGGAGCGCTTGAGCGAGGACACGCGCGCGGTGGCGGCGCCCGCGATGGCGGAGAGCTTCGCTGGCGCCATCAGCCGCGCCGAGGGCCAGGCCGTGCTGATGGGCGCCACCTTCGGGGGCTACGCCTACGACGACCCGAAGCGGCGCAATGGGGTGTTCACCGCGGCGGTGCTCGACGGCCTGCGGGGCGCGGCGCCCTCGGACTCGCAGGGCCTGATCACCGTGGGCTCGCTTGGGGACTTCGTCCAGGAGCAGGTGCTCGGCTGGGTCAGCCGACACCGCCCCGACCACTCGCAGCAGTGCCGGGGGATCGGCCGCCGGATCGAAGGCCCAGCGCAGTCTTTGCCCCTGGCCCTCGACCCGCAACGATCGCAGGCCCTGGAGGCCTACCGCGCTCGCCGGACGGCGGCGCTGGCAAGGCTGCGGGACAACCTGGGCCCGGTGCTCAAGGGCGAGCACTACGACCTCATCGCGTCGGCGCTCCCCGAGCGAGAGCCCGCGCCGGGAACGACGGAGCTGCTGGAGGAGATCGAGGCGCTCGACGGCAGCGCGCGGTCGCAGAGAAGCCTCTGGGCTTTCCTCGGGGAGCGGCCTCACGAGACCAGCCGACCCGAGCCGGCTCCGCCCCCACCCCCGAGGCCATCCCCAGCTCCGGCCGAAGGGCCGAGGGCGCCGGTGCGAGAGGGCCGAGCGTCACAGGCGGCGACGGCCTCAGGGCGGAGAGTCTCGCCCTGGCGTCTCGTGCGGCTCATCGGGGGAGGGCTCGTTGCAGTGGTGGCGATCCTTGTCTTCATCGCTCTCTGGCCCACGTGGAAGAACCAGCAGGCGCCTGGTGGGACGTCTCGCCAAGACGCTCCCGAAGAGCCGGTGCAGAAGCCTGCTGTGGGCAGCGAGCCCACGAACCCTCGCGCCGGCGATGCTTGGGAGGATCCGCTCGGCATGCGCTTCCGCTTCATCCCCGGAGGTACCTACACCATCGGCAGCCCAGGTGGCGAGCCGGGTCGGTCTATCAACGAGACCCGCCATGACGTGACGCTGACCCGAGGCTTCTGGTTGGCGGAGACAGAGGTGACGCAAGCACAGTGGAGCCGGCTCGTGGCCAAGAACCCGTCCTACTTCAAGGCCTGCGGCGAGAACTGCCCCGTGGAGCAGGTGAACTGGTTCGAGGCGGTGAGGTTCGCGACCCTGATGTCCGAGAAGGCCGGCCTCGCGCAGTGCTACCAGCTGAGCGGCTGCGAGGGGACGATGGGCACGGGCGACTACTCCTGCAAGGCGGCGGACCTCACGGCCCTCGACTGCCCGGGCTACCGGCTGCCGACGGAGGCGGAGTGGGAGGTGGCGGCTCGAGCGGGGACGGCGACCGCTACCTACGCGGAGCGACTGCGGATCGAAAGCGGCAAGATGGAGCCCTTGAACGAGATCGCCTGGTGGAGTGGCAATTCGGAAGGGACCACGCACCCTGTTGGAAGCCGCCTCGCGAACCCTTGGGGCCTCTACGACATGCTGGGCAACGTCTGGGAGTGGTGCGCCGATTGGAGCGGTGACGATCCGCGAGCTTCGCCTCCGGACTACGCCGACCCTTCTGTGGGCTCGAACCGCGTGTGGCGTGGCGGCTCCTGGAGCAGCGGCGCGAGGGACGTCCGCGCCGCTGCGCGCTACTGGTACTCGCCAGGCGACCGCTACGTCGACCTCGGTTTCCGTCTTGCCCGAGGTCAGGGGCGCTCGAGCCGGTAGGGGCGGAGCCCCGGGCAAGGGCAGCCGCGAGCCCGCCGGGCCGGTGCGGGCCGAGCGAGGGACGAGCCGGCTCCACTCGGCCCGGCGAGGCGAGCGGGCGCAGGAGTGGCTGGCCCGTAGTCGCGACTCTGTCGCCGTAGTCCCTCGGTCTTAGGTGTTGGCGGCAAGACTTGCTCAACAATTCGCCCAAGGTTGTGTCTGGGTTGGCGAGGGGCGAGGGCTGGTCCTCACCGTCATCTCAGATTGGAGACCGTCATGGCGTCCTACTACGTGAACCAGAAGGCGCAGGCCAACGGTGATCACGAGGTGCACACAGCGTCCTGCCAGTACCTGCCCTCAGAGGCGAACCGGCTGTATCTGGGGGAGTTTGCGAGCTGCGGCCCGGCCGTTACCGCGGCGCGCCAGCACTACCAGCAGGTGAATGGCTGCCGAACCTGCTCGTACGCCTGCCACACGCAGTAGCTGGAGGCGCTGCGACCTGCGAGCTGCCCGCGCTCGCCACTCGCGCGGGTTGGTGCTCGGGTTCCCTCTCGATCAGTAGCGCTTCGTGTCCGTCGCAATCTCCACTGGCTCGGGCAGCGTCGAGCCGTTGGCGCGTGACGAGATGACCACCGTCAGCGCCGCGGTGCCGCGGGAGAAGGGCAAGGTCTTAACCTGCGCGCTGATCCCTCCTTCCCCCCAGCTAGTGACCGCGAGAGGGACGCAGCTGGCATCGCTGCACAGGTAGGCGCCGCCCGGGTCCGCGCCGAAACCCTGGCCTTCGAGCGTCAGCCAGTCCCCGCTGTCTGGCATCTCGGGCCGGGCGCCATGCTCCCGCGGGTCGCCCGGACGTAGGCGCACATAGGCGCGAGAGATGGAGGGTCGCGCGGTGGCTGGCCGCTCAGCCGGTTGGTTGGACTCAGCTTGAATCAGGCCCTTGATCTCCGCAGCGCCCGCGGCGGCGGCTTTCAGGGCCAGCGCCTGCTTGCCTTCCTCGCCGCGCAGCTCGGCGATCTGGCGGCGAGCCTCCTCGAGCTGGCGTCGCAGCTGCCCGTAGCGCGGTCCTTCTCCGGGGTGATTGGAGCGCCCTGCTGCCTCCCGCGCGAGCGTCGCTTCTAGCTCTCGGCTTCTTTGCTCGGCGGCTTCCTTCCGCTGCCGAGCGTCCGCGAGTGCCGTCTCGGAGGTCTTCCGCTTCTCCTCCGCCTCCATCAGCTTCTTGCGCAGCTCAGCCTGCTGGTCGAGTCGGGCAAGCCCGTCCACGGCGTAGAGGCGCAGGTCGTCGGTGATGGCGAGCTGCTTCATGGTCTCGAACAGGTGGCGCTCATCCGCCTCGGAGAGCTTTCCATCGGCTCTGAGAGTGGTCATGCTGAGAGCTGTCTCCAGGTACTTGAGAGCCATCTCGTCGCGATGCTGCTGCCGGGTGAGCCAAAGTTGGAGCGCCCCGTAGAGGACTGCCGAGAGTGGAAGAAGGATCGTGACCAGGCTCGCCAGCTTGGTGAGCCGGTCGAGGCGATCCTCGGGCTTGGTCGGAGGCCGTCCCGATCGCGTTCGGCGGGCGCCAGAGGTGTCGCCCACCCGCCGTCGAGACGGCGATCTGGGAGGCCGCGAGCCTTGGCCTTCAGAAGCCATCGTCACCTCCGGTGTTCCTTCACCCTGGCGCTACGCCCGCCAGCTTCTTCGCTGGCGCTCACCCCCTCGCCCGAGCGCGCCTCCCTCTACGTGGCTTCGCCTCGCCCGTATTCCGCTCCGCTTGAATCCGCTCCAGCAGCACCGCGGCCGGCTCGTCGTCGGGGTCCTGGGGAACCAGCTCGCCGCGGAAGGCCTTGGCGAGGAGGGCTGGTGTCAGCGCCTCAACCTGGCGCTGCGCTGCGGTGTAGCGCTTCTCCAGAGCGTCAGCGGTGGCGAGAAGCTCCTTGGCTCTGCGAATGACCTCTTCCTGCTCTCGAATGGAAGGCAAGAGCAAGGGAGTTCTCCCAATCGAATTCTGATTTATTGTGTTCTGGCCAGCGGAGGTGACCAGCCCCGCCTCGATAGCCTTTCGACCCGAGGTACTCTGTGCAACGAATACAAGGTACTGAGGAAGGGCCTGATCTCGATCAGGCCTCAAGCGAATGAAGTGATCGCAGTATGCCTCGACGGCACCGTCTACTTGCTCATATGAAATGAAGAGACCTGCCAGAGAACGACTTCCGTTTACTCGAACAACGAGAACATCACCACTTTCGAGGCGAAAGCGTGACCGCTCTCTGGAACTGAGCAGTATCTCCCGCTCGCTTCCTGAGATGCGGATGCCCTTCCGGAAGTCAGCGAGGCGAAGTACCCTTGTCCGGATCCCGGACTCGCCATGGCGCTTCGAGAGGCCATTGTCCAGATCCCTGGTAACCTCACCAAAAGTCGTGAGTTTCCAGGGTGCGGATTCCCCCCTCTCCTCCCGCCACTCCTCCGTCAACCGCCCTGACGTTGCAGCTTCGAGGACGGCTTGGCGGAAGCGCTTGAGGATGGCCGGGATGCGGTCCAGGCGCTCGCGGCAGGCGTCGACGCGGGCGAAGAGGCTATCGAGCCTGTCGGCGATGCGCTTCTGCTCGGGGAGGGGAGGTACGAGAATCTTCGTCTCCTCAAACTTCCCCTTCGTAACATGCCGGAGGCCCACTCCGCCGTGAGCGATATCGATTAGCTCCTCGAGTTTTTGGTTGATCGCGTGGCGGAGGAACCGCTTGTCGAGCCGGTCGCCGGGGAAGTCTACACGGAAGATATGTTGATTGAGTACAGCCTTCCCTCCTCGCCAGATGTGGGCGCCAAACGACGTCCCTGGTGTACCAGACCAGGCGAAGAGGAGTTCGCCCCCCTCCAAAACATAGCGTTCGTCATAGTGGCCGTCAAAGCGATTGAATGTCGCTCTAGGGTTGTTCAGATTCTGGATGCGGACGATGGGTAGGCCGGAGTCTGTCCATTCTGATGGCTTGAAGGCTCGGCCATTCCTGAGAGTGCAAAGGGAGCCAACCTCCGTCCACACCCACCCCTCCGGCAGCTCCCTCACTCGTCCACCTCCGCCCCCAGCTCCTCGAGGATTGCGCGCAGCTCGAGGAGGGCGCCTTCGAGCTCCTCGATCGCCTCCTGCGCCAGGACCTCCGGCTCTGGGTACCCACTCGCCGTGCCCCGTCTTGCTCGGCGCGTGCTCCTGAATGATCCTGGGCCTCGGAAAGGAGGCCTGGGATGGAAGCACGGGTTCGGCAGTTTCGGGAGGGGGTCCGACGCCAGGGTTTGGGTCGGGTGGGTCGGCGGTATCCGGCGCCGTTGCGCGCGCTGGCGGTGGAGGTGGCGCGGGACCGCAGTAGCGAGCCGCTGTCGGTGGTGGCCGGAGAGCTCGGTGTCGCGGTCGGTAGCTTGGAGCGCTGGCTTGCGGGAGCGCCGGGGGTCGAGACCGCTCGGCCGGCTGAGTTCTACCCGGTCCAGGTGGGCGCGCAGGTCGACGCGGAGCTGAGCGGTTGGGTGGTGGTGGCGCCATCGGGCATGCGGGTGGAAGGCCGGGACACGGCGGCGCTGTTGGCGGTGCTGCGCGAGCTGTCGTGATCGGTACGACGCGGCAGGTGACGGTGTGGGCCTACGGCGCAGCGGCGGATCTGCGTCGCGGCTTCGAGGGCCTGTCGGCGTTGGTGCGGCAGGGGCTGGGGCAGCGAGAGACCTCGGGGGATCTGTTCCTCTTCGTGAGCCGGGACCGACGGCGCGCCAAGGTCCTGTTGTGGGACGGCACGGGGCTGTGCATCTACGCGAAGAAACTGGAGCGGGGGCGCTTCGCGGCCTTGTCTCCGTGCTTGGCCAGTCGGTCGGTGCGCCTGACGATGAGCGAGCTTTCGCTCTTTCTCGAGGGTAGCCGCCTGGTTGGCAAGGTAGCTCTGTCGCCGCCGAGCTTCGTGGTCGAGAAAAATCATTTCTGATACAATCTGCTCATGCTTTCGCTGCAGCATGAGACCCGGCCGGACGTCTTGCGCGAGGTCGCGATGCTGATCGATCGCGACAATCAGCGCCTCCGTCGCGAGATGCGGGAGCTTCGTGCCGAGCTCGATCGCCGGCAGGGCCGAGACATGGGCCTGGGCCTCCAGATCGAGCTCGACTGGCTCAAGGAAGTGCTGGCCAAGCAAAATCACAAGCTTTTCGGCCGTTCTTCCGAACGGCGGCCGTTAGAGCCGTCCTGCGAGCCTGAGCCGCGGCCGGCGCAGAAGGGCCACGGTCCCAATCCGCAGCTCCAGCTACCGCAGGTCGATCGCGCGCACGAGCTTGCGCCCGACCAGCGCACGTGCCCTGGCTGCGGCGGCACGCTGGAGACGATGAGCGATCAATCGGAGGACAGCGAAGAGATCACGGTCGTCGAGCGCGTCTTCGTTACAGTGCGCCACCGGCGGCAGAAATACCGCTGCCGTTGCAACGGCGCGGTGGTGACGGCTCCCGGCCCGAAAAGGCTGATCCCTGGCGGGCGCTACTCTCCAGCCTTCGCCGTCGAGGTGGCGACCTCGAAGTACCTCGACCACCTGCCGCTCGATCGCCAGCGGCGAATCTTCGAGCGAGAAGGCCTGGCGATCAGCAGCCAGACGCTGTGGGATCAGATCGAAGCCCTGGCGAAGATCTTGGAACCGACCTACAAGGCGCTGGGCGATCGCGTTTTGGCCGAGCCCGTGGTGCACGCGGACGAAACCCACTGGAAACTGCTCAAGAAGGGCACGAAAGCCACCTTCTGGGTTTGGTGCCTGGCGAGCCAGGACGTGGTTTTCTATCGCATTCTCGACAGTCGCAGCAAAGACGCTGCCGAGATCATGATGCCGCAGTACGAAGGCACGGTGATCGCCGACGGCTATGGAGCCTACCAGGCGCTCGCTCGCGCCGGCCCGGGCTTGCAGCTGGCTCACTGCTGGGCGCACGTGCGAAGGAAATTCCTCGAAGCAGAGCGCTTCGACCCCGAGCCCTGTCGAGAGATCCTCGATCTGATCGGACAGCTCTATGCCGTCGAACGGGAAGTCCCGACGCTGAGCGACCCTGCCGACGAAAAGGAGCGGGCCGAGCAGCTGGCGCTGCGCACACGGCTGCGACAAGA
>WBZL01003849.1_pt1 | contig 13419 bp, 14 predicted proteins | sample 5204291 | NCBI WGS metagenome assembly WBZL01 (sample SAMN12344345, study PRJNA552823) | activated sludge metagenome | biome: Activated sludge suspended growth; feature: Nitrification reactor; material: Wastewater; isolation source: activated sludge from nitrification reactor of wastewater...
CATCCCATTCGATGTATCGGTTCTTGGACCGCCCCATACCGTGGCCGATGTGGTCGGGAACGGGGTACAGACCGAAGACCAGCTCGGGCCGAGCAGCCAGGCCACTGATGGTCAGGTGCGCGGCCACGTCGTCGATCTGGGTGGAAGCCCTGGTTGCTATTCGGGTGAACGTCACCGGAAACCGGGATGGGGCAAGGTACGGGGCGCGTGCCTCCTGGCGGCGCTGCCACTCTTCTTGCGGGCGGGTAGCCGGGTCGACGGGCAGACCGCTCGACGGCGTCGGGGTGGGTGGCTCGCCACCGCCTGGGCCAGTGGCCTTCCACGAGGCCTTCATGTAGGCCGCCAACCCACCGGTGGCCAAGGCCTGATTGGTGGCCTCAGCAATCTCACGGGGATCGGCGCCATAGACGTGAAGGCCAGCAGGACCGTGCAGGGCGCGCGCCGCCATCTGGGAGTCGTAGATGGCATCGAGCTGACGCTGACCCGCGGCCACCTCGGCCAGGGCCGCCTCGTAGGCCTCCCGCTGTTCGGGCGGTAGCGCCGCCAGCTGCTCCTCGGTCAGAGGGGTGGGGGCAAACCCGGCGGCCATCTGCTTACCCAGGTTCTTGAGGTTCTTGAAGATCGCCAATATCCCGCTCCTGAGACGCAAACCCCGGCACCGCGTGGCTCTCGAGCCTACGAGCGAGCGTCAACAGGTTCCATGCCTTGCTTGTGGGTCGGTCCGCCTATGGGCACTCCTCCTTGGCTCGCCTGGACCCAGCGGGCGCCTCGGGCCCTCGGGCGACGGCACTGCCTGCTGACGGGGCCTCTTGCGGACCTCCGCAGGGGGAGGGATGCACGGTTGGGCACCGGTACCGTGTCGGTATCGGTGCTCGACGACTCGAGCCCACAGGAGGGAACCATGACCAGCTCCACCCAGGTCGAGGTGTTTGCCGACGTTTTGTGCCCGTTCACCCATGTCGGGTTGCGCCGTCTGGTCGAGCGGCGGGAGTCGCTGGGTCGTACCGACGTCGGTCTTTGGGTGAGGTCCTGGCCGTTGGAAGTCGTGAACGGCCATCCCCTCGACGCCGCCTTCATTGCCGAAGAGGTGCTGGAGATCCGCGAACAGGTGGCGCCCGACCTCTTCGCAGGTTTCGACCCCGAGGCGTGGCCCGCCACGGCCATCCCTGCGCTGGCTCTGGCGGTAGCGGCCTACCGGGTGTCGCCGATCACCGGGGAAGCCGTGAGCCTTGAGCTCCGCCATCGATTGTTCGAGCGAGGAGAGGACATCTCCGATGCCGATGTTCTGGCCGAGGTTTCGGGCGCGTACGGAGTGGAGACCTCCGATGACGACGTGATCGGAGTCCACCGAGAACACGCGGAGGGGGTTGAGCGCAAGGTGACGGGCTCACCTCACTTCTTCACCGCCCACCAGTCGTTCTTCTGTCCTGTGTTGAAGGTCGGACGCGACGAGGACGGCGCGCTGCGAGTGAGGCCCGACCATGAAGGTTTCGATCAGTTCATGGAAGCCTGCTTCGGCATCTGAAACGTGCCGAGGTCATGGGGCCGCGCGGTTCATCAGCGAGATCGCACGCTCGCCGATAGCGTGCGCCTTGTGTCCCCCAACGATCTGGTCGTGATCGAGGAGATCAAGCGTCTTCGCTACCGCTACGCGCGGTTCTTGGACCAGAAGGATTGGGCGGGCCTGGAGTCCTGTTTCGCCGCTCACGCCATCGCCTCGTTCGCAGGTGGCGCCTACACCTTTTCGCACAGGTCCGACATCCTGCGGTTCATCCAGGACACCGCCGGCCTGCCCACGGTGCTGGGGAGTCACCATTTCCACCATCCTGAGATAGACCTGCTGGCCGATGACGAAGCCACCGCAACCTGGGCGATGGCCGACAGGGTGCTGCTGACCGACCTCGACTTGGTGCTCGAAGGAGCGGCCTACATAGAGGACCGTTACGAACGGATCGACGGACGCTGGGTCATCGCTGCCACCGCGTACCGCCGGATCTACGAGGTGCTCTACCCGCCGTCGTCGGTCACCGGCTACCAGGTGACTGCAGACTGGTGGTCGACCGGCGGTCGGTCGAATCTGAATCTGGACTGACCTCGGTCTGCCGGTAGCTGACCGATACCGTGCGGGAATGACCCGGTTCGGCGTACACCTCGGCCTTCAGAACTGCCAGCCCGATGACCTGCGGACAGCGTGGCGTCGCATCGAGGAGATGGGGTTCCACTGGATCTCGGTGTGGGACCACTTCTATGGCGCCACCGGAGACCCCGCCGACGCCGAATGCCTGGAGGCGGTGACCATGCACACCGCCTTGGCCTTGGACACCACCAGGGTCGAAGTCGGGTGTCTCGTCTACTCGGTGGGGTATCGCCATCCCGCCGTGCTGGCCAAAGCGGTCACCGCTATCGACTTGTTGTCGGGTGGGCGAGCCGCCATCGGGCTGGGGGGTGGCTGGGCCGAGGTCGAGTACTCCGCCTACGGAATCCCGTTCCCCGCGGCGGGGGAGCGCCTCGATCAACTATCGGAGGCGGCCGCCTGCGTGCGGGGTCTGCTCCGCGACGAGGTCACCAACTTCGAGGGCGCCCATTTCAGGATGGTTGACGCCCGCAACGAGCCCCGGCCCGCCCAACGTGCCATTCCGGTGTGGATTGGGGGAGCCGGGGAGAAGAAGACCCTCCGAGTAGCGGCCCGCTATGCCGACGGGTGGAACATCCCCTTCGTGTCACCCGAGACCTTCGCCCACAAGGCCGCGGTTCTCGACGCCCATTGTGAGGCTGTGGGGCGACCGGCATCGGCCCTACGGCGGGCGATCAACCTGGGACTGGCCTGGGATGACGACAGCCTGAACGCCCAGTTCGGTGCCATCGCCGAGTTCGTCCGGCCGGGAGTCCTGGGCGGATCAGACCAGGAGGTCGTGGATCGGATCGGTACCTACGTGGATGCCGGTGCCGATCAGGTGAACCTGGCCATCCGTGCTCCCTTCGACCTCGACGCCCTGGAACGCTTCGCAGGCGCGCTCGGCTTGAGCTGAAGTGATGGCGTCACCGTCCCCGAGCCGTCACGTGGCCCTTTTGCGGGGGATCAACGTCGGTGGCCGCAACCCGGTACCGATGGCAGATCTCCGAGCCGCTGTCGAGGAAGCGGGATTCGACCGGGTCGTTACCTACATCCAATCCGGCAACGTGGTGTTCGACGGTCATGGCTCCATCGAGGAACTGGAACGACGGGTCTCTGCCTGTGTGGCCGAACGGTTCGGACTCTCGTTGGTAGTAGTCGTCCGATCCTGCGATCAGGTGAGGCGCGTTGTTGCTGAGGCTCCGGGCGGCTTCGGTACGCGCCCGGACACCTTTCATAGCGATGTCGTGTACCTCAAATCCCCACTCACCAGCTCCGAAGCGATGGCGGTGGTGAAATGCCGGGACGGGGTGGACGAGGCGTGGCCTGGAGACGGCGTCGTCTACTTCCAGCGCCTCAGTGCGCGCCGGGCCCAGAGCCACATGTCGAAGATCATCGGCACCCCGCCTTACCAGCAGATGACCATCCGCAACTGGGCCACCACCACCAAACTCCTAGCCCTCCTGGACACCTGAGTCGGTCCATCCGAATCGAACGCCCCGCTCCGTCGTCAAGATGGGAAGGACGCCACGGAGATGGCCCGCACCCGATCCAGAGACCGGCCGGCGTGCCGGTCTTCATCCGGCTCGAAACAACCAGTGCAGAGCGTCAAGGCGTCAGCGCGGCGGAGGGAGCGACGGCTGGGCCGATCCAGCGGTGCAGGTAGCGGCGGAGTTGCCGGGCCGAGCGTGGTGGTGTGCCCGGATCGACGATGAAGGATTGGAGCGTACGGAGCATGAGCTCGACGAGCTCGTTGAGCTCCTCGTCGCGGTAGCTGGCGGCGGACCAGTCGACGGGGAGCCGTTCGAGGATCGACCGACCGAGGGCCAGCGCCGTAGGGGACGTGATCTCCTGGGTGGGCCCACCGGCGGTCGCGAGCAGTAGAGCGAGGTCGGGGCGTTGCTGCATTTGCTCGTACGTGTAGGCGATGCCTTCGACGACGGCGTCGGCCGGGTCGGTGGTGCGGCGCAAATGCCGGGCAATGTCATCGAGAAAGGCGTCGATACCGTCGCTGACTGAAGCGGTGAGCAGCGCCTGGCTGCTGGGGTAGTAGCGGTAGACGGTTTGGCGGGTGACCGAGAGCTGGTCGGCGACCTCGGAGATGCTCGGGGCCTGTGTCGGGCGCATCTCCAGAAGTTCCTTGGCCGCGGCGAGGATTCGCGCTCGCGCCTCGTCGTCGTTCTCGGGGAGGTTGCCTCCCCAGCCGTGACGCCTCATCCGCTCAAACTATCGCAATGCCAATCCGACAGGACAGAGTTTGAGAGTGTATGGTCTAGGTCTTGCTGACGAAGGCGCTGGGGGAACGAGCGTGACTATCACCGACCATCACCGTGCCGCATTGCTCGATCGCTCCTTGACCGAGCGTGCGTTGAGGGCAGTGCTCGAGGGCACCACCGACCTCGCCCCCGAGGTACTACGGGTCCCGCTCGGCTACTACCGCGACCCGGCGCACCTCGAGCGTGAGCTGGCGATGCTGCGCACGGTTCCGCTCGCGATCGTTCCATCTGTCCAGGTCCCGACGCAGAACGACTTCGTTGTCCGCGAGGTGCTCGGAACCTCGTTGCTCATCACCCGTGACGGCGAGGGGGCCGCGCATGTGTTGTTGAACTATTGCCGTCACCGCGGCGCCCGCCCCGCCCAGGGGTGCGGGAACGCTCGCCGGCACACCTGCCCCTACCACGCATGGACCTACGACCCGGCGGGCACTCTCGTCGGTCTGCCCGGGGCCGAAGGCTTCACCGACATCGAAACCGCTGACTATGGCCTGGTCGAGCTCCCGTCCGAGGAACGTCACGGCTTCATCTGGGCATCGCTTACCAAGGGAAGCCCGATCGATGTGGCTGAACATCTCGGCCCACTCGATCCCGAGCTCGAAGCGTGGAACTACGGCCACTATGGCTATCTCACCGAACGCCAGTTCACCTCAGGCGTGAACTGGAAAGGAGCGCTCGAAGCGTTCGCCGAGGGCTACCACTTCCCCTATGTCCACGGCCAGAGCGTGATCGGCCAGAACACCGTCGCCAACACCAGCATCCACGACCCGTTCGGATGCCACCATCGCCTCGGGTTCCCATTCAACTGGATCACCGCGCTCGACGACGACCCCGCCGGCTCATGGGACCCCACGGACCAGATGGGTGTCATCTACTGGATCTACCCGAACCTGATCCTCGCCAACAGCCCCGTCGGCGTCGAGATCATCGATATCCTCCCGGCCGCAGAACCCACGGCCTGCAGCGTGCGCCACAGCTGGATGGCCCGCTTCCCGGCGACCACCGACGAGGAGCAGGCCAGCTATCACGCCATCTACGACCAGGTTCACGCCGCGGTGCGCGACGAGGACTTCACCATGCTGCCCTCATGCGGCGACGGAGTCCGAAACGCCCAGCACGACCACATGCTGATCGGTCGCAACGAGATCGGCGTCCAGCACATGATCCGCACCCTCGCAGCCACCATCAACCTCGACCTCCCATGACAAGCAACCGACCTAGTTCGTTGGCGCGGGGCCAGTTCATGATCCGATCGCGGCGTTTACGGACCAAGATTCGAGATTTGGACTTCATCCTCGTGATTCCAAGTTTCACGCGCGAAAGCTGGCTTCATTGCGGTAGAACGCAAGTCATGCCGTCGTGAGGACCTCGCCGGTCGGGTCGGTGAAGGCGTTCTCTGGCTACGACGCCCGCTTTGACGTTCTCTAGATCGTCCGTGGAGTTGCCCGCTGGTTGCACGCCTCCCCCAGTCTCAACCGGCTCGTTCGAACGCCTCCGCAAGCCATTCGACGACTTCGTCGTCGATCTCGTCGGGACCATGCACATCTAAGTGGTGCATCCAATGGCGCTCGGCGGGGTGTACGACCTCTTTGAACCGGCCAGAGCGAACCTCTCGGCCGAGCGCGATGGACAACACGACCTCTGCATCGGAGTGTTGCAGGTACTGGCCCGGTAGCCACAGGTAGGCGAACCCTCGCTTGCGTCGGAACGCGATCTGGCTCTTCGTCGTGCGCATGTCGAACGAGCCGAGCGCACCGAGGCGGGCGTAGACCTCTTCGTAGACCGAGAGAGCGACCGGATGCCCCTCCAGGAAGGCTGCTGGATCCACCCCATGGAGCGTGGCACACGTCGCGTCGATCCGGCGGAGTAGTTGATCTCCTCGGCGGTGATGGCCTGGTAGCGCTCGTCGTTCGAGATGAGGAGCACCGATCGGGCCCGGGCCACGCCGGCGACGAGCTGGTCGCGGACGGTCGTGGTCACCACGCGGACGAGGCTCGGGTTGGCGGCCGCGAGGTCGGCGGTCGCTCGCAACGTCCAGCCGAGCCGGACGGTGACGGCAACGCCGCCGATCATCGCGAAGGGCGGGATGTCCTCGGCTTCGAGCGCGGCTGCCGCCCGCACGAGCGGCACCATGGCGGGGCCGGCGAGGATGACGGTGGGGACCTCAGCGCTCATGCCACACGGCCTCGCCGTCGGGTTGCCATTCGGCGAGCACCTGGATCGACCTTGCGTCGCCAGACGCCGCCAGGTCGAGGGCGGCGGCCACCGGGTGGACCAGGAGCCACCCGTCGTGGCGACGTTCCCCTGATGCCGGATCGGGGGGCGCCGTCACCTGGTGGACGACGGGGACAGCGACGGAGGCTGCAGCGGCGAGGGGATCGGAGGATCCGTAGCGCCGGACGGCGATCGACAGCAGCACGGGACCGGGGACGTAGAGCTCTGCCGGTGTCTCGCCTGCGCTGACGATGGGCGCGCCGAGGGCGATCGCGGCCTGGGTGCCCCCGAGCCGCCACGTGGGTTCGGTCGGGTCGTGGGCCCGTTCCCAGTCCGTGGGGTCGGGGACGCTGGCGAGCCACCGTCGGTCCGTCGGCGCCCACTCCCGGGCGAGGGCCCAGAACAGCTCGGGCAGCAGCGGCTCCCCGTCCTCGGTGAGCAGTCCTGCGCCTATGAGGGCCCGTCGGGCGTCGCTGGTGGAGGAGCGGGCGAGGTCGAACTGGTCGAACGAGGTCGTGGTCAGGACTGGGCGCGGATCCCGGTCGTATCGGCGCCGGAGCAGCTCGTAGGCCACGACCCGGCCGGCCCGACCGACGACGCCGACCGGCTTGGGCCGCGTGCCCGGGTCGACCACATCGACGGTGGTGTCGATCCGAATTCCAGGAGCACGGAGGAACGGGCTCCCGGTCGCGATGTCGAGGTAGCCCCAACCCGCCTCCCTCAGCGCGGCCCGGGCCGGCTGGTTGATCCGGTCGGCTACGACCAGCACCGAACGGTCGCCCATAGACCGGTCCTTCCGCTTGAGTGCCTCGACGCGGTCGACCGTCGCGTAGGCCATCGTCTTCACCTCAACGGTGACCCGATGACCGTCGAGCTCGATCTCGAGGTCACTCGTTGAGCTGGCTGGGGACTGCACGCCTCCCACAGCCTCGACGAGCGCTGCCGCCGCCTGCTCGCGCAGGCTTCGATCGAGAACGTCAGTCGATCGCCGGAACTCGCGGTCAAGCCAGTCGCCGCCCATCTGGTACTCGAGCGCTTGCCGAACCAGGCCCACCGCGTAGGTGAGGTCGTCGTCCTCGGCCAGGTGACCTCGGTCGGGCCGTTGCCCCAGTGACCCTTGCCGCTCACATCCCAGGCAAGAGCTCGCTCGTCGTTCCGTCAACGCCAGCTCGACCGCCACGGAGCGTACCTCGTCGGACCACCCAAGTCCGACGCAGGCCGACGAGTCCTCGCCATCCCGGGGTCGCTCGTGGCCGACCTACGCGGCCACCTCGACGCCTTTCGCGCAGCCGGGCGACGACGGCTACGTCTTCACCGGCCAGAAGGGCGGCCCGCTCGCGCCCCCACGTCTGGCAGGACGCGTGGGAGAAGGCCCGAACCGAGGTCGGCGTCCACGAGATCCACCTCCACGACCTCCGCCACCTCGCCGGCACCCTGGCCGCGAGCACCGGCGCAAGCAGCAAGGAGGTCATGAACCGCCTCGGCCACACCACCCACCGAGCCGCCCTCCGCTACCAACACGCCACCAGAACGCGCGACCGAGCCATTCCGGAGGCACTCGACGAGCTTCTCGCCCCACGGTCGACCTGACCGAGCCTGGGCAGGGATTCATCGCCCCGGCGGGAGGACGTTTGGTGCCCGGTCAGGGATGCCGGGTCGTCTATCCCTCGCTGCCGGGGGCGCCGGGCGGCGGGCCGGGCTGGGTGATGCCGCACTCCTCGGACTCGAATACCGCGATCTCATCGGCCGCAGCGGAGGCCTCGGGATCGGCGAACGCGGCGCCGAGGTCGCCGTCGGCGGCCTCGAAGGCGGCGACGAACGTCTCGACCGGTCCGGCGATCTCCGCGGGCGCGAGCGCGGCGTACTCGGCGAGTTGCTCGCTGGTCGGGGTGACGCCGACCAGTTCCGTTGCCACGGCGCAGAAGGCAACGAGGTCGTCGGCCGGAGCAGTGGTGGTGGCCTCGGCGATCGTGGTCGTCGAGCCGGCGTCGGCCGCGTCGTCGGAATCGTCGCTGCACGCGGCGATCGCGCCGATGGACAGGGCGGCGACCATTACCGCCTGGGTGATGCGGCGGACGGCGGTGGACGGCATGGTTCCTCCAGGTGCGGGACGGGCCCGAAGGCTTCGGGTCTTGACTGCTCTGTCGCTCCGATCGCCGATCCGGGATCACCGATCTCGAAGATGCGCGTCGCCGACGGCTCGGCGCTGCCGGGCATCCCGCCACAAGGCCCGTCCGGCGACGAGCGCGGCCGCCGTGCCCAGCACCGCCCAGATGAGCGCCGCTCGGCCCCAGTCCTCGTGCGGCCAGACGGGGAACAGCGGCAGGTCGGTCTCGAAGGGGCGGGCGAGTGCCGCCCCTGCGACCAACGGGACTGCTGTCGCGGCGAGGACCGCTCCTGGTTCGCTGTGGCCGGCGGCCCGGGCGGCGGTGGCGAGCCCGAACCCGAGCCCTGCGGCGACCACGCCTTGCAGGATGAGGACCTCGAGGTGGTCGGGTAGAGGGGCCCGGAGCACCCAGTGAACGGCAGCCCACACCAAAATGAGGATCGTCGGGCCGACGGACCTGACCGCGGTCCGCCACCAGAGCGGGCGGGGGCTGACGTCCACCACGAGCGCGCAACGCTCGTCGACGGCGACCGCAGCTGCTCCCATGACCAGCCCCAGGGCGGCGCCGTGCAACGGCCAGAGTGCGTTCGGCCACCTCGCCACGAGGGCGACGCCGCCGGCTACCAGGAGCGCGGCTCCGGCCAGGAACGACCACTGTGTCGCGATGAGGAGGTAGCGGAGCGTCCCTCCGACGCGCCCCGACACAGCGTTCATCCGCCCCAGGTGGTCCCGTCCCCGGGCACCGGGCTGACGAGCGTCTCGGCCGTCCCGGTGAACATGGCGAGCGCCACGGTGACCGCGGCCAGCCCGACCAGCACGAGGAGGGCCGACCGACTCCGCGCAGTCCGGCCCTCGAGGTCGGTCCGCACGGCGACGAGTGCGCCGATGGCGCACAGGACGAGCAGGTAGGCCAGCCACCATCCCGGTGAGCCGCTGAGCACGATCGAGCGCTGCGGGTCGCCCTCGACGCCGAACGGGCCGCCCCAGTAGGTCCAGGGAAGCAGGACCCGGACACGGCGGAGTGGTTCGAACAGACCCTGGAACACGATCACGGCCAGGACGAGACCGACCGTCGTGACGATGGGTGCCGCGGCTCGCTTGGTCTTCCGGGCCACGACGACACCGAGGACCGGTCCGCCCAGGCAGCTCACCGCGCCCAGGGCCAGCCACACCGCAGCCACCCACCCGTCCGACATCATCTCCGCGTACCCGCCACGAGGAGTCGGCACCGACTGCGCCCGCACCAGCGTCACCAGGACGAAGCCCAGGCCGGCCAGGCCGGGCACGAGGCAGGCGACCAGGTGGCCGATCGTCCGAGCGGCCTGCCCCACCGGCGTCGGCCCGGCCGCCTCCGCGCAGCGGTCCGACGCCCACACCCGATGGGCGCTCACGCTGATGCCCACCATCCCGAGCAGAGCGGCCGGGGCGATCATCGACAGCTCGTCGGTCGGCTCGTCGCCGTCGAGGTACGGAAGGAGCGCTGCGTAGGTGAGTGCCAACCCGACGAGGAACGCCGGGCGCCCGACGTAGCGGCGGATCTCGATGCGGGCCAGATCCGTCCACGGCGGCCGGGCCGGGTCGGCGGTCGTGGCGATCGGGAGGGATTCGGCTGCGGTCATGCCGCACCCTCCACGGCCCGCGGTCCGACGAGGAGCAGGTAGGCGTCCTCGACGGTCGGCGGTGCCGGCTGGGCTCCCGCCGGCGGCGTGCCTCCGACCGAGCGCACGCCACCAGCCGGGTCGCGCCAGCTCGCCACCGCGTCGGCAACTGGCCGGTCATGGAGCCACACCCGGTCTCGAGCCGACGCGACGAAACCGGCGACGTCGCCGTCGTGGGCGACGCGCCCGCCGACGAGGACGATCACGCGGTCGCACACGGCGGCCACGTCCTCGGTCTGGTGGGTGGCCAGCAGCACGGTGCCGTGGCGGGCCCGTTCCGACAGGGTCGCCCGGAACGTCGCCCGCTGCTCGGGGTCGAGGCCGGTGGTCGGCTCGTCGAGGATCAGCAGGTCCGGGTCGCCGATGAGCGACTGGGCGAAGGCCAGCCGCCGCCGTTGACCGCCCGACAGCTTCCGCACCTTGATCGTCGGTCGGTCGTCGAGCCCGACGACGCCTAGGACCCGTCGCACCTCGGCGTGGCGGGAAGCGGTGTCGTCCCACTCCTTGAGCACGGCGATGTAGTCGAGGAACCCGAAGGCCGTCATCCCAGCGGGGAACCGGACCTCCTGGGGCAGGAATCCCAGCCGGCGACGGATCTGGGTGCGCTCGGCCAGAGGCCCGTCGGTGCGATGGCCGAGCACGGTGATCTCGCCTTCGTCGGCTCGGGACGCGGTGCTTAGCAACCCGAGCAGCGTCGTCTTGCCTGCGCCGTTCGGGCCCAGCAGCGCCGTGATGCCCGGGGTGAGGTCGAAGCTGACGTCGTCGAGGACGGCGACCGGGCCGTAGCGGCGGGTCACGTGCGAGACGCGGACGGTGCTGGGCATGGGTGCTCCTTCATGTGCTGCTGACGGCGGACGGGGCCGGGTCGCTCGAAAGTCGATGGTGGAGGAGCAGCGCTGCTCCGACCGAGACGGCGATCGCAACGAGTTGTGTCGGAGCGGTGGTGACGGCCCAGGGCGTGTCGCGCACCTGCCAGGCGACGACCACCGCCGTCCATCCCAGGGCGACGAGCGCCGCAGGCCGGACGGGATCGTGCCAGGTCGCGGCGGCGGCGACGCACAACGTGCAGGCCAGAGCCGGGAGCAGCCAGCTCACTGCCGCCCCGGGGTGGTGAAGGACCATCGCCCCCACTGCAACGGCGACCGGTACCGCCGTCACCACGACGTACGCGGTGCGCCACAGCAGCATCCGCGCCGGGGAGAAGGGCGCCGCCCGCTCGAGCAGGTCGATCCCGTGGGGTACGAGCCGGTAGGTGGCGGCGACGCCGAGGGCAGGGAGCAGCGGCGCCACGACCAGGAAGGCCGCGTGGGCCGAGTCGACCGGACCGAGCACTGCCGCCACCGCAGTGACGGCGAGCACCAGCATGGTGGCGATGGTCCACTGCCGGCTCTGCGCGGCGACCACGCGCGTCACCACCACGTCCGACATCGACACGCCGAGCCGGAGCAACGCCCGCCCGCTGCGACCGACCTCAGGGGTCGAGACCGCGGCCTCGACGCGGGCCCACAGGTGTTCGAGGTCGAGATCGGGCGATCGCTGGCTGTTGATCGGTCCCGTCGCGCCGGCTCCCAGGACGGCGCGGCACGCTTCGCACCGCACGGCATGCGCTTCGACCGATGCCCGCTGGACGGGGTCGAGCCCGCGCTCGCCGTAGGCGGCTGCCACCGCGTCGTCGATGTGCCAGGCGCTCATCGGAGATCTCCCACCTGCAACGACGTGCCAGCCAGCTCGGTTCGCAGGACGGTCTTGGCCTTGCGCATCCGGCCCTTCACCGTTCCCTCGGGGACACCGAGCATCCGCCCCGTCTCCTTCGCCGTCAGGCCGTCGAAGACCATCGCCTGCACCACCTCCATCAACTCTGGTGAGAGTGACGCCAGCACCGCCCCCGCCTCGCCGAGGTCGATCGACTCCAGCACCCGCTCCTCAGTGCTCACCACATCGCCCTGCGACGAGAACGGTGCCGGTCGGGCGTGACGACCGGCCCGGCGCAGGTGGGTGACGAGCTGGCGCACGCCGATCCCCCAGATCCACGCACCGACATCGCCGTCAGCTCGCCATCGGGCAGCGCCCCGCCACACCGCCAGGAAGGTGTCCTGGACCGCATCGGCCACCAGCGCATCGTCCCAGCAACGGGCCCGCAGTCGGGCGACCAACCACGGCGCGTGCCGGTCGTAGAGGACCCGGAGCGCAGCGGCGTCGCCAGCGGCGACGGCCGCGACGAGCGTCACATCGTCCCGCTCGTCGCCGGCTGCCCCACCAGCGCTCACCGTCGCATCCCCGATGACCTCATCGCTCCACTGTCGCTCGCACGCCGCGATCGGGATCACGCTGCGGCCAGCGGCGGAGCGAGATGACCGATCCGTAGGGTCACGTTAGGGTCACGCCGCCGGTTCGGCCCCGGTACGACGAAGGCCCAGGTTGCCCGGAAGCCGGGGCTGACCTGGGCCTTTCGTGTGGAGCGGGTGAGGAGAATCGAACTCCCGTATTCAGCTTGGGAAGCTGAACGGAGAGGTTCTGTGACGTGGTCGTTCGGGATAACGGGCTGGTCAGGCCGTACATCGCGTACCAGTCCGTACCGCTCCGACACCCCCAATCCCGTTCCGTAGGGTCACGCTGAGGTCACGCCGACTCGGCCCCACGTACTCAGCTTTTCGAGCTGAGACCGCTTGGTCAGAGCGAGCCCACCCACAGTTCGTGGTCGTCCCAGGTTGCGACGCTGCTCCACCCGAAGGCTGCTAGGAGCCGCATGCTGCGGTGGTTGTCGACGTGGACGAGGCCGGCGAGGTGGTCGCCGTCGCGTTCGATCGTTCGCAGGTGGTGGATCGTCAGCTCGTACGCGGCCTGGAACTGTGCCCGGGGCAGGTCGTTGGCACAGCCGACTGCGTCGGTGCGGATCCACGTCTCCACGCCGTCTTCGAACGGTGCGCCGGTCGAGCACCGGAACTGGCTCAGTCGGGCTGCGTCGCCGGCGGCGGCGTCGAAGGGTCGGAGGTTCACGAAGCGGCGGTGACGGGTCGACCGAGTCGCTCGCGCTCGGCCGGGGTGAGCAGTCGG
>WBZL01003850.1_pt1 | contig 13418 bp, 7 predicted proteins | sample 5204291 | NCBI WGS metagenome assembly WBZL01 (sample SAMN12344345, study PRJNA552823) | activated sludge metagenome | biome: Activated sludge suspended growth; feature: Nitrification reactor; material: Wastewater; isolation source: activated sludge from nitrification reactor of wastewater treatment...
CGCCGCCGCCACCGCCAGCCCGAAGATCGGCAGCACGTAGTGAGCGCCACCGCCGAAGAGGATCCCGCTCGCCGCCAGGCGATCGCCCGCGATCGCCGACTCCGCCGGCATCACCTGCGGCGCCACCGCCAGCGCCACCGCCACGCCCGTCGCCCACACCCCCAGGAGGCCGATCGCCCGGCCGAGCCCGAGCACCACCAGCGCCGCGCAGAGGCTCACCATCGCCGCCCGCGGCCAGAGCGGAGGATCTGCCCAATGGGTCAGCTGCAGCGAATGATCCAGGAGCCCCGCCAGCGCCCCCGCCGCGTAGCACGCCCACCGCAGCGTCCGCGTCTCCGCGCTCGTGAAGGCCGCCCACGGGTTCGGCAGGAGGCGGAGCTTCGACGGCGCCCCCTCGAAGCGCCCGATCAGGTCCTGCGAGGCCAGGAGCCCCAGCGCCACCACCGGGAAGACCGCCAGCGTCTCCACGTCCGCCTCCGCGAGCCCGTGGCGGAGGTGCGGCCACTGCTGGGCGATCGCGCCGATGCACGACCCCACCGCCACCGCCCGCGCCAGATAGAAGCGCGCCGCGAAGAGGAGCGTCGCGCCCACATAGACCGCCAGGTTGCCGAGATCGGGCCCGCCTTCGCGGGTCACCTCCCAGGTCGAGAGCGCCACCCCCCCGGTGAGGATGACGAGCTCGCGGACGCTCCGTCCGCAGGTCCCGGGGATCTCCCGATCGAGCCAGCGCATGAGGCCAGGAGACGGCGCCCGCGCGCCGAATATTCCCGCCGCCTTCTCCTGCCGCGGGCGCCGGCCGCCTCGACCTCGGATCACCCACCGTTCACTCCGCTCGCCCGCCGAACGCCGCTGCTCATCCCCTTCACCCGTCGTGATAGAGTGCCGGCATGGTCCGCATCGCCCCCCTCGCCCTGCTCCTGGGGCTCCTCCTCGTCGGGGCGGGCGTGGCCACCTGCGTCACCGCGGCGCCCGACGATCCACGGACCTTCCCGGCGCTCGAGGACGCGCTGATCCTCGGCGGGGTCGCGGCGATGGCGCTGGGAGCCTCCCGCCGGCGCCTCCGCAGCGCCCTCGGCACCGACGATCCCCCGAGGCTCGGATGAAGCGCAGCCTCGCCCGACTCGCGCTCGGCCTCGCCGCCTGCGCCCCCGCCTCCTCGGACGACACCGGCGCGACCTCGACCTCGACCTCGACCGCGACCGCGACCTCGACCTCGACCTCGACGGGCGACGTCGAATGCAGCGAGTTCGCCGACATCCCCGTCACCGATCCGCCGGTGACAATCACCATACACAACCTCCGACCCACACCGATCGCCCTCCGCGCCCCGAGCTGCTCGGCCCGCGCCGCCGCGATCGACGGGCCCGACGGCTCCGGCGACCCGCTCCTCCCCTTCGAGTACGCCTGCCCGGATCCCCTCCAGCAGGCCATCTGCCACCCCTACGCCGCGCCGGACGGCTGCGAATCGCTCGTCGCCGCCTTCGTCGCCCCCGGCGCGACCCTCGTCGAGGTCTGGGACGGCGCGACCTATCGCCCGCGCGATCTCCCCGCCGCCTGCCGGGGCGAACCCACCCCCTTCGCCGACCCCGCCGAGTGCGACGCCTGCAGGCAGCGCGCCCCTGCCCTCGCCGGCCCCCACGAGGCGGTCGTCACCGCCTGGACCGACGTCACCTGTGACGGCGACACGTGCAGCATCGTCGACCCCGCGGCGACCGTCGAGGTGCGGCTCCCCTTCACCCTGCCGATCGCCGGCCTCGACCTCGCGATCGACTAGGCCGAGCGCGCCGGCTCGAGGTACGCCGCCAGGAGCGGCTCCAGGCCCTCACCGCTGACGAAGGCCCGGCACCAGCGCTCGACCTCGTCGGCCCTCACCTCCAGGATCCCGGCCGCCGCCAGGGCCTCCAGGCGCCGGCGCTCGCGCCACGACACCTGCCCGTCGAGGACGAAGCCCAGGATCAAGAGGAGCGCGCAGAGCCGCCGCAGCCCCGCCGGCGCCCCCCGCAGGCGCTCGCCGTACGCGTGCGGCAGGCTCTCCTGCGGCCGGATCGGGATCGCGTAGGCCTCGAGCAGCGCGCCGGTGAGGAGCGCGTGGTTCTCGTGGAAGTCGCGCTTCGACACCGCGACCACCTGCAGCGTGTCGTAGAGGAGCTCCTGCGCCTCGGGCCCCTGCGCGAGCCCCCGCGGCAGCCGGCGCACCAGGTGCTCGATCAGCTGCCGGCCCATGATGATCACCTTCGCCTCGCGGATCACCACGTGCGTCGACCAGGCGTTGATCACCATGTAGAGCGGCATGCCGATGAAGTCGAGGACCTCGCGGACCGCCAAGCGCCCGAGGAGGCGGCGCACCGCGTACTGCAGCGCCTTCGAGCCCAGGAAGCCCTTGAGGCGGAGCACCAGGTTGAAGGTGAAGAGGAGCCCGCGGTTCATCCCCAGCAGCGGATCGATCCCGTAACGCAGGAGGTCGCGGCTCCGCTCCTCGAGCGCGATCTTCAGGACCGACCCGGCCGCCCCCTCCTTGCTCGCCGCGTCGATCCAGCCGGTCGCCACCGCGATCTCGTGGACCGCCCAGATGTTCACCAGCACCAGCGCGTAGAGCTCCACCACCATCAGCAAGACGCCCCACACGAGCTCCACCCACGGGAGCTCGAAGCGCAGCGCGAGCGCCTCGATCGCCACCGGCGCGGTCAAGAACACCTCGGGGAACCAGTAGACCGGCAGGTAGTAGGCGAGGAAGCCGAGCGCCGCCAGCGTCGCCGCCAGCGCCAGCGCGATCCGGTGGCGCCGGCGGATGAAGCGGACCTCCGCCGCGCTCAGGAGGTGCAGCGCCCCGTCGCTGGCGACCTCCCGGACCGGCAGGCTGGCGAAGAATCGGCGGTAGAGGGCGTTCATCGGCGGCGCGCATGGTCGCGCGGACCGGCGCGCCGCGGCAAGGGGCCCGCCACCTCACTCGATCGCGCGGACCGCCGGCCCCTCCGCGAGGGGGTGACAGAGCCCATCCCCTTCCTCGGCCCGCTCACGGCGCGAGGACCCAGCACTTCGGGTACCCCGGGTCGTCGTGGTGACGCCGCGTCACGAAGGCGCCGGTCGCCGCCCCGCCGCGCTCGCCCACGTCGCAGCGCCAGAGCCCCGCGTCCTCCCACGCGCCCGAGCCCTCGTCGCTCCACACCTTCACCATCACGCCGCGGACGAGCGCGTCGCGGTGCACGCAGCGGATCGTCTGCGGCGACGGCTCGACGTCGTAGAGCGAGTGGGCGACCGTGCCGACGCACTCGTAGCCGAGCGGCGCGATCGGGCTCCAGAGCGCGACGTCGTTGGCGCCGAGGCTCCCCTCATCGTCCCAGATCCGCTCGTAGCCCACCGGCGCCGCCGTGAGACCCGGCACGTCGCGGACCGCCCGCGCCGCGAAGCCGGGCGCCTCGTGGCCCGCGACCGCGACGTCGCCGAGGCTCACGAAGCCGGGCGGCGGCAGCGGTCGCCAGATCGACACGTCCGCGAAGGCCCCGCTGCCCGCGTCGTCGTAGCGCCACTCGTAGTCGTTCACCTCGATCACCTCGGCCGCGACGCCGGGGCCCGGCGGCAGCCCGCCGCCGACCAGCGCCTCGACCACTGGCCGGCCGAGCCAGCTCGTCGGCGCCGGCGCCTCGAAGAGCGCCGCGAGCGTCGCCGCCACATCGAAGATCCGCACCTCGCGGTCGATCACCGCCGGCGCGAGCTGAGGGGCGACCACGACGAAGGGGATCGGCCGCTCGAGCGACGTGTCGTCGCCGTGCGTGAGCCCCTCGCCGCCGTGGTCCGCGCTGATCACGAGCGCCGTGTACGGAGTCATGCCGGCCGCGTCGAGGGCCGCCACCGCGTCGCCGATCAGCGCGTCCGCCGTCGCCACCGCGTCGACGTACGTGTCGCTCCCCCAGCCGAAGAAGTGGCCCGCGTGATCGACCACGTCGAGGTGGATGAAGAGGAGATCCGGCCGCTCCGCCGCCATCCACGCGAGCGCCGCCGCCATCGTCTCGTGCTCGTCGCCCGGGCTCTCGACGTGATCGCAGACCCCCGGCTCGACGAGATCGTCGAAGGCGTCCCAGTCGTGGAAGACGCCGATCTTCGCGCCCGGCAGGTGCTCCCGCACGACCGCGAAGATCGTCGGCGTCGGCTGCGAGTCCCCGGGGTTCCACTCGTTGCCCATCACCCCGTGCTGATCCGGCGTCGAGCCGGCGATCATCGACATCCAGTTGGGCGCGCTCATCGTCGGCAGCGCGTTCTGCATGGTCAGCGTCGACACCCCCTGCGCCCGCAGCCCCTCGATCACCGGCGCGTCGATCGTCGCCAGATACGCGCCGCCGAGGCCATCGACGCCGATCACGACGACGTGGCGGATCGGCGTCCGGCAGCGGACCACCACGTCCTTCACGTCCGCACCGGCGATCGTCCCGCTCCCGCCCTCCACCGTGCACGACTGATCGGGCGTCGCCGGCTGCGCCTCCACGCTCACCTCGTAGCCGGCGCCGTCGACCAGCGCCGTCGCGAACTCGAAGGGCCCGTCCGCGACCACGTCGATCGGATCGCCGCCGTTGTTGACCAGCCGGAGCCCCGCCCCCTGAAGGCCCATCACCGCCCCGCCGACGCGCCGCGTCGCCGCCTCACCCGTGCTCCCGCCGCTCTCGCTCGCGCCCTCGCTCGCGCCCGTCGTCGCCTCACCGGTCGCGGCCCCGCTCGTCGTCCCCGTCGACGACCCCGCGCTCGCAGAGCCCTCGCTCGCCCCGCCCTCCGCTCCGCCCCCGGCGGCCGAGCAGGCGAGGAGCGAGACGAGGGGGACGAGCGAGGCGCGGCGCATCCCCCGAGGATAGCGCCTTCGTCACCGGCGCCGCGGGCCGCGGCGAGGAGGTCGGCACCTCGCCGCGACGCGCGTCAGCCGGGCAACGCCGCCAACCACGCCTCGATCTCTCGCACCTCGCCCGCGAAGTCGCCGCCCCCCCGGAAGAACGCGAGCGCCTCCTCCGCCAGCGCCCGGGCCTCCGCCCGCTCCCCCCGCCGCACCGCCGCCAGCGCGACCGCCCGCCGGAACCGGCTGTTCGCCGCCTCCTCGGGGTTGCACTGACCGAGGGCGACGATCCGGGCGGCCTCGTCGAGGAGCGGCAGCGCCTCCCGGGCCCGCCCGAGCGCGACGTAGGTCCGGCCGAGGCGAGTGAGCGCGGAGGCGCGGTCCGGGTTGTCCCGCTCGCCCGCGTCGTAGACCGCCCGCGCCCGCGTGAGCAGGGCCTCCGCGCTCCGGTGGTCGCCGAGCTCGTTGTCCACCTCGCCCAGGGCCATCAGGCTGAAGGCGGTCCGCGGGTTCTCGGCCCCCAGCGAGCGCTCGCGGATCGCCACCGCCCGCGCGAGGTGCTCGCGCGCCGCCACCAGCCCCTGACGATCGCCCGCGACCGACGCCTGCCGGTGGATGATCGCCCCGAGGTTCATCTCCATCAACGCGACGTCCGGGTGCTCGGGCCCGCTGAGCGCCACCTTGCGGGCGAGCGTCTCCCGGATCAGCACGTCCGCCCGCGCGTAGTGGCGGGCCGAGAAGAGCGCGTTGCTCAGGTTGGCGGCGATCGTCAGCGTGTCGGGGTGATCGGGCCCGAGGTAGCGCCGCGAGAGCTCGAGCGCCTCCTCGAAGCTGGCGATGAGCTGATCTTGCCGCCCCCCCATCGCGTGGACGATCGCCAGGTTGTTGACGGCGATCGCAAGGGCGCTGTGCCCCTCCGCGTGCTCCCGTCGCAGGATCTCGAGCGCGCGCTCGAGGTCGACGCGCGCCTCGTCGAGGCGGCCCGACTTGCTGGCGATCGCCCCCCGCGTCAGGAGGATCCGGCCCCACACGAAGTCGCCGGGGTCCGTGCGCTCGGCGATCGCCTGGCCGATCGCCAGCCACGGCCCGCCCTCCTGCGGCTTGCCGAGGCTCAGCCCCGCGACGTACGCGAGGCGGATGTCCGAGGCGATCGCCTGTCGGTCGTGGCCGCTCGCCAGCGCCTCCGTGAGCGCGCGGTGATAGTGCCCGCGCGCGACCTCGTACTCGCCCGCCACCTCGGCGCAGCGGCCCCGCGCGTGCGAGACCTCGGCGACCAGCGGCCGGTAGCCGACCTCGACCGCCGCCGCCTCGCTCCCCTCCAGCGCCCCGCAGCGCTCGGTGTGGCTGGTCTCCACCTCCGCCGTGATCTCGGCGACCGCGTCGCGGATCGCCCCGACCTTCGCCGCCCGGCCGGCGTCATCGAGGGGCGCGAGGCCGGCGACCAGCGCCTGTCGATCGCGGCAGCCCTCGAGCGGGGGCAGCCCCTCGCTCGCCTTGATCGCCCGCTCGGCCACCTTCGCGTCGGCGTCCGCGTAGACCCGCGTGAGCGCGGCGAGGTCGCGGCGCGCCCCGTCGAGGCAGGCGATCGAGCGCTCGTAGAGGTTGTCGGTGAGGGCGCCGACCCGCCGCTCCTCGCAGCTCTGCCGATCCGCCTCGGCCCACTCGCGCGAATAGGCGTCGAGTCGCGCCTGCACCTTCGACCAGGTGTCTTCGGCGTAGGGCAACCCGGTCGCCGCGAACGCCCTCGCGGCCGCCTCCCGCCGGCTCGGCCCCCAGGCCTCGGCGATCCGGGCGGCCCCGCCGGCGCACGCCGCCGCGTCCCGCTCCGCGTCGATCGCCCGCTCGCGGGCGAGGAGCCCGAGCGTGATCGCCAGCGCCAGCGAGAGCCCGCCGACCACGATCACCAGACCTCGCGTCCGCCACGGATCGCGCCGGAGATCGCGGAGGAGCGCGGGCATCGACGGATAGCGGGCCGCCGGGTCGGGCTGGAGGGCGCGGTCGACGATTCGTCGGAGGTGCGCGGGCACCTTGACGTCGGCCGGCGTGCTGCGCTCGTTCTTCACCACCGCCGCGATCACCTCGCGCGCGCTCGCGCCGACGAAGGGTCGCTGCCCGTAGAGCGCCTCGTGGAGCGCGACCCCGAACGCGAAGACGTCCGCCCGCGCGTCGATCTCACGCCCGAGAGCGTGCTGCTCCGGGGCCATGTACGCCGGCGTCCCCGCGTGGGTCTGGCTGCTCGCCCCCTCGCCCGTCGCCTCCGCCGCCTGCGACGCGTCCGTCGGTCGATGTGCGAGGCCGAAGTCGAGGACCCGCACCCGGCCGTCGTCCCCCACGAGCACGTTCGCCGGCTTGAAGTCGCGATGGATCATCCCCGCCGCGTGGACGGCCGCGAGCCCCTCCCCTGCCTGTACCAGCGCGTCGAGGATCGCCGCCCGCTCCCGCGGACGGTCACGGAGCCAGCGGCCGAGCGTCACCCCCGTCACCAGCTCCATGGCGATGAACACCTGCCCGCCGCCGGCAGGATCGTCGAACTCCCCGACGTCGTAGATCTGCACCACGTTCGGGTGCGAGAGCCGGGCCATCGCCTTCGCCTCGCCGAGGAGCCACGCCCGATCGACCGGCCCCCCCGGCCCGTCCGCCCGGAGGAGCTTGATCGCCACCTTCCGGTCGAGCTCCTCATCGTACGCCGAGAAGACCGTGCCCATCCCGCCCTCGCCGAGGAGCCGGAGGATCACGTAACGTCCGACCCGGCCGCCCTCGCCGGTCTTCCGCAAGCGGATCTTGATCAGCTCCACCAGCGGCACCTGGAGCCTCTCCAGATAGCTCGGCAGGGCGCCCGTCGCATCGCCCTCAGCGCGGCCCCGGACCTCGGTCCTCTCGCCCCCCGCGACCGCCGTCCGCCCGACCTCCGCCTCCTCCATCGACCCGACCATCCGCCCGACGATGGTACCCGACCTCCCGGCCCCCCTCGCCCCGCCAATTTCGCGCCCGCCGCCGCCCGCCGCCCCACACCGCCGCACCTGCCCTCGGACGCCTGGCTCGCCCCCGCCCGTGCGGTCATTCACCTCGTCGCTCCCACTCGGATCGACAACGGCGAATGTCACCCCGGGAGAACAACACGCAATCCAGACGCACATGGTCGATTCACCATGTCCAGCGCCGAAAACATGGGTGACCCGCGACGACCTGACCATTCAGTCAGATACACCAAAACCTCGGAGTCGAGTACCATGAGCGCTCTCGGGACGGCGCACGATGAGCTCGGCCGCGAACCCCAAGTGCGAGCACTCGATCGCCTTCCTCGAGGCGGTGGCCTTCGGTGACGTCGACGCGCCGACGAAGTGGCGTGACGCCGCCATCAGGCGCCATCCAGGCCCTCAACGAAGACGAGGGGAGCCTCTGCGACTGGGGCCTCGGATAGCTCGCCGCCGACGGGGCCCACGCGCGGTGGGCCCCGCGGGCCGGATGGAGCGACCGGTCGGGCTCAGGCGCCCCCTCACCCGCCGCCGAGCGCGGCCGCCCGCGCCTCCGCCCGCTCCCACATCCGGATGTACGCCTCCGCCGAGCGGAAGAGCGGCTCGAGGTCCGCCGGGTCCACGGCGTCGCGCCGCGCGTCCTCGATCAGCTCCGGCAGGAGGCCGAGCGTCGCCAGGCCCTCCGTGTTGAAGTCGAGGACCCGCTCGCCGATCGCCGGCTGCGAGAACTCCACGTCGCCCGCGAACGACGCGAAGGGATATTTGATCGGATCGGCCTGCGGCGTCGGGCACACCCCGTCCCCGAAGCGGGGCCCGCGGGCGCCGGCGAAGCCGTTGAGGTCGAAGCCGAAGCCCTCGGCCGGATAGCCGCCGTGGTCGACGATCTGCTGGATGCGATCCTTGAAGCCCTGGACCGTCGCCCCTGGCGCGTCGCCGCGGCAGCGGCCGAAGCCGGTCGCCGACACCCCGCCGAGCTCGTAGATCTGCCCGCCGTGTGTCCGCCCGTGGCTGCCGACCGGCGGGTAGTCGGCCGCCTGCAGGATCTCGTAGGCGCGGACGTACGACCACTGCGGGAGGTGGTCGACCTCGATGAGCATGCCCCGCGCCATCATCTCGGCGAGGAGGTGCTCGCCCAGCGGCGTGAGCGTCGCGTTCTGGCAGTAGGGGCCGACCAGCGGCGGCTGCGAGATCTGGTCGAGGTACTTCGCGGTCGTCGTCAGCGGCGCGTCTGGGAAGGCGCTGTTGTCGATCGGCGCCGGCGACTCGTAGACGTCGCGCGGCATGTTGAGCCCCCCGAAGTTGACGTCCCCCTGATCGAAGCCGCCGACCTGCGGATCCGGGCACTCGAGCGTGAAGTTCGACCAGTGGCCGCTGTTGGCGAAGTTCCCGAGCTCGATGAACGCGCGGTCGCCGTCGCCCGGCGTGAACTTGTTGTCGTACTTGTGGACCGGGAAGATCGCCCGCACGCCGAGGTCGTAGTAGTGGTCGAGCTGCGCCTCGACGTACCCCTCGTCGCAGGTCGGGTCGCCGGGCCCCGGCGTGATCTTGCAGTTGAAGACGTTGGCCGTCTCGATCCCGAGGACCACCGCCAGCTTGCCGCCGGCGATCACCTCGCGCGCCTCCGCCGGCGTGTGCACGATCCGGAACCAGCCGAGCCCCGGCCCGCCGCTCTGGGCGTCGATGTAGCGCTCGAGCGCGTAGCTCTCGTCGATGATCCGGTCGACCGCCGTCATGTCGTCGCAGCTGTAGCGCGACTTCTGGATCCCCTCGCCGATCATGAAGTCGCAGATGATCGCGTTGGTGGTCGCGTGCAGCACCACCAGCCGGAGCCCGGCCAGGTACGCCCGCTGCAGCCACACCCAGTACTGCACCTGGTGGGTCGAGCGCGTCGGCCCGTTCGGCCAGTCCGTGAAGGTCGGCCAGCCGTCCGTGTTGTGGTTGTCCTCGCTCATCTCCTTGGCGATCAGGTCGGGCAGGAGGCTCTGCAGATCCGCCTGGTCGTTCCCGCTGGCGTCGAAGATCGCCCCGAAGAAGTCCTTGCGGCCCATCTCCCCGTGGGAGATCGAGCAGTCGGGCAGCGCGTGCGCGACCCCCAGGCGGTGGTAGGCGCCGCCGTGGAAGAGCCCGCCGCCGCCGAACGCGAAGTTCGAGTGGATGTGCGAGTGCGTGTCGACCACCCCGTAGAGATCGCCGTCCTCCCACTTCGTCTTCTTGATCGCACCGACCGCGTCGAGCGTGAGCTCCGGGTGCGGAGTGCACCCCTCGGCCGCCTCCAGCGTGATCGGCACGCCCTCCGCCGCCAGGCCGCTCGCGCCCAGCGGCAGGTCCTTTCGACGATTCCGGAGCTGATGGCGGTACGGATCCACCGTCGACGCCTCGAGGATCCACTCGGCGCCCGAGACATACGCGTCGTCGATCCGCGTCACGTCCGAGTCGAGCGTCGTCCGCCGCAGGAGCGGACCCTCCTCGGCCACCAGGTACCCGCGATCGGTGTCGTAGAGCAGGTACGTGCCGAGGTCCGACGCCTTCATGGAGAAGCGCGCCGCGCCCTTCGGATCCGCCGCGAACGAGAAGCTCATCCCGTCGCCCGCCGCCGTGAGGTACGAGTCGTCGCTCCGCACCGTGAAGCAGCCGTTCGCCTGCCCGTACACATCGAGCGCCGGCGGCTCCCCCGTCTCCGTCTCCGCCCCGCTCCCCGAGGTCCCCGTCCCCGTCCCCGTCCCGTCGCTCGTGCTCGACCCCTCCGTCGCCCCCGAAGCGGCGTCCCCGCTCGAACCGGAGCACGCGCTCATCGCCAGGAGGGGAGCACACACCAGGGAGATCCGGCGATGAAGAGCCATAGCCCGCGAGTGTACCCCAGGACCCCGCGCCCACGACCCTGAACCCGCGGCGATGGGCGCCGCCGCCCCCGAGATCGGAGCGAGGCGTCGAAGAAGCGCCCACCCAGGCATCGGGCGCGCCTGCTCCGCGGAGCGCTTGACCGGTCTCTCCAGCACGTGTGACCATCGGACATGGAAATCGGGGTGGGAGCGCGTGGAGTGGGACCTCGGTGGCCATGTGCGCTCGCGGCCGCGATCGTGCTATCGACCCCTCGAGACTCCCACGCCGACGTCGAGGTCGTCCCGACCTTCCACTCGATGAGCATCGTCTGGACCCCGCCCGGGGGCTCCGTCGACAACCCCGCGACCGTCCGCTTCCGCCCCCAGGGGAGCGACACCTGGCGAGACGGCCTCCCCCTCTGGTTCGACGGCCGCGACGCCGCGCCGCTCGTGCCGCAGTACCGCGGCAGCCTCGTCCACCTCGAGCCGGGCACGACCTACGAGATCGAGCTGAGCGCGCCCGACATCCCGACCGAGACCGTCGTCGGCGCGACCTGGAGCGAGGCCTTCCCGATCGCCGAGACCGTGACCCTGCCGGCGATGTCGAGCGACACCCTGCTCGTCGACAAGTCCGGCTCGCCCGACGGGTACATCCTCTACACCGGGCCCGGCGACGAGGCCGTCATCGACGTCGACGGCGTCTATGATCATAACATCGAGATCAGCGCCTCCTACGTGATCATCCGCGGCCTGACGCTGCGCGGCGCGGCGACCGACGCGATCACGATCACCGACGGCGAGATCCACGACGTCGTGATCGAGCGCTGCGACATCAGCGGCTGGGGCGAGATCGACGACGACGGCTTCGGCGTCGACTACGACGCCGCGATCAGCTCGAAGAACCCCCTCCTCACCCGCCTCATCGTCCAGCGGAGCCGGATCCACGACCCCCGCGGCGACACGAACAGCTGGTGGGAGCCCGTCGAAGGCACCCACCCGGGCGGCCCCCAGGCGACCTCGCTGACCAACTCCGCGGGCAACCATGTCTTTCGCTACAACGAGATCACCTCGTCGGACGATCACTACTTCAACGACGGCCTCGGCGGCGGCGACAACTTCAGCTTCGAGGGCTTCCCCAACCGCGACTCCGACATCTACGGCAACTACATCGCCAAGAGCTGGGACAACCCGATCGAAGCCGAGGGCGCGAACAACAACGTGCGGATCTGGGGCAACTACATCGAGGACTCCTACACCCCGGTGGCCATCGCCGCCACCTCGGTGGGGCCGATCTACATCTGGCGGAACGTCTCCGGGAGGAGTCGGATCGCGCCGCCGGAGCTCACGACGACGGACGAAGATCCGCGCGGGCGCTTCCTCAAGGCGGGCAACTCCGGCGAGTACCAGGGCGGCCGCGTCTACGTATTTCACAACACCCTGCTCCAGCCGCCGCCGGAGGGCGGGATGACGCTGCCCCAGGGCGTGCGGAGCGGCATCGAGACGACCGCCTCCGACGGCGGCGCCTACAACATCATCGCCCGCAACAACATCTTCCACGTCTTCGACGCAGGCGAGGCCAGCATCGTCGACGACAGCCCTGGCGCGGGCCTCGAGATCAACGACTTCGACTACGACCTCTACAACGGCGACCTCGAGTCGCCGCTCGCGCAGGAGCAGAACGGCTTCCTCGGCGAGCCGCTCTACGATCCGAAGAACGCGCAGGGCGACCACTTCCTCGCGCCCTCGAGCCTCGGCTTCGACGCCGGCCAAGTCCTCGCCAACTTCAACGACGGCTTCAAGGGCGCCGGCCCGGACGTCGGCGCCTACGAGGCGGGCCTCGATCCGCTCGAGTTCGGCGTCAACGCGACCCAGGGCACCGGCGGAGGCAGCGACGGGACCACCACCAGCGGAGGCGAGACCACCGGCGGGAGCGGCCCCGGCACCGGCGACACCGACGGCGCCTCGACCGGCTCCGGCGCCTCGACCGACAGCTCCGGCGCCTCGACCGGCGCCTCGACCGCGACCAGCGGCGCCGCGACCGCGACCGGCGGCGCCCTCGATCCCGCCTCGGGCTGCGCGTGCCGTGCGCCCCTCCACGTCCCCGATTGGCAACCCGCGCCCCTCCTCGCCGGCCTCCTCGTCCTCGGCTGCGCACGCACGCGTCGGCGCCCGCCTCGGCGCAGCGACCCGCGGCGCTAGCCCGCACGATCCCGGCTTCGCCTCCTCACTCGCCCTCGCCCACGACCGAGGGCAAGCACCTGGAACACCTTCCACCGCGCCGGCCGTAGCTCACGCACCAGCGCGTGCATATCCTCCTCCCGGTTCAGGCAAGTGCCCCTCGGTGTCGCGGCAGGCCGCGAAGCAGAACCGGCACCGGTAGTTGCACGGCTTGTAGAGGTGGAAGTTGAGGGCGATGGGGATGGGGCTCCGGTCCACACGTGGCGGATTCACCATCCTCGCCATGGCGGATCCGCCATCCTCCAACACGCCCCACCCCGCCCCCGCACCCGCTACTCTCGCCCTACCCACCATGGGCACCCTCCGCCGCACCGCCCTCGCCCCTGGCATCTACGACGAGATCCTCACCCGTCGCAGCGCCGACCAGCTCGCCCGCCTCGCCGCACACCTCACCCCCGAGCGCCACTCCCTCACCGACAAAGAAGACATCACCGCCCCCCTCGCCGCCCTCCTCGGCGAAGCCATCGCCACCGCCCTCGCCGACCTCAACGACCGCCCCCTCGACGCCCTCGCCCTCGCCGAGTCCCTCCTCCAGGCCCTCCACGACCGCGCCCCCGACCTCCTCCGCCC
>WBZL01001481.1_pt2 | contig 13417 bp, 11 predicted proteins | sample 5204291 | NCBI WGS metagenome assembly WBZL01 (sample SAMN12344345, study PRJNA552823) | activated sludge metagenome | biome: Activated sludge suspended growth; feature: Nitrification reactor; material: Wastewater; isolation source: activated sludge from nitrification reactor of wastewater...
GTCGGCAGGACGATTTCGGGGCTGATCTTCTCCACATTGGGCAAGGTGCCTTCAATGGCCTCCACGTCCAGCAGCGTTAGGCCCGGCGAATAGGGTTTTTTATTCTTGGTATTGGCCGATCCCGAGCTTTGTTGCCCCTGGTCGTCGTCGTCGCCGGTTTTGACCTTGGATTGTACGACAATATTATTGGCCCCGATCAGCTTCATCTGGTCGAGGATGGATTGTTTTGCACCGGTTCCGATGGCCAGCATGGCAATTACCGCCGCTACGCCGAACACAATGCCCAGGCCGGTAAGGAAGGAACGAAGCTTGTTGGCGTTTATCCCTTCTATGGCCAGTATGAAGTTAAAGATTACCCTTTGCATGGAACAAGGATGAAGGTTAAAGGATAAAGGTTAAAGGTTAAAGAGGGGGAGAGGGGGTGTTGAGTCGCCCGAACGTCCCTGGATTTTGAATGCCCTTTTCCCTTTAAAGATTAATCCACTATAATGAAGAAATCGCCGCCGCCGCCGTCGGGCGAAGGTTGGGAGACGCCCTGCATTTTCTTTTTCAGCTCCATGGCATGGGCTTCGCGGGCTTTTCGCTCCTCTTCCTGTTTTCTGGCAATTTCTTCCTTGACTTCGGCTGGCAGGAAGACCCACTGCGCTTCATCGCTGCCTTTGGGTGCGTTGAGGAAGACCTCCTCGTTCTCTTCCAGGCCGTAATCGATGATCACGCTGTTGGCATTGCTCAGGCCTGCGATGACTTCCTGACGGACGATCTTGCCGCCTGCCCTTTTGTAAACGAAAGCCAGGCTGTCGAGTTGGAGGGCTTCCAACGGAACGGATATGACATCAGGGATCACGTTGGTGACGATCTCGTTGCTGGTGGTCATAGCGGGTCGGAGGATGGTATCCGTGCCGATCAGCTGGACGATGACCTCAAAGACTTTGGTATCGTATCCGCGGAGCTGTTCGCCGATATTGGCGACGGACAGCACGTTGCCTGCGTATTCTTTCTCCGGGAACGCATCCACTTTAATGGTCACTTCCTGGCCGACCTTCACCTTGCTGATGTCCACTTCATTGACGAATGTTTTGGTGATCATATCCGTCAGGTCGGGCAGTTCGGCTACGATGGGGTCCCAGGTGGAGATGCGGGAGCCGGGTTCTTTTTTGCCGTTCCAGGTTCGGGCGTAGATGACCATGCCGGATTCGGGCGCATTGATGGTGAATTCGTTGGACAGGTCCACGTATTTCTGCATTTTATCCTGGTGCTGTTTCAGCAAGGTGGTGATCTCCAGGATTTTGGCGTGGGCCTGTTGTTGTTTCAGCTCATATTTGACTTCAAGCTGGCTGAAATCCCTTTCGGTTCGTTCCAGGTCGAGCTGGGTTTGCTGGATCACGGATTGGGGTTCGTATTTGCTTTGTTCGACCTTGAGCAATTTCTCCTTACGGGTGAAATTGAGGTTCACAAGTTGGTCGCGGATATCCCGGAGGTCGATCGCGGTATCGATTTTGGCCTGATCCAGTTGGGTTTGGGCCTTGTCGATTTCTGTTTGGGCATCCCGCATTTTGGTGGCCAGTTCGGTCCGGTCGAGGGTAGCGACGTACTGGCCGGCGGTCACGAGTTTGCCTTCCGGAACGAGATCCGTAATCGTGGTTTCCCAGATATTGGCGGTTCGCATGCCCTGCGGGGCGCGGATCTTGACGGATTTTTTGGCCTGGAGTTCCCCGGTTGCGGTGACGGTAATTTCGAACTGACCTTTCTTAACGACAGCGGTCAGGTCCTTGACTTGTTCGGCATTGGAAGGTTTGAAGACGAAATAACCGATCGTTGCGATGATTGCGAGGCCCAACAGGCCGTAAAGCAATTTTGAAAGCGCCATAGGAGCAGGGTTTTAAAGATGACAGGAGATATTTGGATGATTGATTCATACTAGTCGGATGCGGTAACCATAATGCAAAGAAGCACTTTTGGTACACTTTCTCAAAGACTTTAACAACTCTTAACAGGTTGCTTGTGCGGAGACCTGAAAATTTAACACCGGTTTCCGTTACCTAAACGCAAATATCCGGATGTTGCCGGCCGGGCGCCATTTCCTGGACAGCACATACGTCAGTATAGACGGTTGCGGATTGAATTTTGGCGTATGAGGGTGCGGAAAATGATTACTATATGCTCTTTTCCTTGGGTTATGTATTACGCGAAAAAAAATATCAAAAAAGGGTAATGATAATTTGCATCGAAAGGCATTTTTTATGACCTTTGTGACCCTTGCGGAATTATTTACGTGCGACTTATAAAGAGGGGGAAAACACCAGCGTTTAACAACACTTCTACGACGCTTCCGTTTTTCTATCATTGCCTAACTTACTGATACTCTAGCAATTTTATCATTTTTTGTTGGATTAAGTCATTGACTTAATAGCCTAACCTGTAAACTGTTGTAATATGACCGTATTTACTTCAGTATGGGATAATTGTCTGCAGACTATTCGGCAGCAGATACCCGCTAGAAGTTTTCAGACCTGGTTTGAACCGATAAGGCCCGTCAAACTGGAAAACAATGCACTGACCATCCAGGTGCCTAACCGATTTTTTTACGAATGGTTAGAAGAACATTATGTAGATTTGTTAAAACGAACCATCCGCCAGCAGTTGGGAGACAAGGGGCGGCTGGAGTATCAGATCCTTATGCCAACCGCCAACGGACATAAAAACGGCCGGACGAACGGCGCCAAGGGCAAACCTGAGCCGGATGCGCTCGGGCCCGGCATGATCGATGCGGAGCATATCAAGAATCCGTTCATTATCCCGGGGATCAAGAAGCTGCGGATCGAACCCAACCTCAATCCGAATTACACGTTTGACAATTTCATCGAAGGGGATTGCAACCGCCTTGCACGGTCAGCAGGCATGGCGATCGCCAAGAATCCGGGCAAGACCTCCTTTAACCCATTGGTGGTTTTCGGCGATGTCGGCCTGGGCAAGACCCACCTGATCCAGGCTGTCGGCAATGAAGTGTTGAACCGCTTTACCAACAAGTCGGTCCTATACGTTTCCGCCGAGGAATTCACCAACCAGATCATCCAGGCCATCAAGAACAACGCCATCAACGACCTGGTCAACTATTACCAACTGGTGGACGTGCTGATCGTGGACGATATCCATTTCCTGGCCAACAAGATCAAGACCCAGGAGATCTTCTTCCACATTTTCAACCAGCTTCACCAGACCGGGCGTCAGATCATCCTGTCGTCCGACCGGCCGCCCAAGGACCTCGAGGGGATGGAGGAGCGCCTGATCTCCCGCTTCAAGTGGGGATTGTCGGCCGATATGCAGGCGCCCGATCTGGAGACGCGCATGGCCATCCTGGAAGCCAAAATGAACCGCGAAGGCATCGAGATCCCGATGGATGTATCGGAGTTCATCTGCTACAATGTCAAGAACAACATCCGCGAACTGGAAGGCGTGCTGATCTCCCTGATCGCGCAATCTTCCCTGAACAACCGCGAGATCGACCTGGAACTGGCCAAGGACGTGATCAAGAACTTCGTCAGCGAGCTCAACCGGGAGATCACGGTTGAATATATCCAGCAATTGGTTGCCGAGCATTTCGGCGTAGCTGTGGACAAACTCCAGGGCAGCACCCGCAAGCGCAAGATCGTGATTGCGCGGCAGCTCTCCATGTACCTGGCCAAGAACCTGACGGACAAGTCGCTGAAAACGATCGGCGAGGTCTTCGGCGGGCGCGACCACAGCACGGTGATCTATTCCATCCGCACGGTCCAGGACCTGATGGAGACAGACACCATGATCAAGGATGCGGTATCGGAGCTGGAGAAGAAGATCCGGATGAGTTTGAATGAGAAGTGATGGTTACTGCCTGCGCCGAGGCTACGGCGGTCGGGGGTTGATTTGCCGGCTACGGTGGTCAGCGGTTGAATGGATCGGTAGCTCACAACAGCGATGGGGAACTTTCCATTGGCGGGCCGTGTTTTGAAGTAGACTTTTTTCGCCATAGGGGTGCACAATTGAGATAAAGTTTTATCTTTGCACCCGCAAAATTATTCAGCCAATAATCAACGGTGAAGTGGGTGAGTGGCTGAAACCAACAGTTTGCTAAACTGTCGTACTGGGAAACTGGTACCGCGGGTTCGAATCCCGCCTTCACCGCAGCTAATGTGAGTTTTCAGTGAGGAGTGGGTGTTAAACACTGCGTTTGCACCCACGTTTGTGGATCGAAAGCGATCCGTATTCACACCAAACCACTTTCATTGAAATCATCTGCATAAGGTGAGCGGCTGAAACCAACCACGCCCGGGGCGTGGCTAAACTGTCGTACTGGGAAACTGGTACCGCGGGTTCGAACTTAGCGAAGCGATCTCACGAGCGCCAGCGAGTCATCCCGCCTTCACCGCAGCTAATGTGAGTTTTCAGTGAGGAGTGGGTGTTAAACACTGCGTTTGCACCCACGTTTGTGGATCCAGCAAAGTTTTTTCGGGATGTAGCGCAGTCCGGTAGCGCACCTGCTTTGGGAGCAGGGGGCCGCAGGTTCGAATCCTGCCACCCCGACCTGGTTATCAAGGAGTTATGGATGAATTTCCATAGCTCCTTTTTTATTTTCAAACAATTTTCAAACACTCATTGGGCTTTTTTGGCGCTTTTTGAACTTATTTGAAATCATCATTTTTTTTATCCCTTTCGGCTTTGGGGAAAATTAAGCCATAGATTGGCCCCTGCCCGTACAGGCCGACCTCCCTCTTCTTCTTCCCTCGGCCAGTACGGTCATTCCCGCAGACGGACGCAGCCCTTAACACTGGTCAATCGCATGGCTGCCACCGTCATTTTACATCCGCTCACTTCCTCTCCTGGTGTCGTTCCTTGATTTAAGCACATCTCATTCAGTCGTCATCCCCTTGGAATTCGGTTTCCTGTTTTCAAACCCTGCCTGTCGTTGTCGGTAATGGCAACGGGCAAGCCTCCGGTCACGTTGTGACCCATGCAATTTCCGACCCCTACAGGACAAGCGGGTTTATCAGTAACCCAAACCAAGGAGAAAAAACATGAACGATGCACAAAAAGCAAAACTGATAAACGAATTAAGCCAGTTCACGGGTAGCGAGACCTTTTATTACCATCCCTTGTTCAGAAAGTTCGTTTACACCGAAGGTGTTCGCCACTTGGCTGAAAATGCCGGAGCCTACTGGTTGCTTGAAAATTTCATTTTCCCAAAACAGGCCGTTAGGGAAATCGCACAGGAAGAATTCCAGGTTTGGACTATCAAGGTCAATCAACAAGAGTGTAGTGCTGTGATAAATTTGGAAGATGGTGACACAAACGAGGTTTGTCGATTTCTCATCCCCTTCACTGATTTTCCACTTGATAAGTTTACCCTATGGTTCATCGGAGGGACACTGCTCTTGCCAAACGAGTATTAAGAACCTTGGCGGGATTTCAATGCTTTTTTTAGGGACACTCCAAAGGGTGTTGAACGGATGTGGGGTAAACATAAGCAGCGCCTGTTGACATATCAACAGCTGCACCAATGATGCCTCCTGCCAAAATATTACCAAATGCCATTCCTTCCGTACCGCTCTCTACGCTCATAATTTCTTTTTTCCCGGCCTTTCCACATTCGATTATCAGCGGTGAAGCAGATTTGTTTATAGATACGGTTCCAGGTGTTTCGGACACAAAATAGGTTCCTTGTTCATTGGTAAGTTTGCATTTGGCATTTTCACAGTTTGGAGTTTCTACTGACATGATTTGATTATCCCCTTCAACGATTGAGGCACACGCTCCTAAAATTAAGCTAAGTGATAACATTAAAAGTAGAAGGCTATTCTTTCTCATCATTTCCTCTTCAATAAAATCTCCTTAGAACTGATTAGCCAAAAATGAAGAAGCTGTAAACCTTTCCCTTTTGTTTTTTTGCTGAAACGCTAATTTTGGAAGTGTCCAATCAACCAAGTCCCCTAACTTTTTCAACGTCATATTGAGTAAACTTTCACTGATAACCAATGTTTACTTTTTATGCCAGAATTCTCCAATAAGCTCGACATCATCTGCCTTGAATCCCAAGCTTTCTATGCCTTGGTCGAAGAGGTTGTTGGCCGCATGAAGGAGAAAGCAGGTATTGAGCACGACAAATGGATTAGCGATGAAGAAGCCATGCGTCTGCTCCGAATTTCCTCTCGTACCACACTTCAAAAATTGCGGGACGAAGGGGCAATTCGTTTTACCCAACCGAGCCGAAAACTGATTTTATACGACAGGGATTCCATTCTTGCTCACTTGGAAGCCCATGCAAAAGAAACTTTCTAAACATGGAAGAGAACGAAGAAATACAAATCCGCCGGGGCTTCAATGCCGGGTACATGATGGAGAAACTTAACCCAAAACTCTCTCAGCAACTCCGTGAAAGCATGAGCGGTAATTCAAAAGACCTCTTCATGATGGGTTTTGTTAAGGGTGCAGAGGAATACAATCAGGAAACATACTTCTCACAGTCTCACGATGTGCCAGAAAGTATTCAGGATTTGGATTTGGACAATCTGCCAGATAACGAGTTGGGCAAAGACCGTGGATTTGAGCCATGACCTGAAGTAGTCAATAATGCTGACCAATCCGTACAGTTCCAGTAGTGAGTTTTGGAGCGGCGTAGCCGTGAGCAGAATTTTAGGCTTGTCCTGCAAGGCTTCTTTAATGGCTTTTCCAATCTTGTTGGAGGGCTTGTAAACATTGCGGAGCTTGTGCGCTTCATCAATGATGACCAAATCCCAATTCGTCGCCCGGATATAGCTGTCTTTGTTACGAGCGAAATGAAAAGAACAAATGACGATGCTGTCCTTCTGGTCAAAGGGGTTGAGGTTGCCGTCCTTAATCTGTGCGTTGAATGCCTTGGCTTCCAAGACGATGGAAGGGATAAAAAACTTATCGGCGAGTTCCTGGCTCCATTGTTTCCGCAAGCTGGATGGGGCAATGATTAAAATCTTGCGCTTACGTTCGGCCCATTTCTGGGAAATCACCAAACCCGCCTCTATGGTCTTTCCCAATCCCACCTCATCGGCCAATATCGCCCCCATAGACAACGGTGAGCGAAAAGCAAACAACGCTGCTTCCACCTGATGCGGGTTTAGGTCAACCTGAGCATCTACCAACGTCGTGGCCAGCTTTTGGATGCTATCGGAAGCGCTGCGCTTAGTCAGCTCGTGAGCGTAGTATTTTGAATGGTAGGGGGTTAATTTCATCAAAATAGTTAGAATGTAAGATTTCAGTTAACAAAAGTATCAAAAAGGGTTTTACCATGGCTTTTATTTTGCATGTGGTTTTTTTTTAATCCCTTTGGAACTTTCTGGAATTCAATAGTGTAATGTCCTATGCACCACTATCAGGGCGATTTTTTGTTAACTAAATTGACTTTCTATGTTTACATTAACTTACTATGGCCACAAGGCTGGTGTTGTGATTGGGGAATCCTACATCTATGACTTCGATTCACAAGATGCTGCTCGTGAAGCTGTCAAAAGTGCAAGTCAAATTGTTGTGATTTACCAGCCTGGAAACAGAAGCCGATTGGAAGACTTAACGCCCGCAGTGATTCAAAACGTTAGAATCCAAGCCCCAACAAGCTTTCCAATTTAAAGGCATTTCTTGCCGACAATCAATACGTTGTATTCACCAAAAACCTATTTGTCAAATTTTGCCAGATAAGTTTCAGTTGTCTCTAAGTTGGTATGTCCAAATGCCTGAGAGATGACTGAAACTGGCACGTCTTTGAACTTGGCTATTGTAGCAAATGAATGACGAGCGACGTAACTGGTTAGTTCACTTTCAAGGCCGCACAGTTCACCAATTTCTTTCAGGCGGCGATTGTAGTAGCGCCTTAGTTCATCCCTAACATTGACGTACTGCTTTTTTACATCATCACTTTTGATGACGTTGAGGATGAAGTCCCCTGTTCTCTTTCCTTTCAAGTGCTTATACAGAATCTCTTGAAGTGGTTCGGTAATCTTGATGCTGTGTAGCTTGCCTGTCTTGCGTCTTTTGTATTCGATACGTCCCGCATTGATATTGTCCACCTTTAGAAAGGCAAGGTCAATAAAAGATGCCCCCATGAGGTAGAAGCTCATCAGAAAGTAATCCTTGGCTCTAATGGATAAAATTCCGCCTTGAATACTGTATTTGTTATTTTATGCCATCAATAAGAGAAGGTTACAAAGATGTTGGTATTTCAAAAATATTGCCTTTTCACTTAAGTACGAGCAACTGTATCCTGGCTAATTTGTTTCCAATGTTTTATGCCCAACCCGACACAGAGAGTTTTCATCTTTTTTATCAATTTTAAAATTTTTAATCATGAGTGAGATAATGATGAACAAGCTTGATTATGTTAGAATTCAGAAAGCCATCAATGACGCAAAACAAACCCGTTCATTAAAAGCTTCTGAGGCATTGAATCTGTTGCAGGAATTGAAATCCGCAAAGATTGTAGAACCAACCGAAATTCCTGCGAATGTTGTAACAATGAACACGATTGTTAAAATAAGCTTTTTGAACACGAGCAAAACTGTTCAATTTCAAATCGCTTATCCCCAAGAAGCAAACCTGAAAAAGAATAAAATTTCTATTTTATCACCGATAGCAACGGCATTGATTGGTTATAAAGTGGGTGATGAGATTGAATGGATTGTTCCGGCAGGTCTTACAAAAGTCAAAATTGAAGAAATTATTTACCAGCCGGAGGCAGCAGGGGATTTTAATTTGTAAGTGATTTTTAAAATAAATACATTTATGCCTGCACCGAATAATGGTCTGCGAATTAGACACTCGCAGACCATTATCTTAAAGATTGTGCAAATGTCTAATGAATGAATTCAGACTTCATTCCATTAAAATTCAAATTTTTCGACCATGATAATCCAATTTATGATTTTCGTCGTTGCTCTGATAATGACTTCATGCAACACAACTTTTCCGACTCAAACAAATTTCAAGAATCCGAACAAAATCTGCGAACTACCTGCGGAACTTATGGAGATTTCCGGGCTTACAGATGTGGACGGCAAAACAGTAGCTTGTGTGCAGGATGAACTGGGTGATGTCTTTATTTATGACCTTGAAAATTGCACAATTATCGAGCAGATAACTTTTGAAGGGCCGGGAGACTTTGAAGGCCTGACCAGAGTGGGCGATGATATGTATGCACTGCGGAGCGACGGGACAATGTTCAAAATTGTTTTTAACGAAAATGGAAAACCCGATGTGCAGCAAATTGATACAAAAATCCCGGCATTGGACAATGAAGGACTTTGCTATGATGAAAAACATAACCGCCTGCTACTGGCTCCAAAGCGGAAATACACCGATAAAACTTTCGAGAAAAGTTTCAGGGCTATTTATGCATTTGAACTTGCTACAGAAACGATGATTGAAAAACCCGTTCTGCAAATTTCCGTTTCAGAGGTTTTGACTTTGGTGCAGCAAAATAAGGGCATTGAACTTTTTAGGAAAGAAGGTTCGGGTGAAGTGAAATTCAAATTCAGCATCGCCAGCATCGCCGCCCATCCTGAAAAAGAATTGTACTACCTGCTCGTAAGCTCCGAACAGTTTTTATTGACGGTGGATGGGCAGGGCAAACCGCTCGACGTTTTACCACTTGACAACCAAATGTTCCCCAAACCGGAGGGCATCACTTTTCTGGATGGAAATTCATTGGTAATTTCTTCGGAAGGTAGCGATACAAATCCTGTGTTGGCTTTGTTTTCAATGTAAAGTAACCGTGGATGTTGAAGAGAAGAAGCTAAACCATCATCTCCATGCCTTCCTTTGCAACGGCACAATTCGGGAAACTTCGCTGATATTGGCTTTCGATTTCTTGTAAAAATTCATCATCATGGTCGGGGTCGTGGTGGGTAAAAATTAGGTGTTTTACATGGGCCAGTTTTGCCACTTCGACTGCTTGCGAAAAGCTGCTGTGACCCCATCCTCGGTGTGATTTCAATTCTTCGTCCGTGTATTGGGCGTCGTGGATTAACAAATCAGCGTCCCGGCAAAATTCCACTACTTTCTCGTCAACGGACTCACCGTGTTCCAGGTCTGTACAAATCACAACTGAACGGCCATTCGCCTCCATCCGGTAGCTAAACGCCCCGCCAGGATGGTTGTGGGGGCGGTAAGTAAATTGGATGTGTTCTTCTATCTTGAAATGGGTTTTGTATTCTTCCGTGTTGAAAAATTGGAACTCCGCACCCATTTTGTCCAATTGAACCGGGAAGTATTCCTTCTGCATCTGCACCTCGAATATGTTCTTTAACCTGCTGACCTTCATGCTCTTGAGCGGCGAAACGACGCTAATTTTTTGCTTTGGGTTATAGGCAGGGTCGAAGAACGGAAGGCCTTGAATGTGGTCCCAGTGAAAATGGGTAAACACCAAAAATATATTTTCCGTATTGGGTATTTTCCTATTAATGATGTCTTTCCCAAGCGCCCGGATGCCGGTTCCAGCATCAAATACCACTATCATTTTGCTTCGGTCGTTCAGCAAATAATCGGTGTAGATGCAGGTAGTGTTCCCGCCGAAAAGCTGAAAACCCTTTTCACAAACCGGTGTAGAACCCCTAACTCCGTAAAATTTGACTTGCCATACTGGTTGGCTTTTCATGTCCATTAATTTAGGTTCGAAAATATAAAATTGTGCAGAAGTCTAATAAGAATCACCACTATCAACATTTAGCAGTTTGAACGGATGCCGTCGTACCTAAAAACAGAATATACTGCGGCATGAACATCGAAATTTAGAAATCCCTTATTTTAACAAATAAATAAACAGTTTAAGATTGGAATATCCTTGAATGTTGCGGATATTTGGGGTTCAAAAAAAGTTCAATTATCTGAGCCGTTAATGTTTAACTATCCTTAGATTTTGTTCATTGCTATGGGCAATTTTTTTAAATTTAGCACTACCAGTCTTCTCACATCATCTACGGTGTGTTTCGCTTTGTTTGGATATATTATTTCCTCCCATAGACTTTCGCTAATCCGTAAATCGAAAATCATCTTCCTTTCCTTATAAGCACCTGCGAGTGTGCTTATCAATATTACTTTTCTCAATTCTATAAGCCTTTACGACATTAAGGAACCAGTTATTCGAGGTTTCCTTATCATTCATCGCCATGTGCGCAAGTACCTGGTCGAACTCGCATGTACAGGCTTGATTACATAGAGTTGTCGTTAGGCTCCTGTCGAATAAATGACATGAGTCTGATATTTATTCAATTAATCTTATACCTCAATACAAATGACTGCCTTTTATCAAATAGAACAAAGGTTTACCGATAATTGGCGGTTAGGTATATTGAGGTGCTCATGTTTAAATAATATCATCATGGCCAGAATGAAAAAATTGAAACCTCCCAAGGTGGATTTAAAAGAAAAAAAGCAAGAGAAAATAATACGCAAATTGGAAGCTAAGCAAGCAAAAAAGCGCAAGCGTGCAAGTTAAATTCCTGCATTTTTCTTTTTATTATGAATGATGACGCCCTCTGTGGAGATAATTTCATGGAGGGCGTCTCATTTATTATTCTTTGAATCCACCCACTTTCCCAATTTTGTAAAAACTCAAGGACTTGCCTTTACCTGCCGAGGCTGTACTATACCAGGCTATCTCTCATGGCGGGTAAACCTCATCCAACTTGATGTCATGAGGCTCTAAGGGTATTTCCTCTATCATCTGAAACGGAAAGCAAACCCCCACTTTCAAAGCTTTCGGTTGCCCGGAAAGGAAGGTATCATAATAACCGCCGCCGTACCCGACCCTGTAACCTTTTTTATTAAAAGCAAGCCCTGCAACGATGATTAAGTCGTAATCACCCGTGTATTCTTCCGCATCTTTGGGATGATAGGTGTTAAAAATACCCGCCTCCATGTTTCTCAAATCCGTCAAAAATAGGTTCTGCATCTGCCGTTTTTTGAGTGTTTTCGGAACAACAACCCTAATGCCTTTATCAAGGGCTTTTTGCAAAAGCGGCAATACATTTACCTCCGAACCCATAGTCAGATAGCTGTGGATTACCCGAATCTTTTTTTCTAAAATCAAATTCCAAAGTTGGTCACAGATTTTTTCAGAAAGGAGGCTACGCTCCTTTCGGGGCATTTTATCCCGCCGTTCGAGCATGGTCTGGCGGAGATATTTTTTTTGTTCTTTTATGTTTTGAGTCATGGTTGTTCTCTGAAAATTTTTAATCGAATTTTTGGCAACATTTAGTGCCCGAAGTTCACTTTTTTGTTTAAAGGAATGCCCTTCCATTCTTATCAGCACACCTTTGAGCACCCTTATTGCGTCATTTATATACGGGCCTTTGTTCAGCATGACACATTCTGCCTGTGCTCCATGTGCAGCATCGCTTATCTCGGCCCTTGTCGGGACACCTGTTTTTGCGAGGTTTTCAAGCACTTGGGTTGCCCAAATGACAGGTATATGTGCAGCCTCACAAAACCAGAGTATTTGGTTTTGAACCTCGGAAATCCTTTCAAACCCAATCTCTGCTGCCAAATCTCCCCTTGCTATCATTACGCCGATTTTATTCCGTCCCATTCCTTCTAATAATATCTCCGGCAAATTCTCAAACGCTTCTTGGTTTTCGATTTTAAAAACAACCCCTATTTCATTGGCATTGATTTTATCAAGCTCCCTGTATAGTTGTTTGACATCCTCCCTTTTCCGAACAAATGAGTATCCGATTATGTCAGAATGCTCACAAATAAATGGCAGTAATTCAATGTCCCTTTCAGTCAAAGCGGGCAGATTAAGGGTGGTGTTGGGCAGGTTAATACCTTTATGGGAAGACAATCTCGGTTTATAGCAATCTGTAATGACCACTTCAACATCGTCTTCTTTTTTGGAAAGCACCAAGGATTTTATCATCCCATCATCAAAAAGTACAACGTCGCCCTCCTTTACATCGTCAATTATTTCATGGAGCAAAACACCAACCTCTGCTTTTTCGAGCTGTTCTTTTGTTTTTCCAAATAAAGATTTCTTTCCTAATGTTTGTCTTTTTGTAAGAATAATATGCTCTCCTTTTTGAACCGGGATTCCATCCCTGACCTTGCCCTTTTTTCCATGAATTTCGATTTTTGAAGTCCTTATTTTTGGCCCCGATAAATCCATGTATATTTTGATGTTTTGCTGAGTCTCCTCCCGGACCTCGTGGATTATCTCCACCATTTTTTTCCAAATACCCAAATTTCCGTGACTCAAATTTATTCTCGCTATTTCCATCCCACTCAAGGCCATGTCCCTGATGATTTGTTTGTCTTCGGCCGCTTCGTTAGGGAGCGTGACCATTATTTCTGTAAAATGTCTTTTACGAGTTTCATTGAAAAGATTATTGGCGTGTTTTTTTAATAACTTCTTGCTTTTTTTGTACCC
>WBZL01003851.1_pt1 | contig 13411 bp, 15 predicted proteins | sample 5204291 | NCBI WGS metagenome assembly WBZL01 (sample SAMN12344345, study PRJNA552823) | activated sludge metagenome | biome: Activated sludge suspended growth; feature: Nitrification reactor; material: Wastewater; isolation source: activated sludge from nitrification reactor of wastewater...
GGTTTGGTTACCGGCGGAACTACGGCAAGCGATTGACACCCGCCTGGACCGGCGGACGCTAAGCGAGACGGTGGCGGAACTGCTGGCGGCCGGCTTGCGGTCAAGCGCCGCGCCACCGGCAAGCTACACCACGGCCGAACCCGTACCCGCCGACCGCGCGGAACTGGCGAAAATCGGGCATGGCTGGTGGAAAGAGGGTGCGACTCTGGAAGGTATCGCCGAACGCTTCAACGCGAAGGAATGGACCCCGGATCGGATTCCGAAGGAGCCGGGCACAAAGCCAAGAGCGGATGCAGCCAAAGCTTGGAGTGGTAAGGCGGTCAGTCAACTACTGAACCGAGATTACCCACTATCACAAAATTAGGACTATCATAAACCGAACAGCCGCCCTGGCGGCGGCTGTCGGCCCGGCCGGCGGTGCTTGCAACACCGTGATCTGGTCGGTAATCCAAGATAGCGCTTGGAGTGAAGTCATTTGACCACCATCTTGAGTTTTTGTCATGCCCTTGGGCGTGATGTTTCTATCCCCTCCCCCTCTTTCCGCTTGACCGCTTTGGTCATTGCCCAGCACTGCAAGCCACTTTCTGGTGACGGTGCCTACCCGGCGTTGCGGACCATCGCCAAGAAATGCGGCCTATCCAAGAGCGCCGTCCACCGTGCGGTCGATTGGCTCACGTCCCATGGTTGGCTGGAAGTCACGCCCGACACCGGCTTTGGGCAGGGCTGGCGGCGCAACCGGTACCGCTTACGCATCCCCCCGGCTTTTTCTTCCAAGCCCCGAAGGTGTCCCGCCTCCATGGGACACGTTTCCGGCGGTGCTCCTTATAAGAATTCTTTTAACGATTTTCAGGAACAGCAGGCCGGCGATAAATCGCCTTCAAACCCATCGTCCGCCCGCAACAGCGCCGCCGCTGGCCACTGGCGGGCAGTGCTGGAGTCTGTGAAGCGCTGCGGTCGCTACCGCTTGCCTGATCTTCCTGCCGAGGTGCTGGCGGCGATCCGCCAAATCGGCGGTTGGAGTTTGGTCTGCGGCGCCCTGGAGCTCGACTTGCGGCCCGGTGGCCCGATCTTCCAGCGATTCCGGGCGGCGCTGGCGATGGGGGCCGGCGCATGACTGCCCCCAAAGATGGGAAAGGCAACCCGTCAAAGGAATCCCCGGAAGCGGCGCGGGTCCTGCAAACGCTGGAGGAATCCCCGGAAGCGGCGCGGGTCCTGCAAACGCTGGAGGAATCCCCGGAAGCGGCGCGGGTCCTGCAAACGCTGAAGGAATCCCTAAGAGTGGTGCGGGGCCTGCAAGAAATGGAAGAGCCCGCGCAAATGGCGCGGCGTGCGGAATTGCGGATACTCAGAAGAATCGAGAGTATCGAGCGAGAAAACCAGCGACGGAAACAACCCCCGGCCCCAGAACCGCGCGGGCCGGATTCAGGGGACCGAACGGCGAAACCCCCCGGACCCAAGGCAACCGACAAGCGTGCGGCCAAAGAAAGGGGAGCGGATGTTAAGCGCGCGGCCCTGGAATCCCTCTTGGTGGAAATTGACCGGCGCGCGGCCGAACAAGGGGCCGGGTTTGACCGACATTCTCTTCCTGGAACTAGGCTGGAATTCCAGTCCCTGTTGAAAGCCTATTGTCGGGATTTTGACCATATCGGATTCGGAACGATCAATGGTTATTTGAAGGGCCAGACAATTTTTCAGTCGGGGGTGAAGCCCAAACAGGCAAGGGGCCGGGCTATTTGGGCATTGTTTCCAGAATTCGCCCCGAAACTGGAACCGAACCGGGAATCGAAACAGGGGAGCTAGAATTTCTCCCCAATTTCCCCCAATTCCTCCCAATTTTCACCGGGGTTTGTCCGTGGTAGCTTTGAGACTCTTAAACTATCTTGAGTCTCCACATGATTACTGATTCCCAATTTCTACGCCGTGCCGATATTTGCCGACGCTATCGCATTTCCCCAACCACCTTTGATCGGTTACGCAAATCCAGCCGCTTTCCTGCACCGGTTTATATCACCCCACGGATTCCAACTTGGCAGGCGGATGAAATTGACGCTGCAATGCGGGCCAATCGCCAGCCGGTGCAATTGCCACTCCCCTGCATCCAATCCAAGGGAGGCCGGACCCGTGGCTAATTCGACACTGGAAATCCCCAATGCTCCGGCCCCTGGTGATGTCCCGGCCGATGCCCCCAGCAACCCGTTTGACCTTTCAGCCTTGCGACTCCCCCAAGACTTCGGGGCGCAACTGGGCGTCAAGCGGGTTATTACGACAGTCCCTGTTCGCAAACCGGACAAGCAAACCTTCGTCCGGGTGCGGGCGGGAGAAGAATGGCGCTTGCAAACCATGGTGCTGGAACTCAAAGAGGAGCGCGAAATTTACCTAGTCGCCCCCGCACTGTGGGAAGCGCTGTTTGATGAGTGCAGGCCGGTTTGCCTGTTTGTCGCCATGACAAGGCAAAAGGTCTTGTTTTTGTGGCCGGCTAAGTTGCCTAGTAGTGAGGGGCGAGCGGATTCATGGTCGGAGTCCGCCCTAAAGGCAGTGGAAGTGGCGACTGAAAAATGGGTGCGGGTTGCGCCCAATATGGGCTTGGGTGGGTACGACCTGCATGTTGCGACGGGGCAGGGCTTGAGTGAACCCGAATGGCCGGACCTGGATTTGCAGGGAATTATCAAGCTAGCATTCGGGGGTCGCATGATTGATTCCCTGGAGCATCCCATTATTCGCCGCTTGCAAGGTGCGTCTTGATTCTCGGCTGAATCCACGCGGCCCCCTTATCGGGGCCTTTCCTTTTGGAATCAGCCATGGACTTGACCTGCTTTCGGGAAATTTGGGTTGTCGATTTTGAATTCCAGCAACGGGCCGGAGAATGCCCCCTGCCGATTTGCCTAGTGGCGCGGGAATTCCACACGGGCCGGCGCTTCCGACTTTGGGCGGATGAATTACAGGGGCGCGCGGTTGCGCCTTATCCCACGGGGCCGGATTGTCTGTTTGTCGCCTATTTCGCGAGTGCGGAAATGAGCTGTCATTTGGCCCTGCATTGGCCACTCCCCGCGCGGATTCTGGATTTGTACGTGGAATTCCGGGGGTGCACCAACGGTTTGCCCCTGCCTTGTGGGGCCGGCTTGTTGGGGGCGCTGGCGTGGTTTGGCTTGGATGGTATTGGCGCGGCGGAAAAATCCGACATGCGTGATTTGGCGATTCATGAAGGGCACACGGCGGCCCAATGGGGACCGGAACGACGGGCGGCGATGCTGGATTATTGCGAGTCGGACGTGACCGCTACCACGCGCTTGTTGCGAGCCATGCTCCCCAAACTGGATTTGCCCCGCGCGCTTCTCAGGGGCCGCTACATGGCCGCCGTGGCGCGCATGGAACGAACCGGGGTGCCCCTGGACGGGCCGGCCCTGGCGACGTTGCGGGCGAACTGGCAGGGTATTAAGGCCGGGTTGGTTTCCAAGGTAGACGCGGGATATGGGATTTTTGAGGGCTTGACGTTCAAAGCGGATAAGTTCGCCGTTTACCTGGCGGGGGCCGGCATTCCATGGCCCCGGCTGGAAAGTGGCGCGTTGGATTTGAAAGGGGACACGTTCAAGGATATGGCGCGCGCTTATCCGCAACTCCAACCGTTACGGGAATTGCGCGCTACGCTGTCAGAATTGCGGCTGGAAGAATTGGCGGTCGGGAAAGACGGGCGCAACCGGGCCATGCTTTCCCCGTTTCGCGCAAAAACGGGCCGCAATCAACCAAGCAATACCCGTTTTGTGTTTGGCCCCGCAACCTGGATTCGAGGATTGATTAGACCGGGACCGGGCCGGGGATTGGCTTATATCGATTGGAGCCAGCAGGAATTTGGTATTGCGGCGGCGCTGTCCGGGGATTGCGCCATGCAAGCGGCTTATTCCAGTGGTGACCCTTATTTGGAATTTGCCAAGCAAGCCGGGGCGGTCCCCCTGGACGCAACGAAAAAAAGCCATGCGCGGGAGCGGGAGCAATTCAAGGCGGCGGTGCTGGCGGTGCAATACAGCATGGGGCCGGAATCCCTGGCGGTGCGGATAGGGCAACCGGTGGCAAGGGCGCGGGAACTGTTGGAGCTGCATCGCCGGACGTACCGCACCTATTGGGCGTGGAATGATCGGGCTTTGGATCAAGCCATGCTAGGGGGCCGGCTTTGGACGGTGTACGGCTGGCAGGTGCAACCGGGGGGCACTCCCAACGCGCGCTCTTTGCGGAATTTCCCCATGCAAGCGAACGGCGCGGAACTGTTGCGGCTGGCGTGCTCCCTGGCTACCGAACGGGGAGTAGGGGTTTGCGCACCGGTTCACGATGCGGTCTTGATCGAAGCCCCCCTTACCGAATTGGACGCGACGGTAGCCGCCACGCAAGCGGCGATGCTGGATGCCAGCCGGGCGGTGCTTTCCGGGTTTGAACTCGGCAGCGACGCCAAGGTGATCCGCGCGCCTGCCCGCTACATGGACGAACGCGGGGCCGAAACTTGGGGGGCGATTTGGCGCTTGTTGGGCCGGGGGCCGGATTCACCCCTACGTTCCAGTGGGACCGGGGTAAGCGATTCCGTAGGGCCGGAATGTAATGCAGTGGATACACCTATGCGCTAATTGTAGACCCGTAGCTTGACACGCGCGCGCTGTATTTATCTTTTATCTTTTTTCTATCTTTATCTTTTTTCTATAGATATATAGATATGGGGGTATACCGATGGCTCTAGGGGATATTGGCCGGGAACGGTTGGAGACTGAATTATTCCTGTGGGATAGACGCACTGGCGGCTATGTGGAAGCCGGGGGCGAACGGGGGCAAGCCTTGGGAAGTGCGGGGAATGATCGATATATCCGCCGGATGCCGATGGCTTGGGTGCAACGAGCTTGCAAGCTCCCTGGCCAATGCGGATTAGTGGGCATGGCGTTGTGGTATCGGGCCGGATTCTCAAGAGGGGGGCCGGTGGAAGTTTCCGGCCATACACGGGCCTTGTTCGGCCTTTCCTCCCGCATGGTGGCGGCGGCCCTGGCGACGTTGGAGGGGGCCGGGTTGATTCAGTGCGAGCGGCAACCGGGGAAGTTGCCAAGGGTGCGAATGGCGGGGCCGGGAGCAAGTGGGGCGAACGGTACGGCTACCAAGGGCCGCAAGCATGGCCCTAGAAGCGCCTAGAATGCGTCTAGGAGCGATTTTCGGGGGTGGAAGGGGAAACGGGTATGGCCCATAGGCGGAAAGTTCGGGAAACAGGCGAATTTGACGGGCTTGAGGGATACACCCCGCAACGTGCCCTCAAGGTATCCGCAACATCGCCGGAAGATGCGGCGGAAAAAATCGCCAAGGTGGTGACCTCCCCGGAAGCGGCGGCGGCGCGGGTGATCCTGGCGGCGGAAGTGGCCAGCACGGCGGGGCCGCTCTTAGACATGCCCGCGTTATTGGGGGAACTGCGGGGGTTGACCGCACAGGGGCCGGCGGTTGGCTTGGCGGGAGCGGAAGCGATGCTGGCGGGGCAAGCGGTGGCTTTGCAAAGCCTGTTTGTCAATCTAACCGAACGGGCGATGCGGGCGGAATTGTTGCCTACCTTGCAAGCCTTGATGGGGATGGCGCTGCAATGCCAAAAACAGTCCCGCAACGCCCTGGCCACTTTGGCGGAAATTCGCAACCCAAGACGGGCGATGTTTATCAAACAGCTCAATCAAGCGGCGATGCAGCAAGTGAACAACCAGGGTGCCAAGGGGCAACCCGTCAATTCGGAAAGTCCCCCCTTGAACGAACTTTTGGAGGAACTCCATGGGGAACGGCTGGAATCAGGAACGGCGGGAGCGGCAAGCGGCGGCGATTCGGAAATGGCGACCGTGGGAGCGGTCAACCGGTCCCCGGACGGAAGCCGGCAAGGCGGCGGCGAAAATGAATAGCCTCAAGCATGGTCTGTGCGGGGCTTTGGGCCGGGAGCTACGGGCGGCGCTTAAGATTCTGCGGGAGCGGGAGCGGGAATCCCGACAAGTTTGGTGACGGCGGGATTCCAGGCGGCTTGGAATAAGCAATGGTTCCTCCTAGAGCACTCTCCCTTGGGTACGCCGAACCGCGAGAAACCCCTAGCGACAGAATTTTCCACAACGTTTTAATTGTATAAATAGGCCGAACAGCTAGCTATCCAGCGGGTGTTTGGCCTATTTAATCCATGGATGGCGCAGCGTCACACCTGCGGATTAAACCGGTAGCAACCGCCGCTTGATGCGAGCTTATTGGTTGCGAACGCCACACCCGAACAGGCACCGTCCACAAAAATTTTCAGAACTAAATCCGTCCTGGTCGCACCCTTATATCTAAAACCTTCTCATCATTTGTGGAAAAATCACATTCATAGATGTGATTTTGCCAAGCTCCAAAACCATTTTGGAACATCGCCTTATCGCCAATGTAAGTAATGACGCCTTTTTCTTTATCTTTCCATCTAAAGTGACTAAATTTTTGTTCTAGCCAACCGCTATCTGTCCATTTAAAGTCATACTTCGCTAATTTTTCAATATACGAACTGCAATAAACTGTGGCACCGCCAAAATTCTTTTCTGCTAAACATTTGAGATCTTTTTTGCATTGTTCTTCAGCTATCATCTTTGCGTTATCTTTTTCCTGTTTTATTCTATCTTCCGATTGCTTTCTTTCTTCTTCTTTTTTTTCTCTTGCTATTATCGAAAACCTTCTTTTTATTTCTTGTTGTCCTTTGTACTGTTCATATTGTTGCTTTGTAAGGCCTAACGATTTTGCTTTATTGTATTCTTCAACTGTTGCAAATCCTGCCATGTATGCTGTTTTATAATCATTTTTATGTATTATGTAATTTGTAGTATTAATGATGAGAACAGAAGATATGATTCCTAAAATAAATCCCCCAAGGATACGAATAATCCCTGATTTTGTAAATTTTGAAATCAAATAATAAAATAATAGCCATGGCAAGCCAAATATTAATATAAAAAGTATTGTAAATATAACTTTATTCATCTTTAATCGCCCCTGTGATTTTATTATCACTGTCCCCCAACCAACCGTTATCGAGAATAGCCACCGCTACCGAGGATCGTTGGATTTTTCGGGAACTCTAAACAAACCCCATCCAAGCCTACCCCATCCAGCCATCGTCGGGTGTGGTTGCCGCTGATCCTGCTGCTGGCCGTCCTGGCGTTCGCCGGCGGCGCTGGCGAGACGCGATCCACGCCACTGTGGCGACGCTGGTGAACTGAACCGCGAGAAGCGATAGCGCCGAGTGGCCATTTGTGAGTTGTGCTACAACTCCCATCCTGTAATCATTTTTGGACCACCCTTGATGACTCGCCGCCGCGTGTGGGCCAGCCTTGGAATCCGCCCGGAATCCGTTAGGAATCCGCCCGGAATCCGTTAGGAATCCGCCTGGAATCCGTTAGGAATCCGCCTGGAATCCGTTAGGAATCCGCCTGGAATCCGTTAGGAATCCGCCTGGAATCCGTTAGGAATCCGCCTGGAATCCGTTAGGAATCCGGCTCATTTGATCGGTTCATAAGCCGGTTCATCGTCCGAATTCATGAGCCGGTTCATCGACCAGCACGCGCGGCGGTTGATCTATCCTATAGATCGTCATATAAAGATAAATGTTAACTTGTGAGGCCAATAAAATGGCAAAGAAGCGTAAGGGGATTCCTGGTTTATCCTTTTCCTGGAAGAAGGCTTCAGGGATAACAAAAGCTAAAAAAGCAGTTGCTAGAAAGACCGGTATTCCTACAACTAAATCGGGCCGGCAGCGTAAAGTAGGGAAGGCATTGGGGTGTTGTATCCCGTTCGTTATCCTCCTCATAGGGTTTGGTACTTTGCTTATTGGTATCGCACAACTAACGGAATACTTCTTTATCTAGCACAAAGTTATCAAGTTGTACTGATAATTACACCTAACTTACCTAATCTTTCCAGCTAGCGCACTTACCATTTGCCTTTCGATAACCGGGACCGCCACGGCTTCCGCATCCCCGGCCACCACCACTGCGAGTGTTGCTGTTGTAGCTTCTGCTAGTGGGATTGGATGGCACGGGTGTTGCTGGTAGTCCAAGGCTACTTTTATTACCCGTACCTGCCTTCGTTGACGGGTGGGTTGTTGGCGTGTTGTTTTCATTGAACTCACGGACTTTTTCACCGGGCGGAACCTCAATCCGTTTCGGGATTGCGGTTAAGTCGCTTGGAATGGTCCACGCTTGCCCGAACGCCGGCAATGTGAGCATGGCCATCAATAACAGTGGGTTGGCGTTCATGCGATACCTCCCTTAAATGGGGTTAGCTTAATCTTACACCTATCAAAGGTATGGCTATTCAGGAACTCCACGGGGCGCGCCATGCGGAACTGCCATCTAGGAATTTTTGTTCCCGCAACATGCAGAAAAATCGGATTTTCGGGCGCCGCTAGGTATGAGTGGTGGCGACGGCTGACAGCCTGAAAATCCACTGTTTCCCGTGTCATCAAGCCAAAAATTCAAGATTATTCCCATTATCATGAATAAATAATCATGGGGATGTTGAAAGGAATGTTGTATGTGATTAGTACAAGGGCGTATCGTGGCCATGATGACGGCTTGAGAAAACGGCATGGTACGGCGATTGAGCGACAAAGAGCTTGCCGAGCGAGTAAGAGCGGCAAACCGCGACCGGGCGGCCCGGCGACGAGAGAAGCAGGAAGCAGCAGGCAACGTGCAAACCGTGGTTTGGTTGCCGGCTGAACTGCGGGCACGGGTGGAAGCCGCCACGGGCAGGCGGACACTATCAGCGACGATTGCGGACCTGCTGGAAGCTGGATTGCAGCACACCAACACACCAGCGCCCACCTACAGGGTGAACTCGAAGTTGCCGGCAAGCCGGGAAGCACTGGCCACCATCGGCCATGACTGGCGAAGCGATGGGGAGACGTTGGAAGGGATTGCCGAACGTTTCAACACGAACGGCTGGACACCGGATCGGATTCCGAAGGAGCCGGGGATAAAGCCAAGAGCCGATGCTGCGAAAGCATGGACAGGGAAGACGATCAGTCAATTACTGAACCGAGATTACCCGCCATCACAAAAATAGGACTACCATAAACCAAACAGCCTCCCGGAGGTGGAGGCTGTCGGCCCGACCGGCGATGCTTGCAACATCGGAATCCGGTCGGTAATCCAGTTCGCGCTGGAGTAGGATAATTTGACCACGATACTCGCCTTTAGTCACGCCTTGGCGCGTGAAACTGCTGTTCCCTTTCCCTCCTTCCGATTGGCCGCCCTGGTTATCGCCCAGCACTGCAAGCCGCTATCCGGCGACGGTGCCTACCCGGCGCTGCGGACCGTCGCCAAGAAATGCGGGTTATCCAAGAGCACGGTGCATCGTGCCGTGGGCTGGCTTACCGTCCATGGTTGGTTGGAGGTCACGCCAGAAACCGGCTTTGGGCAAGGCTGGCGCCGCCATCGCTACAAGCTCGCCATCCCTCACGCACCCAAGCCAAAAGGTGTCCCATCCAAGGTGGGACACGTTTCCGGCCGTACTCCTTATAAGAAAATCTTTAACGTTTCTAAGGAACAGCCGGACGGCGATCAATCGCCGAAAAACCCATCGACTACCGGCAACAGCGCCGCCGCTGGCCATTGGCGGGCGGTGCTGGAGGCGATTCAACGGGTCGGGCGGTATCGTGTGCCCGACCTGCCGCCCGAGGTACTAGCGGCGATCCGCCAAATTGGCGGTTGGGGATCAATCTGCGGGTCCATGGAGTACGACCTGCGGCCCGGTGGCCCGATCTTCCAGAAATTCACGGCGGCGCTGGCGACGGGGGCCGGCGCATGACCGCACCTAAGGACGGGAAAGGCAACCCATTGGAGGAATCCCCCGAAGTGGCGCGGGTCCGGCAAGCGTTGGAAGAGCCCCCCGAAGCGGCGCGGGTCCTGCAAGCGTTGGAGGAATCCCTAAGAGTGGCGCGGGGCCTGCAAGAAATGGAAGAGCCCGCGCAAATGGCGCGGCGTGCGGAATTGCGGATACTCAGAAGTATCGAGAGTATCGAGCGAGAAAACCAGCGACGGAAACAACCCCCAGCCCCAGAACCGCGCGGGCCGGATTCAGGGGACCGAACGGCGAAACCCCCCGGACCCAAGGCAACCGACAAGCGTGCGGCCAAGGAAAGGGGAGCGGATGTCAAGCGCGCGGCCCTGGAATCCCTCTTGGTGGAAATTGACCGGCGCGCGGCCGAACAAGGGGCCGGGTTTGACCGGCATTCTCTTCCTGGAACTAGGCTGGAATTCCAGTCCCTGTTGAAAGCCTATTGTCGGGATTTTGACCATATCGGATTCGGAACGATCAATGGTTATTTGAAGGGCCAGACAATTTTTCAGTCGGGGGTGAAGCCCAAACAGGCAAGGGGCCGGGCTATTTGGGCATTGTTTCCAGAATTCGCCCCGAAACTGGAATCGAACCGGGAATCGAAACAGGGGGGCTAGAATTTCTCCCCAATTTCCCCCAATTTCTCCCAATTTTCACCGGGGTTTGTCGGTGGTAGCTTTGAGACTCTTAAACTATCTTGAGTCTCCACATGATTACTGATTCCCAATTTTTGCGCCGTGCCGACATTTGCCGACGCTATTGCATTTCCTCATCGACATTCGACAGGCTACGTAAGGCGGGCCGGCTTCCCGCGCCGGTTTACGTGACCCCCCGGATTCCCGCCTGGCGCGCGGACGAGATTGACGCGGCCATACGGGCCAATCAAAAGCCGGTACAACTCCCACTCCCTGCCATACAACCCCTGGGGGGCCGCTCCAATGGCTAATGCCACGCTACCGCTCCCCGGTGTCGAGTCTCCAAACGACAATTCGTTCGACCTTTCGGCCCTGCGTCTTCCTCAAGATTTTGGTGCGCAACTCGGCATCAAGCGGGTCATTACCACAGTCCCCGTGCGCAAGCCGGACAAACAAACTTTTATCCGGGTGCGGGCGGGCGAGGAATGGCGCTTGCAAACTATGGTGCTTGAACTCCGGGAAGAGCGGGAAACGTATCTGGTCGCTCCCCCACTTTGGGAATCCCTGTTCGACGAATTGAAGCCCGTTTGTCTATTTGTCGCCATGACGCGGCAAAAAGTCTTGTTTTTGTGGCCCGCCAAATTGCCCAGTAGTGAGGGGCGGGCGGATTCATGGTCGGAATCTGCCCTAAAAGCGGTGGAAGTGGCCACGGAAAAATGGGTACGGGTTGCGCCCAATATGGGCTTGGGGGGGTATGACTTGCACGTTGCGACGGGGCAAGGCTTAAGTGAACCGGAATGGCCAGACTTGGATTTGCAAGGAATTATCAAGCTGGCATTCGGGGGTCGCATGATTGATTCCCTGGAGCATCCCATTATTCGCCGCTTGCAAGGTGCGTCCTGATTCTCGGCTGAATCCACCTAGCCCCAATTCGGGGCTTTTCCGTTTTGGGATTGGCCATGGAATTGACGCGCTTTCAGGAAATTTGGGTGGTCGATTTTGAATTTCAGCAACGGGCCGGGGAATGCCCTTTGCCGATTTGCCTAGTGGCGCGGGAATTCCATACGGGCCGGCGCTTTCGACTTTGGGCGGATGAATTACAGGGGCGCGCGGTTGCCCCTTATCCGACGGGGCCGGATTGTCTATTTGTCGCTTACTTCGCAAGCGCGGAAATGGGCTGTCATTTGGCCCTGCATTGGCCACTCCCCGCGCGGATTCTGGATTTGTACGTGGAATTTCGGGGGCGCACCAACGGCTTGCCCCTGCCTTGCGGGGCCGGCTTGTTGGGGGCGCTGGCGTGGTTTGGCTTGGATGGGATTGGCGCGACCGAAAAGTCCGACATGCGCGATTTGGCGATTCAGGAAGGGCACGCGGCGGCCCAATGGGGACCGGAACGACGGGCGGCGATGCTGGATTATTGCGAGTCGGACGTAACCGCTACCACGCGCTTGTTGCGAGCCATGATCCCCAAACTAGATTTGCCCCGCGCGCTTCTCAGGGGCCGCTACATGGCCGCCGTGGCGTGCATGGAACGAACCGGGGTGCCCCTGGACGGGCCGGCCCTGGCGACGTTGCGGGCGAACTGGCAGGGTATTAAGGCCGGGTTGGTTTCCAAGGTAGACGCGAGGTACGGGATTTTTGAGGACTTGACGTTCAAAGCGGATAAGTTCGCCGTTTACCTGGCGGGGGCCGGCATTCCATGGCCCCGGCTGGAAAGTGGCGCGTTGGATTTGAAGGGGGACACGTTCAAGGATATGGCGCGCGCTTATCCGCAACTCCAACCGCTGCGAGAATTGCGCGCTACGTTGTCGGAATTGCGGCTGGAAGAATTGGCGGTCGGGAAAGACGGGCGCAACCGGGCCATGCTTTCCCCGTTCCGCTCCAAAACGGGCCGCAATCAACCGAGCAATACCCGGTTTGTATTTGGCCCTGCAACCTGGATTCGTGGATTGATTAAGCCGGGGCCGGGCCGGGGATTGGCCTATATCGATTGGAGTCAACAGGAATTCGGTATTGCGGCGGCGCTGTCGGGGGATTCCGCCATGCAAGCGGCTTATGGCAGTGGGGACCCTTATTTGGAATTCGCCAAACAAGCCGGGGCGGTCCCCCTGGACGCGACGAAAAAGAGCCATGCAAGGGAGCGGGAGCAATTCAAAGCGGCGGTCTTGGCGGTGCAATACAGCATGGGGCCGGACTCCCTAGCCGTGCGGATAGGGCAACCGGTGGCAAGGGCGCGGGAACTGTTGGAGCTGCATCGTCGGACATATCGCACCTATTGGGCGTGGAATGATCGGGCGTTGGATCAAGCCATGCTAGGGGGCCGGCTTTGGACGGTGTACGGCTGGCAGGTGCAACCGGGGGGCACTCCCAACTCGCGCTCTTTGCGGAATTTCCCAATGCAAGCGAACGGCGCGGAACTGTTGCGGCTGGCGTGCTCCCTGGCTACCGAACGGGGAGTAGGGGTTTGCGCACCGGTTCACGATGCGGTCTTGATCGAAGCTCCCCTTACCGAATTGGACGCGACGGTAGCCGCCACGCAAGCGGCGATGCTGGATGCCAGCCGGGCGGTGCTTTCCGGGTTTGAACTCGGCAGCGACGCCAAGGTGATCCGCGCGCCTGCCCGCTACATGGACGAACGCGGGGCCGAAACTTGGGGGGCGATTTGGCGCTTGTTGGGCCGGGGGCCGGATTCACCCCTACGTTCCAGTGGGACCGGGGTAAGCGATTCCGTAGGGCCGGAATGTAATGCAGTGGATACACCTATGCGCTAATTGTAGACCCGTAGCTTGACACGCGCGCGCTGTATTTATCTTTTATCTTTTTTCTATCTTTATCTTTTTTCTATAGATATATAGATATGGGGGTATACCGATGGCTCTAGGGGATATTGGCCGGGAACGGTTGGAGACTGAATTATTCCTGTGGGATAG
>WBZL01003852.1_pt1 | contig 13410 bp, 13 predicted proteins | sample 5204291 | NCBI WGS metagenome assembly WBZL01 (sample SAMN12344345, study PRJNA552823) | activated sludge metagenome | biome: Activated sludge suspended growth; feature: Nitrification reactor; material: Wastewater; isolation source: activated sludge from nitrification reactor of wastewater...
GCCGCCGTGGCCCGGGCCGCCGCCGCCCACGACGTGCTGGTGATCCACGACGAGGTGGCCACCGGCTTCGGGCGCACCGGCACGCTGTTCGCCACCGAGCAGTGCGGCGTGCAGCCCGACCTGTTGGTGCTGGGCAAGGGCATCACCGGCGGGTACCTGCCGCTCTCCGCCACCGCCGCCAGCGAGCGGGTGTGGCAAGCGTTCCTGGGCCCCGACCTGTCGGCGCGCACCTTCTACCACGGGCACTCCTACAGCGGGAACGCCCTGGCCGCCGCCGTGGCCCTCCGCCACCTCCAGCTCATCGACGAGTGGGACGTGCTGGCCAACGTGACCGCACGGGCCGACCAGCTCGGGCGTCGCCTCGCCGACACCGTCGAGCCGCTGGCGGGCGTGGGCGCGGTGCGCCGGTGCGGGCTCATGACCGGCGTGGAGCTGGCGCCACCCGCCGACGACCTGCGGTGGGGTCGACGGGTGTCGGCCGGCTGCGTGGCGCGCGGCGTGCTGATCCGCCCGCTCGGCGACGTGATCGTGCTGATGCCGCCCCTCACCACCACCGCCGAGGAGATCGACCGCATCGTCGACACCCTCGCCGAGGCGATCGCCGAGGTCGCGACCCAGACCCAGGGCTCCTCGCCCGACGCCCCGGGGGCCGGGGCCTGAACGCCGCGCCCCAGCCGCCCGGCGGGAGCTGGTCCGAGCGCATCGACCGCCGGCTCGACGCCATCCGGGCCGAGGGTCGGTGGCGTCGCTACCGCGACTTCGACGCCCTCGGACCGGCGGGCGAGCTCACCGCGGAGCATCGCAGCGTGGTGTCGTTCGCCTCCAACGACTACCTCGGCCTCACCGCCCACCCCGCGGTCATCGCCGCCGCCCACGCCGCGCTGGACCGGTGGGGTGCGGGCACCGGCGGCTCCCGCCTCGTCACCGGGTCGCGCCCCGTGCACCGGGAGCTGGAGGCGGAGCTGGCGGCATGGAAGGGCACCGACCGGGCCGTGCTGTTCCCCACCGGGTTCGCCACCAACCTCGGCGTGCTGGCCACCCTGGGCGGGCCCGGCGTGCGGATCGTGTCGGACGCGCTGAACCACGCGTCGATCATCGACGGCACCCGGCTGGCCCGGGCCGAGGTGGCCATCGCCCCCCACGGCGACCTCGCCGCCCTGGAAGCATCGGTGGCCGACGCCCCCGGTCCCACCATCGTGGTGGCCGACACCGTCTTCTCCATGGACGGCGACGTGCTCGACGTGGCGGCCGTGGCCGACGTGTGCCGCCGCCACGGGTCGCTGCTCGTGCTCGACGAAGCCCACGCCGTGCTCGGCCCCGACCCCGACGCCGCCACCCTGGCCGACCTGGAGGTGGTGCGGGTGGGCACCCTGTCCAAGACGCTGGGGTCCCTCGGCGGGTTCGCGGCGTGCTCGGACCGGGTGGCCGACCTGCTGGTGAACGCGGCCCGCCCGTCGATCTTCACCACCGCGCTGAGCCCGGCCGACACCGCGGCCGCCCTGGCGGCCCTGCGGGTGGTGTGCAGCGCCGAGGGGGCGGCCCTGACCGCCCGGCTGCGGAGCCTGGTCGACCGCCTGGCCCCCGGGCACCCGTCGCCCATCGTGCCGGTGGTGTTGGGCGACGAGGACCGGGCCGTGGCCGCCGCAGCCCAACTGCTCGAGGCTGGGCTGTTCGTGCCGGCCATCCGCCCGCCCACCGTGGCGCCGGGCACCAGCCGGTTGCGCATCACCTTCTCCGCCGCCCACACCGACGACCAGGTCGACCGCCTCCTGGCCGCGCTCGCCGACCTCGATGCCCACGATGCGCCCGTTGGGCCGGGCGGGCCCGTGGGGACCGCGCCGTGACCCGGCCCGCGCTGCTGGTCCTGGTGGTGGGGACCGCCACCGACATCGGCAAGACGTGGGTGGGGGGCCGGACCCTGGTCGCGCTCACCGACCGGGGTCTGCGGGTGGCGGCGCGCAAGCCGGCCCAGTCGTTCGAGGCCGGTGATCCGCACCCCACCGACGCCGACGTGCTGGCCGCCGCCAGCGGCGAGCCGGCCGAGGTGGTCTGCCCCCCGCACCGCTCCTACCAGGTGCCCATGGCACCCCCCATGGCCGCGGACGTGCTGGGCCTGCCGGTGCCCACCACGGCCGACCTGCTGGGGGAACTGGTCTGGCCCGCTCCGGCTGCGGACGTGGGCTGGCTGGAGACGGTCGGCGGGCCACGCTCCCCCATCGGTTCGGACGGCGACGCCGTGACGGTGGCGGAGCGGCTCGACCCCGACGTGGTCGTGCTGGTGGCCGACGCCGGGCTGGGCACCGTGAACGCCGTGCTGTCGTCCGTGGCGCCCTTCGCCGGGCGCCGGGTGCTGGTGGTGCTCAACCGCTTCGACCCGGGCGACGACCTCCACGCCCGCAACCGGGCCTGGCTGGCGGACCGCCACCACCTCGACGTGGTCACCACCCCGCAGGATCTGGCTGACCGCCTCGCGGCGCTGGCGCGCTGACCGGACCGCGCCGGGGCCGCGCTAGGGGCCGGGGCGGAGCGGCGGGGGGACGGCGGCGGCGCCCTCGAAGGCGAAGATCTCGCTCACCGGGCTGAAGGACGAGTCGCCCACGTCGAAGCGCACCACCCGGGCCGACTCGCCCAGGAAGTGGTCACCCTCGCCGGTGACCAGTCCGATGCCGTCGAACACCAGACCGGCGTCGCTCACGTCGAGCGACGTCAGGGCCGCTGCCACCTCCGAACGGCTCACCCGGCCCGAGGCCGCCAGCGCCCGCACGAACAGGTCGCCCATGGTCCACCCCAGGGCCACCATCGGGTCGTCGGGGTCGACGCCGGGACCACCGCCGTCGGCGCTGTCGGCATCGTCGGCCGACCACGCCTCGATCGCGGCGCGGTAGGCCACGACCCGGTCGTGGCCGGCCCACACCGACGAGGCGGGATCCATCAAGTTGGCGGCGGCCAGCACCCCGTCGGCGGCCGGGCCGGCCTGCACCAGCAGCGCCGCCGACGCGCACGAACCCGCCGCCACCGTGAACGGGGCCCACCCGATCTCGTCGGCCAGGCGCACCGCGGCCGGGCACGACAACAGCACGGCGGCATCCACGAAGACGTCGGCCCCCGACGCCGCCAGGGCGGCGACCTCCTCGCGGACGTCGGTGTCCACCCCGGCCGGATAGCGCTGCACGGCCACCACGCTCAGCGAGGTGCCCTCCACCGCAGCCCGGTACGCCGCCTCGATGCGGTCGCCGTCGTCGCCGGTGGGCGCCAGCAGCGCCAGCCGTGCCCCCGGTCTCGCGAGCTCGAGGTGGGCCGCCAGCGCGGCGGCCTCGGTGGTCTCCAGCACCACCGGCGCGCCCACGGTCCACGGGTCGGCCGGATCGCTCACCGCGGCCGAGGCGGTCACGGGGAACACGTTGGGCACGCACCACCCGGCGAGGTCGTCGCGCACGGCGGCCACGTTGGCCGTGCCGACCAGCCCGAAGGCGGCGAACGCGCCGGTGCCATCGGGACCGAACGCCGCCGCCACGTTCGCCGCGGTGCGGTCCGGCCGGCCGTCGTCGTTGCGGGCCTCGAGCGCCAGGGCGTACCGGCGGCCGCCCACCTCCACCCCGCCGGCGTCGTTGACGGCGGCGAAGCGGACCCGGTAGCCCGCCGCGATGGCGGCCGCCGCCGCGCCCGCACCCTCGGTGGGGTGGCTCACCGCCAGGGTGATGGTGCCGTGGATGCCGGCGTCGGCCGCCGAGCCCCGGGCGGGGATCACGCCGGCGGTGTCGATCCCGGCGGGGCAGTCGCGCAGCACGTCGTCGGGGGTGGTGACGCCGGTCGACGCGGGTGCGGTGGTCCCGGTGCCGGAGGTGGACCCCCCGGCGTCGTCGGCGTCGTCGGACCCGGAACAGGCCGCGCCGAACACCAGCGACAAAGCGGCGGCGACCGCGACCAGGCGGAGACGGGAGGGGACCATGACGACGGGTGACAGGGTACGGGTCCCGACTCCGGACGCGATCGGCACGGACGCGACCGGGCCCCGGGGGTGACCCCGGGGCCCGGTCGTGGACGTGGATCCGGACGGACCGGATCGGGAACCTCAGTTGTTGATGAAGCCCTCGGGGGTGAGCTCGGCGGTCTTGCCCTCGAAGTCGAGCACCTCGCCCACGGTGTTGAAGTGCCCGGCGGCGCCGTCGTACTGGACGAGCTGCAGGTTCTCGGCCAGGAACGGATCGTCGGCGCTGGTGCGCACCTCGACCCCGTCGACCAGCATGCCCACCTCGGAGATGCCCTCGATGGAGCGCATGGCCTCCATGAGCGACACGCGGTCGAGGGTCTCGAGGCCCTTCAGGACCTCGACGAGCACGGCGGCCTGGGTGTAGCCGTAGGCCACGATGCCGTTCTCGGGATCGACCTCGGCGTCACCGAACTCGTCGATGGTGGCCAGGTACTCGGTCATGAGCGGGTGGTCGGCGTAGGCCGGGTTCATGGGGTCCATCACGTTGGTGGCGGAGATGACCTTGTCGGCGTTCATGCCGGCCAGGCCCATGAGGGTCTTGGAGATGCAGGTACCCGACACGAAGGTGATGGGCGTCCAGTTGGCGGCCTTGGCCTTCTCCAGGGCGTTGGGGCAGGCCAGCAGGGTGGAGCCGTTGAAGAAGGCGTCGGCCCCGGTGGCCGCCAGGCTGGTGATCTGGGAGCCGACGTCGCCGGCACCGGTCGGGTAGGTGGCCACCTCGACCACGGTGATGTCGGTGCCCTCGATGGCCAGCTTGAAGGCCTCTTCGTAGGCCTTCCCGAAGTCGTCGTCCTGCACCAGCATCGCCACGGTGGCGTCGGGCTTCTCCTCGGCCAGGTAGTCGGCGAAGGCCTTGGCCTCCAGCGAGTACGGGGCCAGGGTGGAGCCGATCAGCCAGGGGTAGTCGGGGTTGCCCCAGGTGGGCGAGCCGGTGGCGGCGAAGACGTTGGGCACGCAGTTCTCGCCCATGGCCTCGCGGATGGCGATGTTGTTGGCGGTGCCGACCACGTTGAAGATGGCGAAGGCGTTGTCGCCGTCGGCGCCGGCCAGCTCGTTGATGTTCTGGACGGTCTTGGACGCGTTGTACTCGTCGTCCTTGTCCTTCACCTCGATCTTGTACTTCTTGCCGGCGATCTCCACGCCGCCCTCGGCGTTGAGCTTGGCGAAGTAGGCGTTGTAGCCCTTGGAGATCTGGGCGAAGGCGGCGGTGAGGCCGGACTGGGGGAACGACGAGGCCAGGGTGATGGTGTCGCCGGAGATGCCGGCGGTGCCGTTGTCGGGGCAGTCGGTGGTGTCGATCAGGCCGCCGCCACCTTCACCGGAGCCCTCGGTGGTCTCGGTGCCGCCCCCACCGCCGGAGCCGGCATCGTCGTCGTCGTCTCGACCACCGCACGCGGTGGCGAGGAGGGTCAGGGCCAACAGGGCGAGCAGGGCTCGCAGGATGGGGGTTCGACGCATCGGGGGGTGCTCCTGGTTCGGGGATGGAGGGATCAGGTGGACGGGGAGACGTCGACCACCGCGTTGGGCGGGGGGTCGACCGGATCAGCGGATGAGGCCTTGGGGCCCAGGTACTTGGCGGCGAGGCGGCGGTAGAGGCCCACGATGCCGTCGGGCAGGATGAAGACCACGGCGATGAGGGCGGCACCGAGCAGGGCGGGGGCCATGGCCTCGGTGCCCTCGAACCGCTTGCGGATGCCCACCAACAGGGCGGCGCCCAGGAACGGACCGGTGATGGTGGCGGCGCCGCCGATGACCACCGCGATCAGGAACTCGATGGAGTACTGGAAGTAGACGAGCGGGTTGGACCCGTCGGCCACCCGGTTGACCAGCACCGACAGCGACCCGGCCACGCCGGCGTAAGCCGCCGACAGGGCGAAGCTGGCCACCTTCACCTGGGCCACGTTGATGCCCACGGTGGAGGCGGCCACCTCCTGGTCTCGCACGGCGATCATGGCCCGGCCGGCCCGGCTGCGCATGAGGTTGTGGGCCAGCACGAAGAGCAGGACCATGACGCCCAGGCACACGAAGTACTGGTACTGATCGTCGTCGAGGAAGCCCACGAGCGACGCCACCTCGCTGCGAGAGGGCTGCAGCAACGGCACGCCGCCCGGACCCTCGACGTACTTCTTGACGATCGACGGGAACAGCACGGCCAGGCCCAGGGTGATCAGCGCCAGGTACAGGCCCTTCACCCGCAGGGCGGGGAAGCCCACCAGCACGCCCACCACCGCGGCGATCACCGCCGCCACCGGGATGGTGGCCTCGATCATCCAGCCGTGGTCGACCACCAAGATGGCGGTGGTGAAGGCGCCCACGCCGAAGAAGGCGCCGTGACCGATGGAGACCTGGCCGTTGAAGCCGGTGAGCAGGTTCAGGCCCATGGCGGCGATGGCCAGGTACAGCACCTGGGAGAAGACCTGGTTGGTCTCGGCCGGGTTGTTGAACGGCAGGTACAGGGCGACCGCGGTGACCACCACCCCCACCACCACCCGAAGCCACGGCACGCGCGCCGCCATCACACCCGCTCCACGATGGTGCGGCCGAACAGGCCGTTGGGCTTGATGAGCAGCACCCCGAGGATCAGGGCCATGGGCACCACCAGCTCGATGCCGGCGAGGCCGATGTCTGGCCCGTACTGGTAGGTGAGCGACTCGGCCACACCCACGATGAGGCCGCCGACCACCGCACCGATGGGGCTGTCGAAGCCGCCGAGCGCGGCGCCGGCGAACGAGTACACGAGGATCTGCTGCATGAGCGAGGTGTCGAACCCGCTGCTCTGGCTGGCCACCAGCGAACCGGCGATGGCGCCCAGGCCGGCGGCCAGGCCCCAGCCCACCATCAACATGGTGCCGGTGTTGATGCCCACCAGGCGGGCGCTCTCGGGGTTGGAGGCCACGGCCCGCAGCGCCAGGCCCACCTTGGTGCGCTGCAGCAGCACCCACAACAGGACGCACTCGAGGGCGAGCACCAGGACCAGGCCGATGGTCTCCTTGCGGATGCCGGCGAAGTCTCCCTCGGGGAACGGCGAGGGCATCTGCAGGGCCTCCTGGCCCGGCTTGATGAAGATGAGCTGGGCGAGCGCGTTGATGGCGAGGAACAGGCCGAGGGTGACGATCACCACGTTGAGCGGGTTGTGGCCCGACTCCACGGGCCGGATCAGCAGCCGTTCGATCAGCGCGCCGGCGATCACCGAGAACACCACCGAGAGCAGGATGGCGGGCACGATGCTCAGCCCCTGGTCGGTGAGCCACCAGGTGACGAAGGTGCTGAACAGGGCCATCTCGCCCTGGGCGAAGTTGAGCAGGCCGGTGGTGCGGTAGATGAGCACCAGGGCGAGGCCCAGCGACGCGTACACCGCGCCCCGGCCGATGCCGTTGAGGAACTGGTCGATGAAGAGATCCATCAGAACCCCAGGTACGCCTTGCGGACGGCCTCATCGGCCATGAGCTGATCGGCCGGGCCCGCCGCCACGATCGACCCGGTCTCGAGCACGCACCCCCGGTGGGCGATGGCCAGGGCCAGGCTGGCGTTCTGTTCCACGATGAGCATGGCCAGCCCCTCTTCCTTGTTGATCTCGCCCAGGCGCTCGAACACCTCGCGGGTGATGAGCGGCGCCAGGCCCAGCGACGGTTCGTCGAGCAGCAGGATCCGGGGCCGACCCATCAACGCCCGGGCGATGGCCAGCATCTGTTGCTCGCCGCCCGACATGGAGCCGGCGGCCTGGTCTCGGCGCTCGGCCAGCCGGGGGAAGGTCTCGTACCAGCGGTCCAGATCCGCATCGACGCCGCCGTCTCGCCGGTTGATGGCGCCGAGGCGGAGGTTGTCGTCGACCGTGAGGTCGCCGAAGGTGCCGCGGCCCTGGGGCACGTGGGAGATGCCGGCCCGGGCGATGGTCTGGGTGCCCTTGTGGGTGATCGCCGAGGCGTCGAAGAAGACCTCGCCGTCGACCTTGTCGAGCATCCCGCAGATGGCGCGCAGCGTGGTGGTCTTGCCGGCCCCGTTGGCCCCGAGGATGACCACCACCTCGCCCTCTTCCACCGTGAGGTCGAGGTCGCGCAGCACCCGCACCTGCCCGTACCCACCGGAGAGCTTGCGCAGCTCGAGCAGGCTCATGCCGGGGCTCCGAGGTAGGCCTCGATCACCGTGGGGTCGTTGCGGATCTGGCTCGGCGGGCCCTCGGCGATCTTGCGTCCGAAGTCCATCACCACGACCTGGTCGGAGATGGCCATCACCATGCTCATGTGGTGCTCCACCAACAACACGGTGAGGTCGAACTGGTCTCGGATCTCCTTGATGGTGTCGCCCAGCTCGTCGACCTCGCCGTGGGTGAGGCCGTTGGCCGGCTCGTCGAGCAGCAACAGCTTGGGCGTGGCCGCCACGGCCCGGGCGAACTCGATGCGCTTGAGCGTGCCGAACGGCAGGCCCACGGCGGGCCGGTTGGTGAGGTGGCCGAGCGACATGCGCTCGAGGATGGCGGTGCACTCGGCCCGCAGCTTCTTCTCCTCCTTGCCCACGCCGAGGCGCAGCAGGGCCCGGCCGAAGCCCACCTTGCCGTTGGTGTGGGCGCCCACCATCACGTTCTCGACCACCGACAGGGCGGGGAACAGCGCCAGGTTCTGGAACGTGCGGGCCACCCCCACCCGGGCGATGCCGTGCGGCGGCAGGGCCAGCAGGTCTCGCCCATCGAAGCCGATGTGGCCGGAGAACGGCTGGTAGAGCCGGCTCACGCAGTTGAACAGGGTGGTCTTGCCGGCGCCGTTGGGGCCGATGAGCGCGCAGATCTGGCCCTTCTCGACGGTGAAGCTGAGGCCGTCGAGGGCCACGATGCCGCCGAAGCGCACCTCGATCTCTTGCACGTCGAGCAGGGGCACTGCCACGGTCCTCTGGGTCTGCGGGGAGGGAGCGGAAGGGGCCGCGCCGGAACCGCGACCCCCGTGATGGACGTCACCCTAGTCACTGCTCGTGACGACGATCCCTCCGGGACACCCTGGTCGCACCTGACGTAGCGTCAGGTGTTCCCGTCCGCCCGCACGTTCCGTGGCGTCAGCGGGCGCCCATGAACATCACCCGCAACTGGTCGTAGTGCTCGATGCAGCGACCGGCTCCCAGGACCACACACTCCAGCGGGGCGTCGACGAGGGTCACCGGGATGCTGGTCTCCTCGGCGATGCGCTTGGCCAGGCCCTTGAGCATGCCGCCACCGCCCACCAGGTGCATGCCCCGAACGATGAGGTCGTGGGCCAGCTCCGGCGGCGCCTCACCCAGGCAGGAGATCACCGATGCCACGATGGCCGACACCGGCTCGGCGATGGCTTCGCGCACCTCTTCGGGCGACAGGATCACCGTCTTGGGCAGACCGCTCATGAGGTCTCGCCCGCGCACCTCGGCCTTCACGCCGTCCTGCACCGGCCAGGCCGAGCCGATGGCCACCTTGATCTCCTCGGCCGTTCGCTCGCCCACGGCGATGCCGTACTCCCGGCGGATGAAGGTCTGGATGGCGGCGTCGATGTCGAAGGACCCCACCCGCACGGCCTGGAGGGCCACCACCCCGCCCAGGCTGATGAGCGCGGTCTCCGAGGTGCCGCCGCCCACGTCGATCACCATGTTGGCGATGGGCTCGTTGACCGGCAGGTAGGCGCCGAGGGCCGCCGCCATGGGCTGTTCGATGAGCTGGGCGTCGGCGGCGCCGGCGCGCCGGGCGGCCTCGATCACGGCCCGCCGCTCCACCTCGGTGATGGCCGACGGCACGCAGATGACCACCCGGGGCCGGTTGAACTTGGAGACGCCGGCCCGCTGGAGCAGCAGGCGGATCATGCGCTGGGTCACGTCGAAGTCGGTGATGGCACCCTGACGCAGCGGGCGCACGGCCACGATGTAGCCGGGGGTGCGGCCGATCATCTGCCACGCCTCCTGGCCCATGGCCAGCACGTCGCCGGTCTGCTGGTTGAGGGCGATCACGGAGGGCTCGTTGAGCACGATGCCCTGGCCCTTGGCGTAGACGAGGGTGTTGGCGGTGCCGAGGTCGATGGCGAGGTCGCGGGCCATGTCAGGGGCCGGACCCGGGTGGGCGCGGGGGGCGCGGCGGCCCGGGGCGGGCGGTGCTGCCGGCGCTGCCGGGTTCCTCGCGGCGACGGAAGTTGGGGGCGGCCTCGGGTGAGAGCGCGTGCATCTCGCGCCGGAACGAATCGAGGCCGGCCTCCAGCGACGTGGGCTGGCGGTTGCGGTACCAGGTGAAGAGCGCGGCCAACGCCACCACGAGCACCGGCACCAGGATGTAGACGAGGATCTTCACACCGTGACCCGTTCCGTGACGGCCCCACCCGGACGGGCAGCTTCGTGCATGTCGGCCCCGCCAGCGCGGACCCCGGCATCAGGTGCGGGGGCGGTGCCGGCCGGAGCCGACCCGTGGTCGCAACGGACCCACTCGGCGCCGCCGGGCCAGTGCTCGCGCTTCCAGATCGGAGCGGTGGCCTTGAGCTCGTCGATCGCCCAGCGGGCGGCGTCGAAGGCACCATCTCGATGGGGGGTGGACACCGCCACCACCACGGCCACGTCGGTCACGGGCAGGGCGCCCACCCGGTGCCACAGCACCAGTCGGCCCACCCGCTCGACCCGCTCACGAACGCCCGCGGCCACCCGCTCCAGAGCGGGGACCACGTGTTCCTCGTACGCCTCGTACTCCAACAGCTCCACGCCCGAGCGCGGACCGGCGTGGTCCCGCACGGTTCCGGTGAAGGTGACCACGGCCCCGCAATCGGGTCGCACCACCCACGCGGCGGCCGCGCCGACGTCAAGCACCGAGGGCGTACAGGCGAGCCAGTCGGCGCCGGTGGGGGGAGGTAGCCGCGTGAGCGACCCGGCAGACATGCACCCATGGTAGGTCGACACCTGCCGGACCCCGCCCCGCGGCCACCAGGGGCCGGGACCTCGGTATCGTGCTCCCGATGGCCGCCGATCCCGAGCCCGACCCCTGGGAGGACCCGCCGGCCCGGATGCCAGCGCCCGACGACCGCCTCTGGCGCCACCCGTCCGAGCTGGGTGGGTTCACCCCCGCGCCGGTGGCAGCCCCCGCTCGCGCCCACCGGACGTCCAACCTCACCGCCCTGGCCGGCGCGTGCCTGGCCGGGCTGTTGGTGTCGGCCGGCGTGCTCTGGCTGGCCCGGCCCATGCCCGACGAACAGCGCCGGCCCCGGATCGGCAGCGGCGTCACCGCGTCGATCGTGGGCGCGGTCGCCTCCACCACGGTCCCGGTGCCCCTCGCCGCCGCCGCCGCCCCGCTGCGGCGGGCGCATTCCACCCCCACCGGCCTGGCCGTGGGCGTGGTCACGCCCGGTCGCCTCCACGTCGAGGTGGCCGATGCCGACACCGACGCCGACGGCACACCCGACGGGGCCCTGGTGGTGACCGTCCGTTCCGACGGCCCCGCCGCCGGTGCGGGCGTGATCCCCGGCGACGTGATCACCGCCGTGGGCGACCTGCCCGTCGACCACGGGGCCGCCCTCTCCGACGCCCTGGCACCCACCCGGCCCGGTCAGCAGGTGGTGCTGCGCGTGCGACGAGACGACACGGTCGAGCACCTCACGGTGGCGCTCACGCCCTGAGGGCAATGGGAGGCGTCGTCGGCCGCGTCAGCGGGTGCGACGCCGGCGGACCAGGGCCGCCACCCCGGCTCCCACGGCGGCGACGGTCACGCCCACCAGGGCCAACGCCAGTTCCTGGCGGCGTTGCGGGCTGATGGTCTCGATGGCGCGGGCCTCGTGGCCGGCCACGTAGGCCTCTTCGTTGCTGTTCGACGCCGTCCACCCGGTGGCCAGCAGCCGGTCGTTGGCCACCACCCACGGGTGGCGGGCGTAGGCCAGGATGCCGGGCGCGGTGGGGGCCAGTCGGAGCCGCCACCGCCAGTCGGCCACCGCCACGGCCACCTGCTCGGGCAGGCGCACCTTGGGCACCGGGTCGAGGGCCCGCCGCTCGGTGGGGGTGAGCCAGCCGTCGGGTGCCACGTTCACGGGGCCGCTGGCGCGGGACGCCCACACCGCCACGACCGCGGCCGCCACGTCGTCGACGTGGACGTACTGGATCGGGGTCTCCTCGTTGGTGGGGAGCGCGGCGGCGGCGTGCAACGCCTGGGCCAGCCACCCGCTCGTGCCATCGGCGACCACGGTGACGGGCCGAAGGGTGGCGGCCACCGCGTCGGCGTGGTCGGCCGCCCATTCGCCCACCATCCGCTCGATCTCGGCCTTCTGCACGGCGAAGGCCAGGTCGGGGTGCGGCCGGAGCGGCGCGTCCTCGGTGAGGGGCACCGCGTTGTTGGCCCACGGCCCGTAGACGGTGGCGCTGGACATCACCACCACGTGACCCACCCCCGCGTGGTCGGCGGCCTCCAGCACCCGTCGGGCCAGGGCCACCTCCACCGCGGTGTCGATCTCGGGACCTTCGAGCCCGGCACCGAACACCGAGGCCAGGTGGAGCACGGCGTCGGCGCCGGCGAAGGCGTCGGCCAGGTCGGCGGTGGCCAGGTCGAGGCGGTGGCTCGGCCCCCCGGGGTTGCTCGCCAACAGGTCGACGCCCACCACCTCGGGGGCGTCGTCGCGGGCCGCCAGCAGGCGCACCACCCGGGACCCCAACCGCCCCGCCGCCCCGGTGACCACCACTCGTGTCATCCGGTGAGCATGCCCGCCCCGCACCGGACCCCGCCACCTGCCGTCTTCCCGCCGACCGCCAGCAGCTCGCCGGCGGACCGCCCGGCGCCGGGCTCGGGCGCGGTTCGGGCGCGGGTTGCGGCCACCGCAGGGCGTCGTACGCTTCCTCCATGAGCTCCGGTGACAACCCCTTCGAGGGCATGCCGTTCTTCGGCGACATGTTGCGCATGCTCGGCAACCAGGGCCCCGTGCAGTGGGACGGCGCCCGCCAGCTCGCCCTGTCCATCGCCACCGGCGGCGAGAGCGAACCCAACATCGACCCGCTCGAGCGCATCAAGTTCGAACAGCTGGCCCGGGTGGCAGATCTGCAGGTGGCCGCCGCCACCGGGCTGTCCACCTCCACCACCGGTCGGGCCGTCACCGTCACCCCCGTCACCCGCACCCAGTGGGTGCTGGACACGCTCGACGTGTACAAGCCGCTCGTCGAGGCCATGGGCGCCGCCCTGCACCCACCCACCCCCGGCGACGCCCCCGCCCCCTTCGACCCCGAGGACGGGCCGGCCGACCCCACCGAGGCCTGGTTCGGCCAGATCATGGGGCTGCTCAGCCCGATGCTGTTGGGCATGACCGCCGGGTCGCTGGTGGGCCACCTCTCCACCCGGTCGTTCGGCTCGTTCGACCTGCCGGTGCCCCGCCCCCCGGGCGACGACGTGGCCGTGCTCCCCGCCAACATCGAGCCCTTCGGCACCGACTGGTCCATGGACGGCGACGACCTGCGCC
>WBZL01003853.1_pt1 | contig 13408 bp, 10 predicted proteins | sample 5204291 | NCBI WGS metagenome assembly WBZL01 (sample SAMN12344345, study PRJNA552823) | activated sludge metagenome | biome: Activated sludge suspended growth; feature: Nitrification reactor; material: Wastewater; isolation source: activated sludge from nitrification reactor of wastewater...
ACGAATCAAAACACCTTTTCGCTTAAAAATATTTTTATAATCCCATTGTATTTGTTTTGATTTTTGAAGCCATCGCTTTAATACAGTTTTTTTAATTTCATTGACATGCGTATATCTTTTTTCAGCTGCTTTAAAACTGCCTTCAGAAGTCAGGCCAGGCTCATCAAACGACTGTCCACTCCAGAAAAGTAAACGGATGCAATCTTTTAATTTACTATATCCCACAATTGGGTTACCATGCAAAAACCAAACCGGATGACCATGCCATATTTTATTTTCTGCATCTTTTAAAACCGTATTAATATGTATTGCCAGCTGATTGCAAATATCTTTTTCAACCCCTTTTTGTTTTTTATTATAGGCTGTTGTTTCTTTATTCATTAAGTATGCATTTTTTTTAAAATTAGAATGAATAATTTGTATGCTGCGATATTTTTTTAATCCACTTCGCTGAGTCAGATAGCCATCAAAAAGATTTATCTTATTTTTGCATGCCACAGATACAGAAACACCAACACTGCAGTAATAGATTATTAATTCAGTTTTACTTTTCAATCTATACTGAAAAAATATGAATGGAAATAAAAGAATAGAGAAGGGGATACCCATTTCACCTTCATTGGATCCTATTATCAATTTGGAAAATGAACAGGCTAAAAAAGGCGATAGTAAAAAGCGGATGCTAACTATTTCTTTTTATTCTTTTTTAATCGCTATTGCTACCAGCTTAATTGCTAAGTTCTTAGTGTTGTTGATTAATCTAATCACCAACCTTTCTTTTTATGGCAAAGTTTCTTTGCTACACAGCTCTCCTGCAGATAATATGTTGGGATGGTGGGTCATTTTATTACCGGCATTAGGTGGATTTATTGTTGGTCTCATGGCTTTTTATGGTTCAAAAGCAATAAGAGGTCATGGCATTCCGGAAGCGATGGAGCAAATATTGACCAATCAAAGTAAAATTAAGCCCACGATTACATATCTGAAACCCATTTCATCTGCTATATCAATAGGTACGGGTGGGCCATTTGGTGCCGAGGGCCCCATTATTGCAACCGGCGGAGCACTGGGATCTACATTGGGCCAACTGATAAAAATTTCTCACCATGAAAGAAAGATTTTATTAGCAGCAGGTGCTACTGCGGGTATGTCAGCTATTTTTGGAAGTCCATTGGCTGCAATTTTTCTTGCGGTTGAATTATTGCTATTTGAATTTTCAAGCCGGTCAATTATTCCGGTTGCTATTGCATGTATAACGGGGGCAGCAGGACATCATTTTTTGTTTGATGGTGGGGTTACATTTCCTATGCCTGATTTTGCTTTTCCCGATAATCCTTCATTGGCGATTTATACCGGCATTGGAATTATTGTTGGCGTAATTTCTGTAGGCGTTTCAAAAGCAGTTTACATCATTGAAGAATGGTTTGAAAAAATTCCGGTACACTGGATGTGGTGGCCTGCTATCGGTGGAATGGTAGTAGGTGTTGTTGGTTATTTTGCGCCACATACACTGGGTGTGGGTTACGATAATATAACAAACTTGCTATCGGGCAATATGGGCATACAGGTTATTCTCTCACTCTGTCTTTTAAAATTTGTTTCCTGGTCTATTGCATTGGGTAGCGGCACTTCCGGTGGTACACTGGCACCGCTCTTAACGATTGGTGGCGCTACGGGTTCATTAATCGGTTTATTGATTTTGCAGTTTTTTCCGAGTGCCGAAATTTCAATTCCTTTGACCGCATTGGTAGGTATGGCCGCTATGTTTGCCGGCGCATCGCGGGCTTTGCTTACTTCTATCATTTTCGCACTGGAAACTACGATGCAGTCCAATGCATTGTTGCCATTGATGGGTGCATGTGTAGCATCGTATATTGTCTCATTCTTCTTGATGGAACATAACATTATGACCGAAAAGATTGCAAGAAGAGGCATTAAAACTCCCGATTCATATAAGCCCAACGTATTAGAAAAATTTTCAGTAGGACAGGTTTTTGATAAAGACCCTTTACTTGTTCAGGATAAAAAAACAATCCTGGAAGTTCAGGATTGGATAAAAACACAGGAGATAGACGATGATGCAGCTTGTATTATGGTGATTGATGAAAAAGAACAGTATAAAGGAATTCTCAATTTCACCGATTTACTAAGTATTCAAGATGAAACAAATAACAAATCCATTGATTCCATTTTGCAACAGCCCTATCTTATAAATAGTAATGACTCTTTGCTGGATGCAATTGAAGTAATGGTGCAGCATGATAGCAATATATTAACCGTTGAAGCAAACAATGTAGTGGTGGGAACCCTTTCTTTAAAGAATATTCTTTCGGTATATAAATCAGAGATAAATGATGAGTTAAAAGGAAGACCTCATATTTCATTAAAAAGAAAACTATTAAAAATAGCCGTAATGGGAAGACGCTATACGTCAAAGAAATAATGACAACTTCGTTTTACAATTATTTTTGAATGGCTCCTATCAGCAGCAGGCATTCATTATCAGTATTATTGAAGATGGCATGTTTTTCATACTGAGGGAAAATGAAAAACTCATCTTTGCTGCCTTTGAAAATTTCACCCGATATTTCAAACTCCGGATTTCCGGTTAACACATAAGCATATTCTGTTTTTTCGGGATGATAGTGAACCGGATATGAAGCATGTGGCGCTACCTTAATCAACTTGAGGCTGCCATTTTCCATTGATATTAATTCTTTTCCAAAAAAGTTTTTCACTTTTCCTTCTGTCCATTCCAGTTCGGCAACAGTTATTTTCTTTTTCATGATTTTCAAATTATTTATGTAGCCAGAAATGATCGACCCATTGACCATCTACATCTTTGATTTTTTCGGATTGATGCTGTGCTGCAATTGCTGACAATTGCGATTCGCTAAGGTGCTGTTGCAGGTAATTAAATAATTCTCTTTCTTCAAACCTGATATGTTTGTCGAGCAAATCGGCAAAGTTGATTAAAACCTCAGTTGAATGATTTCCTTTTTTTAAATCTTCTATAGTGTGATATATCTTTTGATGTTCTTCTATTACTCTTTGCTTTAATGGTTCTTTGTCATCAATATGGGTAAATAGTAATGATTCTTCTTCTTTAAAATGCTGTTCTAAATTCTTTTCAAATATGAAATTTGTATAAAGGGCTATCCTCTCTGTTTCAATATTTTTTTTCAATCCCTCTCTTATTTTCCATACCAGCAATAGACCAAAATGATGCTCCTGCGAAAACTTTAATATAGCCTGATGTCTTTTTATGGGTTTGGGAGTATTCATTTTATTACTTAATTAATGAAATAGCCTGATGCAACTGCTGTAAAGGTACAGATTGATTTATTAAAAGCATTTAAATACTTTTAATATTATTGTCAATTTTTTTCTTAACGATTTTGGTTCATACACCTGGTTTTACTTACGCTGTTCGTTCCAATAATAACTATCGGGAAATGGCCGCTTGCCAAAAATGGCAGTGCCTACCCTGATGATGGTAGCTCCCTCCTTTATAGCAATTTCCAGATCTCCGCTCATACCCATAGATAGCTCGGTTGCTGCAATACCAGTTTCAAGAAGCTCAGTTTGTATATTTTTCAATATCCTAAAACATTTTCTCACTTTTTCTGTTTCTGCCGAAAAAAGACCAATGGTCATCAATCCCTTAATATTTAGCCGGTCTAATTTTTTTACTTGTTGCGCAAATGCAATCGCATGTTCCGGTTGCATACCAAATTTGCTTTCCTCATTTGATGTATTGAATTGCAAAAAAATATCAATTGATTTGTTTTCGTATGCAAGTCTTTTTTGCAGCTTCTCCGCTAGTGACAAACGATCGACTGTTTGTATGCAATTGGCGTATTTAATTACTTTTTTTATTTTATTGGATTGCAGGTGGCCAATAAAATGAGATTGATGTGGAATGGATTTTAACGTTTCAAATTTATCTTTTAACTCTTGTATTTTATTTTCGCCAATCAATGTTTCGCCGGCATGTAAAGCAATGGCAATATTTTGTGCTGTTACAGTTTTGGTTGCCAGTAATAATTTTACTTCTAGAGGATTTCTATTGGCATTTTTGCAAGCATTCAATATTCTTTTTCTAATGGAATGAATATTTGAAACAATGTCATTCATAATGTGTGATGTACTTAATTAGTAAAGTTTCCCGGCTTTTGCTATTGTAGAGTAACTTTTTCCATTTTCTGAAGCCATGCATCTTCAATGGTAGCGCCAAGGCCCGGTGTTTCTGTAATCGTGATTACGCCATTGGCTTTATATTGAATACCACCGGTTACGGGGTCTTCTTTAAACATTAATGCCGTATCAAAATCATAATGCTCAATCATTGGACTACAAAGTGCAAAATGTGCAAAAGCCGTCATGGCAATGCGAGATTCCAGCATGGCGCCTACTTGTAAATGAATACCGGCAGCTTCTGCCAGCCGTACTATTTTCAAACCTTTATAAATGCCGCCCGATTTTCCCAGTTTAATATTGAAGTATTGGCAAGCATTTAATGCTATCAGTTTTTCAGCGTCGTGTTCATCGCCACAACATTCATCGGCCATTATGGGAATAGGACTGTGCTTTTTTAATTTTGGCAATTTCATAAATTTCCATCTTGCTATCGGCTCCTCGCAATGTTGAATATCATATACTGCCAATGCATTTAAAGTTTCAATGGCTTCTTTTACTTTCCATCCCTGGTTGGCATCAATTCTTATAGGTATTTCATTGCCAACGGCTGCTCTTATTGCTTTTATGCGTGCTACATCGGTAGGTCCGTTTTTGCCCAGTTTCACTTTGATGGCAGGGTAGCCCTGATTTTTTATTTTCAAGGCATCTTTTGCCATTTGCTCAGGTTCGCCTACACTAACTGTATAATCTGTAACGAGGGTTTTGTTATTTTCTCCACCAATAAATTGATACAAGGGTAAACCGGCATGTTGTGATGCAATATCGTAAAGTGCAATATCAAAAGCACTTTTAATACTGCTATTTGCATAGATAATGCGATCCATCAATTGAATACAAGCCTCAATATCCAATGGATTTTTTCCAATCAATGCTTTTGCAAAATACTGGCCTACTATATAGCATGTATCCTGACTTTCACCATTGATGGGCATATAGGGACTACATTCACCAATTCCGATGATCCCTTCTTTGGTAAAAATTTTTACCAAAACATTTTCAGCGTCTGTATCTGTACCCAGCGAAGTCGTAAACGGTTCAATAAGTGGAATAGAAAGTTTGAAAAGTTCTATTTTAGAAATTGTGAGTGGCTGCAACATAATTAATAATTAATCGGGTAAAGATAAATCCTGTCTTTTTGAAAATGTATTAAAGATTTCAAATCAATAGATTTTTACGTAAGTAAAAATACATTCTGGCCTCGTTTTTGCTTTTTAAAGTTCTCTTTTGAATACGAAAAACCAGCATAAATCGTTTTATAAGATACTATTTTTATGAAGAACCAATTTTTAATCCTATCGCTGCTGGCTTTTGCAATTGCAAGTTGCAAAAAAGAAATAAATGAACTTCCACAAGCGACTGACACGGGTGCACACACGTTTGGCGCAAAAGTGAATGAGGTAATGTGGAAGCCGCAGGGTTTTGGCCCTTTTCCCGCCAATGATATTCTGGAATCTACTGTTGCGGGAAATGATATACAGATTTGGGCACGCAATTTTGCATCCTCTCCCAATGAAACGGAATTTTATCTACTGATTAAAGACGTAACCGGCCCGGGTACTTATTCATTCAATCAAGATATTCCATCGCACCCTTATCCCAATACCAGTTATGGATATTATGTAAAAAGAAAAATGACTCCTTTGAATGAGTGGATTACCTCATCAAGCCATACCGGTACGGTTACGATTACCCGCTTCGACAAAATCAACCGCATCGCATCAGGTACTTTTCAATTTGAGGCGATGAATATGTACAATACGCCGGAACTACTTTCGGTAACAGAAGGCCGTTTTGATGTGAAATTTCAGTAAAATCAGGTATAGGTTAAAACAAAACTCTTATTCCCAAATTAAACATACCCAGCAGCGGTGCATCTTTATTTACAAAAATAAATTTGCTTGGATAATCAGTAGTGGGCAACCAAACTCTGCCTTCTGTATAAAAATATATATCAGCACCCACCGGAAATTCGGCACCCAGCCCTAGGTCAACCGTAAGTCGTTTAAAATTTGCTTTTCCTGCTCTCACCGGAACGACATAAAGTGATGTGTCAATATTTTTATCATGTGAATTGTTGACCCAACCCAGAACCAAACCAAAACCGCCATATCCATACATATTCCATTTTTCAACTGCATCATAACTGCCTTTCAAGTATCGTTTCCATCCAATTGAAAATTGTTTGAAATGCATTTTGGCATTGTTGTCGTAATTAATTTGCTGTGGTACGGTTATGGGAAGCTTTGCTGTAGCAGTAAGGTGGTTTACAAATTTCCCGTTACTATAATAGGAGAGCCAGAGGTAGGGCGCATCTTTTGGGGATACATGGTATTGCAGTTGTATGGTATGACCCACCGCCCAGTACTGTTGTTCTTTTTTGAAGCTGCGTTGCATACCTATGTCAGTAGCAATGCTGATAGGTTTTTTTTGTGCAGTCGCGAAAATGGGAAAGACTGTAAAAGCAAAAAGTATGTAAGCCTGACGAAACAGCGTTGTATTTTTTTACAATGATAATGAAAATTTTTGCTTCTAAAATGAGAAAGAGCAACCGGTGTGGCTGCTCTTTCGTAAGTATTTTACAGATTTTATTATTTCATCAGTTTCAGTTCATTGATAATGTTTTTGGCTCCGCCTAATTTATCGATGCACCAAAGCACATAGCGTATGTCAACACAAATGGTACGGTTGAGGTCTTTGTCAAATGCAAGTTTATGACTTAGCGCTTCATAGTTGCCATCAAAAGCTAGCCCTATTAATTCGCCCCGGCCATTGATAACCGGTGAACCTGAATTGCCGCCAGTAATATCATTGGTAGTAATAAAATTGACAACCAAGTCTTTTCTTACCGGATCAATATACTGGCCAAAATCTTTTGCCTTTAGCAGTTCAATTTGTTTGGCCGGAAGGTCAAATTCATAATCACCCGGTTTGTATTTTTCTAAAATACCTTTTGAAGTAGTTACATAGTCATAAAGAACGGCATCTCTGGGGCTATAATTTTTTACACTGCCATAGCTTACACGCATCGTGAAAGTAGCATCAGGATACATCATTTTGGCTTTTGCCGGATCCATTTCCATAATGCCCTTCAAATACAATCTTCCATATTCGGCATTTTGAGAAGTAAACTGAGAATATTTGGAAGCATATTTTGAGGTATAGTTGCGGGCAAATGTGGAAGCATAATAGTAGGCAGGATCATTTTGCAAGGTAACAGCATCGGGATTTGCAATAAATGCATTCCATTTTGCATCATCCAGAATCATCGTTTTGCTAAAAATATCTGCGGCATATTTTTTATAAGTAGCATCATCGTCCAGGGCTCCATAGGTTTGTTTAAGATTGCCATAGAAGCCTACAGGCTGCTGGTCTTTTTCTACTCCTTCGTAAAACATTCTGGTAACAGTTCCAACTATGTTTCTGTCTGAAATAATATTTTCTTCTTCCATAAATGCTTTACGTTGTGCATTAGCAGCATCGGCAGCGTTTTTAATTTCTGCTTGTGTAGTCCCTGTTTTGAGTAGCAGGTTTTCCAATTGCATTAATGAAGAAGCAAAACCCATCAATGGTGAGCCAAAAATTCCTTCGTTGATAAACATACGCTGTTTGGCATAAGGTCTCCATTCGTCGTAAGCTTTGGCCCAGTCGGCAAACAGATTTTCATATTCCGGTTTTCCTTTAGACCATTTATTAAATTGTGCTTCTGCTGCTTTCTTTTTACCATAGATATCATATTTCAACAGTTGTTTGGTTTCTCCATCATAAAATTTCCAATAGTTTGCAATGCTGGCATAAGAGGAAGCAAGCTGAAGTTTTATGGCTGGGTCTTTTTTCATTTCTTCAAACATGTATTTCAATCTTGCATCACGTAGTTTAACCAAAGTAGGATTATTGATATCGGTTGCCAATTGAATGCCGTAAGAACTTTCATAACGGTTGGTACCACCTGGGTAGCCCCATATCATTGAGAAATCGCCGTTTTTCAAAGGCTTTAGCGAAACGGGCAAGTACCATTTTGGTTTCATTGGAATATTACCTTCAGTAGATTCGCCACTTTTTGCCGGGCTACCATCAGGTTTTGTATATACACGAAAGATGGAGAAATCGCCGGTATGGCGTGGCCATTCCCAGTTATCTGTATCGCCGCCAAATTTTCCAACACTTTCAGGAGGTGCACCTACCAGACGAATATCGTAATAGCGCTGATATACAAAAGCAAGAAACTGGTTTCCTTTAAACAGGGCACTTACTCTGGTTTCAATATTTTTTTCACTATCGCTCATTCTTTTGTTAATAGATGCGAGTACTGCATTCTGCTTTTTTACTCTGTCGGCCCCGTTAAGCCCTTGCAGAGAGTCCATAACTTCTTTTGTAACATCATCGATGCGCAATAAAAACTGAACCGATAAAGCGGATTTAATTTCATCTTCTTTATTTCTGGCATAAAAACCATCGCGCAGATAATTATGTTCAACCGTGCTTGCGTTGGCAATGGCATCATATCCGCAGTGGTGATTGGTAAAGATCAGACCCTGAGCACTTACGATTTCACCGGTGCATCCGCCACCAAAAATGATAATAGCATCTTTTAGAGAAGCTTTGTTAATATTATAAAGCTGTGCGTTGGTGAGCTTAAGCCCTTTTTTCACCATGTCATTATAAACCTGCTTGCCCAGCAGCAGGGGCAGCCACATACCTTCATCAGCAAATGAGCGGAAAGCAATGCTGATAAATAAGACAAAAGAAAGAATATACTTTTTCATTTTGAAAATTTTGAATTAAGGAATATCAAGAGTAGCAAACCTACACAAAAAGCAAATGACCAGAAACTGAATTTAATAAAAAATGAGTAATTTACTTGCAATAAACCTAATATGAGATTTCTGATTTCTATATTTTTTCTGATTTTAAAGATATCTTTCACTTTTTCACAAACACCAAAAATTGATAGCTTAAAGAACCTAATTGCGCAACAGCAGGTGGCGGGTAGTGTAGATGCTGCAACCTTGTTTGAATTATGTGGTCAGTACGCTTCCCTGCATCCTGATACTTTAAAGTTTTATACTTCATTAGCGGAAAGCGTTGCCCGTCAGACAAACAATAAAGATCATATTGCCAATGCAAATTATTTAGAGGCTTTATTGTTATCAAAGAATGGTAAAACGGAAGATGCTTTATTGCAGATTGAACACATTTTACATGATTCAATTGGGGTAAGCGATTTGGTAAAGGAAAAGTGCAAGCTGGCTAAAGCTAATTATCTGGTAAGACTTAACAAGCAAATAGAAGCCATAGAGGCTGGACACAGTTTACTGCTATACGCTGAAAACCGGAAAGACAAATCCTTAATAGTAAAAACAAAAACTGCAATTGGCTGGGCTTATATGGAGTTGGGGCAAGATCGCAATGCATTAAACTGGTTTTATAGTGCTTTAGATGAAACCAAAACAGAAATACCGGGATTTTTTCCTTCAGCGACTTGTTTAAATATGGCAGCAATTTATACCAACATAGGTAAGGTTGACTCAGCAGAGTATTTCGTTACCCGTGCTATTAAATTTTCAAAGCAGGAGGGCAATCTTTTATTTCTTGCAAATGCATACTTTGTATTTGCCAACATATCCATCATAAAAAAGGATAACAGCAAGGCAGAACAATTGATGTATCTGGCAATTGATATTCGTAAGCAAATTGGAGATCCGTTTTATATCGTTTCGGACATGGCAGAGATGTCTGATTTTTATTCCAAAACTGGCCAGACGGAGAAGGGATTAAAAATGATCAAAGAAGCAATTGCAATAGCACAGCAACATAAACTGGATGGGAAACTGCAATTGCTTTATAAGCAACAGGCAGCCATATATCTGGCAAGTGGTGATATGCAGAACTATGCGGCTGCTTTGCGTAAAGTGATTGAGGTTCAGGATAGTTTATATAAACACAATAGCGCAAATGCCCTTGCCGAAATGCAAACGAAATATGAAGTTCAGAAAAAGGAAAATACCATTTTTCAGCAAGAACTGAAATTGACAAAGAAAAACTATTTTATATATGGCACAGCAGGGTTATTATTTGCAACATTGTTATTCGTTTATGTTTTTATTAAGAACAAAAGAAAAACGCAAACACTACAATTGCAAAAAATGGAGGCAAATCTAAAACAACAAACAACACAGGCTGTAATGCTGGCTGAAGAAGAAGAGCGAAAACGAATAGCAGGAGATCTACATGATAGTGTGGCTCAAAAGATAGTAGCAGCTAAAATGAATTTAGAATCTTTGAATCATAAACTGGCTGCTATAAAGGAGCCGGAACAAAAAATATTTAAAAATATTCATTCACTACTTGAAGAATCATCATTGGAAGTACGCAATCTGTCGCACAGTATGATGCCCGGTGCTTTTTCTCGATCGGGTCTTACAGATGCGGTAAAAGATTTTTTAGATAAAATTGCCATACCCGGATTAAGGATTCAGTTTCATGCTTCCGGAGAATTTGAAAAAATTAGTGAGAACAGATCGTTGATGATATATCGGATCATTCAGGAATGTGTACAAAATGCTTTAAAACATTCAAAAGCTTCACAAATGGATGTTTCATTAATTGCCGAAAACAATGAACTGGATATTACTATTGAAGATAATGGCGTTGGTTTTGATAGGGAGAAAATTTCTCAGAACAAGTTGGGGTTAAAAAATATAAAATCCAGAATAGCATATTTAAACGGAACAATGGACATTCATTCAAAGACAGGAGAAGGCAGTTTGTTTGCTTTTTTTATTCCTATTATTGTAATATAAACAATGTCATCAGTTAAATTACCAAATATATTTATTGCGATTCTGGACGATCATCAAATAGTTATTGATGGGTTGAAACTATTGCTAAACGATCATGAGGGTATTAAAATTGTAGCTGAAGCAAATACCGCATCGGAAATATTGAGTCAAATTAATAAAAAGCATATTGATATTTTACTTACTGATATTACCATGCCTTCATCTGCTATGGATGGGTATGAATTATCAATGAAAATAAGAAGGGAATTTCCAGATATGAAAATTTTGGCATTGAGCATGAATGAGAGCGGTGCTATTATTTCTAAGATGATTGATGATGCAGCTGTAAATGGTTACATTTCTAAAGCGGGAGGTAAGGATGAGCTTATATATGCAATAGAAGCAATAGCAAAAGGAGAATATTTTTTTTCTGATTCTGTAATGCAACAATATGAGGCTTATAAAAAGATAATGGAAGGGAATGAAATTTTTCATCTTACTGCCAGAGAGTTACAGATAATTGCATGTATTATGAAGCATTATAGTAATAAGCAAATAGCAAACGAACTTTTTATTAGCGAAAGAACAGTAGAAACGCACCGCAAAAACATATATCGCAAAACCAATACTAAAGGAGAGGCTTCATTAATACAGTTTGTAATGCAACACAATCTTCTTCCCTAATTATTTTTTTCTTTATTGTCTAGTATGGTTGATTAGTCTATTAATTTACCCAAGTTTGGGTATTGTCTTCAATGTGTCTTCATTCTACATTTGGTTGTTGAAAAATTATCTTCAATAAGGGATATAAAAGAAATCTTTTCCGAGATAATGATCAACTTAATGTTAAGCAGCATTATGGCTTTGGCCATTTTCTAATTATTTGTCCTAACCCGGGAAAAACCAACTATTCCATTTTATTAATTGATAACTCATGAAGAGAAATTTTGTTGGTACAGGACTCATGCTTTGTTGTCTATGCCTTTTTTCAATCTTAGGTGTTTCACAACAGGTTCCCTTATCAATTAAAGGACATGGAAAGTTTTTTTTAAATACAAAAAATTTCAACCAGAAAATAAATTATCAACAGCATCAAAGACCATTTGGAGCAAACTCCTCATGTGCCAACGATAGTGTTTTTTTTACAAGACAAAGTCAAATAGATAGTTTTTTGATAGATAATCCCCTCTGTACAGTTTTGCGAAAAATAATTATTGATGGATTGGGAGCCAGTCCGGCAATAACACAACTTGATGGTCTGCAAAATATTACTCAGGTTACGGAGTTGCTTTCTATTCAAAATACGTCAATAACTGATCTTTCGGATTTAGTTGCACTTACTCAAATAGAAGGTCCATTATATCTTAAGTATAATAATCTGCAAACTGGCATTGGATTAAATAATCTCACCAAATTGGGTGGAATGGAGCTGCGTGTGCTTCCGGCTCTTACTTCAATAAATGGTATTACCAATAATATTGATAGTATTTATGGGCATGTAAGGTTTGATAGTGTGGGCATCACCAATCTTTCTGAACTCAATGGAATTGTTTATATAAATGGAGATTTAGAAGTTTCAAATACAGCCATTACAACACTTTCAGGTATAAATACTTTAAGACGACTCAATTATTTATATCTGAATAATGACACGTTGTTATCAAGTGTCGGACTTACCCAAATTGATACTACCTCTGGATTTTTGTTAGCAAATCTACCGGTACTCAGTAGCCTGGGACCACTAAGTTATGAGTTGGACAGTAAGTCAGTCTCTACTTTTTGGTTTATCAATACACCACAATTGACGAGCCTTACTGGAATGGATAGCGTTTATAGTAGCTACAATTTTTACATTTGGTTCAATCCCGGGCTTACTTCATTACAAGGTTTACATCATTTAACTGGAAATGGTTATGGTTTTAGTATTTGGTACAATCAAAATCTAAGTGACATTTCTCAGTTGAGTAATATTACGGCTAATTATAATGATAAAGTAGAGCTGAACGAGCTACCTATGTTAACTAGTCTATCAGGGTTAGAGAACATCACATTAATGGAGAATGGCTTCTGGTTAATCAATAATCCCTTAATTACTACATTGGCAGACCTTAATCCTGCATTGGTAATTAATAATATAAACGGGGATTCACTTCGCATATATGATAACCCGCAATTAGCTACTTGTTCTTCCCCTCCGGTTTGTAATTACTTATCGAGCAACATTGCTGGTGCTGAAATACATGATAATGCAGCGGGATGTAATGACACTACAGAAGTTTCTTCGAATTGTGGGCAGTTGATTTGTAATACCAGTTATTTAAAAACCTGGAATGGAAATATTGACGATGACTGGAACGAACCTCAGAACTGGTCGCCTGCAGGAGTGCCTGAACCTTGTGATTCTGTACTTATTCCCACAAATCTTTCTC
>WBZL01003855.1_pt1 | contig 13399 bp, 12 predicted proteins | sample 5204291 | NCBI WGS metagenome assembly WBZL01 (sample SAMN12344345, study PRJNA552823) | activated sludge metagenome | biome: Activated sludge suspended growth; feature: Nitrification reactor; material: Wastewater; isolation source: activated sludge from nitrification reactor of wastewater...
TGCGCCGGGAGACGTCGAACCAGAACGCGATGAGTGCGCCCACCATGACCGAGCCCGCGGCGATGAAGGACCAGAGGGCGACGGCGAGCACGTGTTGAGGGTAGTGGGAATGTCGACTGGTTCTGTGTTTCAGAGCTGCCCAAAATGCGACCGGTTGCTCAGTGTGTGCCCATGCGGAGCTGTTGCAAATCGACCATCTCGCGCATGCGCCCTGGTGGTGTTTATGGGGTGTGAAACCTCCGAATCGACCTACGCTGGGCGGTTCAGTTCATGTTCTACGGCGCGGCGTACCCAGGATGAGATCGATCGGTCGTCAGCTGCAGCGCGCTTGCGGACCTCCTTCAAGACATCCTCTGGCAGGCGCACCGGAACCGGATCACTGAGTGTGCGTCGACGCCGTACTGCCGGGCCCTGGGGAGCCTGATTTGCAGGATCCGCGTAGTACTCGTATTCCTCGTCGGGTGTCATTGACTTGCTTGTGTTCATCGGTCCTCCTGATACGTGCGGGCTAGTAACTCGGATGCCTCGTAGCAGCCGATGGGGCGGCATGTGCTGGTGTCGCCGTTCCGCGATGGGGCCAGTGGGACGACCAGTACCATGCCGGATACCTCGGCGACCATCAGCCAATGGGCTGGCGGTTTGGCGGGGTAGAAGAGGGGGTCGCTGGCCCACACTTCGAGAACGTCGGCGATTCCCAGATGTGGATGTTTGAACAGATGCGCAGCCTGCGCGTCGATTTCGAAGGGATCGTCTTCATCGAGGAGTTCGATGTCGAGCAGGTCCACATAACCACCATAACGACTACAAACGACTACGCATTCCCTGCTGTGGAACTCGGCTAGTTAAGGATGTATCAGCGGCGTCGATCACGGTCTGTCCGTTCGGCGAAACTGAGCACCTGCCCGACTGTGAACAAATGTTCGAAAACTTCTTGACGTACCCCCCTGCGAGTGTTCTGCTGGAAGTCGAACACAGGTTCGACTCACATCAGGAGGAAGTCATGAGTCGCATCCATCGCGGGGACCGCACCGTCCACGTCAAATGCACCGAAGGTCAGCCCGAACAGTTCATCTGGCGCGACCGGTTGTACCGGGTGCAAAAGGTGCTGCAGGAGTGGGACCGGACGCCGAGTTGGTGGCAGGACGTGCGCGGTCTGGCCGACGGTCCGGCGGGCGGTGACGAGCAGACCTGGCGGGTCGAGGCGTCGGCCGGCCGGTACGACTCGACGGGGGTGTACGACCTGAAGTTCGTCCCGAGCCGGGCGCAGTGGCAACTCGTCCGGACCTTCGACTAGGGGACCGTGATGACTGCTATGACCCCCGCCGGCCGGGACCTGTTGCGCACTGCGGTACTCGCCATCGACGACGCCTATCAGGCCCAGACCCCACAGGAGCAGTACGTGGCCGCTCACATCGCCGCGCTGCGAGCCGGGGCCGCACTGCTGGCCGTGCGCGCCAAGCCCAGCCGCTCCTCACGCATCCGCAGCGTCTGGCAGATGCTGCCGGGGATCGCACCGGAGCTCGCAGAGTGGTGCGCCTACTTCGACGCGATTGGCCGCCGCCGGGTGTTCGTGGAGATCGGCCGGGAACCGGTCAGTCAGCGCCAGGCCGATGACCTGGTCCGTGACGCGCAACTGTTCCTCGGGTGTATCGCCGACCAGCTCGAGGTCGGCCTGCCCATGCCGATCGCGGGGTAGGCGCACACAGTGTCCTTCAGTCATCTCCACGTCGCCTCCGCCTACTCCCTGCGGCACGGGGTCAGTTCGCCACAGGATCTGGTGGCCCGCGCAGTCGAACTCGACCTGCCCGCGCTGGCCCTGACCGACCGGGACGGGCTGTATGGAGCGGTCCGGTTCATGCAGGCCTGCCTGACCCAGGGTTTGTCCGGAATCCTCGGCGTCGACCTGGCACTTGCGGAACCAGAGGAGCCGCGCCGCACCCCCGCCCGCGGTGGGACCTGGAAGGACACCAGAGCGCCGCGGATCGTGCTGCTGGCTCGCGGCGGCCGGGGCTGGGCGGCGTTAAGCCGGCTGGTGTCCGGCGCTCACATCGCCGGTGACCGCGGCGACCCGCGGGTGAACTGGGATCTGCTGGAGGAGTTCGTGGTGCCCGGCGATCTGCAGGTGCTACTCGGTCCGGACTCGCCGGTGGGCCGGGCGATCAGCCGGCACCGGTTCGACCTCGCCGACCGGCTGCTGGACCGCTGGCGGTATGTGGCCGGGGACAACCTCTATCTGGAAGTGGTCAGCCATCGCACGCCGCCGCGCACGCCGGGGGAGCAGCGGCCGGCCCCGGACCTGTCCACTCCGACCGCTCGCCGGACCTGGACCTATGCGCTGGAACGTGGAATCCCAGCGGTGCTCACCAACGCAGTGCGCTACTGCCATCCCCGGCAGGCCGCGACCGCCGACCTGCTCGACGCGATCCGGCGGCTGGTGCCGCTGAACTCCCGGCACCTGGACCGCGAGAACTCCGCAGGCTACCTGGCCCCGGCGGCGCACATGCACGACATCGCCGACCAGATCGCCGGCGACCGCGCCGGAAAGCTGCTGGGCCAGACCGAGCAGCTCGCAACCGAGTGCGTACTGAATCCGGTGCACGACTTCGGGATCGGTGACATCCACGTACCGGAACTCGATGTGCTGCTGTCCGGGACGGCGCCCGCGGAGCCGACCGGGCCGATCATGGCTGGGTACTCCGCGCGCCGCCACCGGCACGCCGCGCGTAAGCAGGAGGCGGTCCGCGCCGACGCACTGCTGCGCACCCGCTGCGAGGCGAGCCTGCACACCCGGTTCCGTTCCGACGAAGTGGCGGCAGCGAAACAGCGGCTGGAATCCGAGCTCGACATCATCGCCGGCCTCGGGTTCGCCGGCTACTTCCTGACCGTGGCCGAGGTGGTGGACCTGATTCACCAGATGCAGGTGCGGGTCGCGGCGCGGGGTTCCGGCGCGGGCAGCGTCGTGAACTACCTGCTGGGCATCTCCGGCGTCGATCCTTTGCGCCACGACCTGCTGATGGAACGATTCCTGTCCCCGTTGCGCCGGGTGCTGCCCGACATCGACATCGACGTGGAGTCCGCCCGCCGCACCGACATCTACCGGAAGATCGTTGACAGGTTCGGCGCACATCGCAGCGCCTGCGTGAGCATGCGCGACACCTACAAGGTCCGCCACGCCATTCGCGACGTCGGCGCAGCGCTGGGGCTGCCGGCCGGGGAGATCGACGAGTTCGCCAAAGCCTTCCCGCACATCCGCGCCCGCGATGCTCGGGCCGCGGTGGCCGAACTTCCAGAGCTGCGGTCCTCGATGGTCGGCAAACTGGCCGAGCGCGGAATGCTCGACGGCTTCCTGCATTTCGTGGAGTCCCTGGATGGCCTGCCCCGGCACATTGCGATGCACCCGTGCGGGGTACTGCTGTCAGATTCCTCGCTACTGGACCGCACCCCGGTCGAGGCCAGTTGGATGGGCTTCCCGATGAGCCAGTTCGACAAGGACGATGTGGAGGCGGTCGGGTTCCTCAAACTCGACGTGCTCGGGATCCGAATGCAGTCGGCGATGGCGCACGCGGTCACTGAGGTACGCCGCGTAGAGGGCACCGAGATCGACCTCGAGAATCTGCCGTTCGACGACGCCGACACGTTCGACATGATCCAGAAGGCCAAGACCTTGGGGTGCTTCCAGATCGAGTCGCCGGGCCAGCGCGAGTTGATCGGAAAGTTCGGGCCCAAGGACTTCAACGACCTCATCATCGACATCTCGCTGTTCCGGCCCGGGCCGGTGAAGTCCGACATGATCACCCCGTTCCTGTCCGCCCGGCACGGCTGGCGCGAGCCGCTGCAGATCCATCCCGACCTCGAACCGGCGCTGCACGAGACCCACGGCGTGGTGGTGTTCCACGAGCAGGTGCTGCGGATCGTGTCGGTGATGACCGGCTGTTCGCTGGCCGAGGCCGACGAGGTGCGCAGGTCGCTGGGCACACCCGACGGGCAGATCCAGATCCGGGACTGGTTCATCCCCGCCGCACTGGCGCGTAAGTACCCACTGGGAATCGTGGAGAAGGTGTGGGAGGTGCTGCGCTCGTTCGGCAGTTTCGGGTTCTGCAAGGCTCACGCCGCGGCGTTCGCGCTGCCCACTTACCACTCCGCGTGGCTCAAGCGGCACTACCCGGCGGCGTTCCTGGCCGGAGTGCTCACCCACGACCCGGGCATGTACCCGAAGCGGCTGATCCTCGACGAGGCCCGCAACTCCGGCGTGCAGGTCCTGCCGCTGGACGTCAATGTGTCCACGGGGGAGTACCGGGTGGAACGGGTCGGTTCCGGTTGGGGGATCAGGTTGTCGCTGGCCGATGTCAAGGGAATCTCCGAGATGGAGATCGCGGGGATCGAGGCCGCGCAACCGTTCGTGGATCTCGCCGATTTCTGGGTCCGCACCACCGTGACCCGGCCGGTGGTGGAGCGGCTGATCCGCACGGGTGCGTTCGACGTCATGCACGGAATCACCAGCACCCGCCGGGCAGGACACGTGACTCGCCGGGATCTGCTGCTGCAGGTCGCCGATCTGCACCGCATGGGCGGGCGGCGGCGAGTGGCCCGGGCGAAGGCCGCTAGTAATGGGGACCGGCTAGCAGACCGGGTGGCCGCTCAGTCTCAAGCGCCCAAGGCCGTGCTGCCACCGCAGGCCCAGTTGGTGCTGCCGCTCGGCGACCTCGACCAGCCCAGCGGCCTGCCGGAGATGAGCCTGGCCGACCGGGTGGAGGCGGAGGTGGAAGTGCTCGGCCTGGACGTCAGCCAGCACGCGATCCGGTTCTACGAGGACATGCTGGCCGACTTGCGCGTGGTGCGGGCCAAGGACCTGCTGAACCACCGCTCGCAGGAGCACGTGCTCGTCGCCGGGATCAAGGTTGCGACCCAGACCCCACCGATCCGCAGCGGCCGGCGGGTGATCTTCCTGACCCTGGACGACGCGACCGGCCCGGTCGACCTCACATTCTTCGAGGACGCCCAAGGACCCTACGCCCACACCGTCTTCCACTCCTGGCTGCTGCTGGGCCGCGGCGAGATCCGCCGGACCGGCCGGCGCGGCATCTCGCTGCGGGCCACCGGGTGCTGGTCGCTGTCGGAGGTCCACGAAGTGTGGCGCCGGGACGGGGCGGCGGGAGTCCACGCGATGCTCGAGACGGCGCATGATCCGTTGGTGTCCACGCCTCGGATGGAAGACCCGACCCAACCCACCGGTGATGCCCCGGCCGCGGTGCGCCGGGTACTGGTCCACGCCAGCGGGTTTCGGCAGTCGCCGTACGCCGACACCAAGCCGGCCGGAGAGTCGGTCAAGAAGCCGAAGTTGTGGCATTCCAGCCCGGGCAGTGCAGGCTAGTAGCAAATGAGCAGACGCAACTCAACGATGCTGAACTTCCCGGCGCCGGAGGACGACTCCACGTGCACCGTGCTGCACGTGGATATGGATGCCTTCTACGCATCCGTGGAACTGCTCAGCCGGCCCATGCTGCGCGGCAAACCGGTCATTGTGGGCGGATCTGGCTCCCGCGGCGTGGTGCTGTCCGCAACCTACGAAGCCCGGGCGTTCGGGGTGAGAGCCGCGATGTCGATGGGCCGGGCGCAGCGGTTGTGCCCGCAGGCGGTGATCATCAGCCCCGACCACCGCCGTTACGCCCGGGTTAGTTCCGGGGTCATGGAGATCTTCCGCTCGGTCACCTCGGCCGTAGAACCCCTGTCGCTGGACGAGGCGTTCCTGGACATCTCCGGATCTGTGCGCCGGCACGGCAGCCCGACCGCGATCGCCGAACTGTTGCGTGCGCAGGTGCACGACGAGCAGGGCATCACGTGTTCGGTGGGCGGGGCGCCGTCCAAATTCGTCGCGAAGGTCGCCAGCGCCCACGCCAAACCCGACGGCCTGCTGATGATCCCGGCCGAATCGGTGGTGGCATTCCTGCACCCCCTACCGGTCGGAGCACTGTGGGGGGTGGGGCCGAAGACCGAGGAGCAACTGAACAGCCTGGGCGTGCGGACAGTCGCCGACGTCGCGCACCTGCCGCGCGAGGTCCTGCGCCGGGCGCTTGGTTCAGCAGCGGGGGAGCACCTGGCCGATCTCGCCTGGGGCCGCGACACCCGTGAGGTGGTTAACGCGGTGCGTGAGCGCAGCGTCGGCAACGAGCACACGTTCGCCGGGGATGTCGATGACCCCGAGGTGATCGCCAAGCACCTGCTGGCGCTGTCGGACAACGTCGCGGCCAGGATGCGGGCGGCCGGATGGGTGGGACGGACGATCTCGATCAAGATCCGGTTCGCGGACTTCACCACGATCACCCGCTCTCGCACCATCGATGAACCGACGGACGTGGGCCGGGACATCTACGAGGTGGCCGCGAGTCTGTATCAGAAGCTGGGCTTGCAGCGTGCCCGGCTGCGGCTGGTCGGGGTCCGGATGGAGAAACTGCAGCCCGCAGAATCGGCCAGCCACCAGATCGCACTGGACGAACCGGCGGCCGGCTGGCGGGAGGCGGAGTCGGCGGTGGATGCCGCTGTGGCGCGTTTCGGGAAGGGTGTGGTGCGCCCGGCGAGCCTGCTCGACATCAGTCGTTCGGCTGAGGACGGGTAAGATCGGGTCAAGGACGGGTACCTTATGGTCCTCTCGGGTTTCCAAGAGGACCCTAGACCCGTATCGTTGCCGATAGCGGTACCAAGTGACGGAGGTGACTGTGCCCCTCTCAGAGCATGAGCAGCGTTTGCTCGAGCAGATGGAGCGGGCCCTCATGGCAGAGGACCCGAAGTTCGCCACGTCCTTGCGCCATGGATCCTCCGGAGCTGACCGCCGCCGTATCGTCGCCGGGGTCATCGGAGCCATCGCCGGAATGGCGGTACTGCTTGCCGGCGTCTCGGCCAGTTCGACCCCCCTGGGAGTCTTCGGCTTCATCGTCATGCTGGCGTCCGTGTTCCTCATCGTCGCCGGTGTCCGCCACGGTGCCCCTTCCGCCAAGCCCGCCGATGCGACCGCCACCGCGTCCGTGCCGAAGCAGGCCAGCAAGGGCGGCTTCATGGCTAAGTTCGAGCAGCGCTGGCAGGACCGCAACCGCCGCGACGGCCGCGAGAGCTGAACCTGCTCTTCTGCTCAGGATGTGAGCAATAGACCCCAGTTGCGAGCAATAGGCACGGGGTCTTTCGCTCACATCTGGGGTCTTTCGCTCTCATCCTTGCCGATCCCGATTCTTGCGGCCGTCGGCCACGGGCAGCCGTGCGTCCCTCGATCGCACTGAGGGGCCAGCGTGGGTCAACCGGGTGCGCTTGCCCATCTAGTGGTGAAAAGTGGAGGGAAATGGAGTACGGTGGTGCGAGCCGGTGTTGAAAGGAGGTGGGCGCGATGTTTCTGGGCACCCACACTCCGAAAGTCGACGACAAAGGCCGGATCATCCTGCCCGCCAAGTTCCGCACGGGCCTGGCCGACGGTGTCGTGCTGACCAAAGGCCAGGACCGCTCGCTGGTGCTGTGGCCGATGGCCGAGTTCGAAGCGGCTGCCGCCCGGGTACGCGAGGCCAGCCAGTCCAACGCGTCGGTGCGCGCTTACTCCCGGGTGCTGTTCTCCAGCGCCTTCGACCAGGTCCCCGACAAGCAGGGCCGGATCACCGTCCCTCCGGCGCTGCGCGAGTACGCGGGCCTGGAGCGCGAGTGCGTCGTCGTCGGCAACCACCACACGATCGAGATCTGGGATACCAGCGCGTGGCAGGACTACCTCGCCACCCAGGATGCGGCTTTCGCCGAACTGGACGAGGAGGTGGTGCCCGGTCTGTTCTGACATCCGTCCATCTGTGCGTCGCGGCCCCCGGCCGACCCAGCACCTCACCTTGGATCACTTCCCCGGACCCAAGGTGGCCCCTTCCGCTGATCGCGGACGGGGACCCCGGCGCCACAGACCCGATCAGAGGAAGCTCATGAACGACCCGCGTCACATCCCCGTGGCGCTCGACCGCGTGCTGTCGCTGTTGCAGCCCGTACTGACCGAGGAGTCCGTCATGGTGGATGCCACCACAGGCCTCGGCGGCCACACCGCCGCAGTGCTACGACGGTTCCCGCATGCCCGGGTCATCGGTCTGGACCGCGACCCGCACGCAGTGGCCGCAGCCAGACAGAACCTGGCGGAGTTCGGCGACCGCTCCGACGTCCACCACGCCCGCTACGACCAGATGGGTGAGGTGCTCGACGAGCTCGGCATCGAGCGGGTCGACGCGGTGCTTTTCGACTTCGGCGTCTCGAGCATGCAGATCGACGAGACCGAGCGCGGCTTCTCCTACAGCCGCTCTGCGCCGCTGGACATGCGCATGGACCCGACGACCGGACCCACAGCGGCCGACATCTGCAATACCTACTCACAGTCCGACCTCGCCCGCATCCTCTGGGAGTACGGCGAGGAACGGTTCGCCCGCCGCATCGCCCGCGAGATCATCGCCCGCCGACCGTTGCACACCAGCGACGACCTGGTCGCAGCCGTCGATGCTGCCATTCCCGCTGCCAAACGGCGCAAGGGGCATCCGGCCAAGCGCACGTTCCAGGCCCTGCGGATCGAGGCCAACGAGGAACTCGCGAGCCTCAAGCATGCCCTCCCTATCTCTTTGCAACGCCTGCGCACCGGTGGTCGGTTCATCGCGCTGAGTTACCACTCCCTGGAGGACAAGATGGTCAAACGCACCTTGCGGGCCGGCGCGCAGGACACCGCACCACCCGATCTACCGGTCGTCCCCGCCGACTCGCGGCCCTGGCTTCGCCTGATTACCCGGGGTTCGGAGGTAGCGTCGGACGAAGAGGTGGCGGAGAACCCCCGAGCCCGGTCGGTCCGGCTGCGGGCTGCGGAGAAGGTGCGGGAGGCATCATGACGGCTGTACCCCATGCGGGTTCCCGTCGCACGGTTTTGCGCCGTACTGCCCCCGCTGTTCACAGCACCCGCACCGGCGTGATGAGCAACGGCGCGTTCGCGCTGGCCGCGGTGGCGATCATGAGCATCGGGCTGCTCGCACTGCTCGTCCTGAACACGGCCCTGGCCAAGGGCAGTTTCCGGGCCCATGAGCTGCGAGTCGAGAAGGCCGACCTCGCCCAGCGCGAGCAATTGCTGCGTACCCAGATCGAGGACGCATCCTCACCCGTCACCCTGTACAAGCGGGCGACCGATCAGGGCATGGTCGAGTCTGTGACGCCGGTATTCATCCGGCTGTCCGACGGCAAGATTCTCGGGGTTCCCTACGCCGCCGGGACACCGCTGGACCCGGTCACGGGGCAGCCGGTGACCGGCATGGCGCCGACTGGTGTGACCGAGCCTGGCGCAGAACCGGCTGCCGGAACCACGGACGCCGCCGCGACCCCGCAGCCGACCGCTTCAACGCAGCCCGAAAGCCAGACGTCACCCGGCGTGGCAACCGGCGACTCGACCGATACTGAGCAACCCTTGGGGATAACCGACCACTAGGTCGCCTTCGCAGCAACGACAGGAACCGCCCGTGAGTACTTCGACCCGCCCGCCCTCCCGGACGAGTCGAATCTTCGTCACCCAGGACGGCCGGCCGCGCACGTTCGAGGTGGCCGACTCCAGCAAGCGTTTGCGCTTCCTGGCGATCGCGATGGCATTCGTGCTCAGCATCTTCGTGGCCCGCCTGATCGATCTGCAGTTGCTCAACCGCGCCCCGCGGGCTGAGGCGGCAGTCACCGAACGCACCGCGACGGTCACGCTGCCCGCCGAGCGCGGCACGATCTACGACGACAAGATGAACATCCTGGCCGAGTCGATCTCCGCCGTCGACGTCACCGCTGACCCCCGGCTGGTGACCGACAAGCAGGCCTATGCCGACTACCTCGCGCCGATCCTGAACATCCCCAAGGATCAGATCATCGCGTCGCTGACCAAACCCCCGGACGTCAAATTCACGGTCATTGCCAAGCAGGTGTCCCCGGAGACCTGGGACGCGATCGCCAGCCTGGACCTAGTCGGAGTCGTCGGAAAGCCCACGACGAAGCGCTACTACCCGAGTGGCGAGCTTGCTGCCAATGTCCTGGGCTACGTCCGCGAGGACGGCGAGCCGGGAGCGGGTCTGGAGTACGGCCTGGATTCCGAACTGCGGGGTCAGGACGGTCTGAAGGTCTACGAGAGCGGGATCGGTGGTCGGCAGATCCCCACCGGGTCCGAACGGGAGCGGGAAGCAGTGCCGGGGACCAGCGTGCAGCTCACCATCGACCGGGACCTGCAATGGGTGGCTCAACAGGCGATCGAGAAGCGGGTCAAGGAAGTCCAGGCCGACAGCGGCACGGTCGTGGTGATCGACCCGAAGACCGGCCAGATCAAGGCACTTGCCAGCGTGCCCACGATGAACCCGAACTTCCCCGGCCAGGCCGACGACGCCAACCGCAACAACCGGGCGCTAACCGAGGTGTTCGAACCGGGCTCGACCAGCAAGGTCATGACGATGGCCGCGGTGCTGGATCAGAAAGCCGCGACGCCGCGCACTGTCTTCACAGTGCCCTACTCGTTCAGCCGGGGTGGCAGCGTGTTCCGCAACCACGACCCGCATCCGACCTACCGGCTGACGCTGGCCGGCATCCTGGCGAAGTCGGCCAACACTGGCACGATCGAGGCCGCCGAGAAGATCGGCGGCGAGAAGCTGTACGAGTACATCAAGAAGTTCGGCGTGGGCGAGCCCACGGGGTTGAACTTCCCGGGCGAGAGCGACGGCTACGTTCCGCCGCCTTCGGACTGGTCGCCCACCTCGTTCCCCACGATCGCATTCGGGCAGGGCCTGTCGGTCAACGCCATCCAGGCTGCTTCGGTCACCGCCACGATCGCCAACGGCGGGGTCCGGATCCCCAACACTCTGGTCAAGTCCTACATCGGTGCCGATGGCCAGGTGCAGCAGGCCAAGCAGCCCGACGGGATCCGGGTGGTCAGTGAGGACGCGGCGAAGAAGACCATGCGGATGATGGAGCAGGTGGTCGGCGACCAGGGCACCGCCCAGATGGCCGCGATCGACGGCTACCGCGTGGCAGGCAAGACGGGCACGGCCTACCGCATCAACGACGACTGTGGCTGTTACGACAACTCGGTGACCGCCTCGTTCATCGGTGTGGCACCGGCGGACGATCCCGCGCTGGTCGTGGCGGTCATCGTGCAGAACCCGAAGCTGTCCCGCTATGGCGGCATGACCGGCGGTCCGGTGTTCCGCGAGGTGATGGTGCACGGGTTGCAGAGCATGAACATCGCTCCGAGCGGGAAGAAGTCCCCGCAGTTGCCCATCTACGAGACCGATCTGAAGAAGTGAGCGGCGCCGGCGTGCCCGACTTCCGTCAGCCCGCGCCCGGTGTCACCCTCGCCGAGGTCTGCGGTCTGCTGAGCGTGCCGGCAGTACCGGGAAGTGTGACCGGGGTGACGCTGGACTCGCGAGCCGTGCAGCCCGGGGACCTCTACGCGGCTCTGCCCGGTGCCAACACGCACGGGGCGCGGTTCGCCGCGGGTGCAGTCGAGCTCGGCGCGGTGGCGATCCTCACCGACCCGCAAGGCGCCGCCATGGCCGGTGACCTCGGCGTGCCGCTGTTGATCGTCGCCGACCCGAGGTCGGTGCTGGGGGCGGTCAGCGTGCTGGTGTACGGCCACCCGGCCCAGCGGCTGCGCACCTTCGGCGTCACTGGCACCAACGGCAAGACCACCGTCACGTACATGCTGGCCGCCGCGCTGGAGGAACTCGGCGTGCCGACCGGCACCATCGGTACGACCGGCACGTTCGTGGCCGGCCGTCGCATCCCGACTGCCCGCACAACTCCGGAAGCCCCGGACGTACAGGCACTGATGTCGCTGATGGCCGACGAGGGTGCCCGGGCTCTTGCCATGGAGGTTTCCAGTCACGCCCTGATGCTCGGACGGGTCGACGGCATCCGCTTCGACGTCGCCGCGTTCACCAACCTCAGCCCGGATCACCTGGACTTCCACGGCTCCATGGGTGAGTACTTCGCTGCCAAGGCGTCGCTGTTCACCTCCGAGCGCGCCAGCTGCGGCATCATCAACGTCGACGACGAGTGGGGCCGGCAGCTCGCGGACGGCACTAAGATTCCGCACACCACCTATGCACTGTCCGGGCCTGCCGACTGGCAGGTCAATGACATCGAGGCAGCCGCTCGCGGGTCGTCCTTCACCGTGCTGCACGGTGACCGGAAGCTGCCGGCCTTCATCGCCGCGCCGGGCACGTTCAACATCGCGAACGCGCTGGCGGCGGTTGCCATGCTGGTCGCCGACGGCCACGACTCCGAGCAAGCCGTCGCCGCGCTGCGGGCCTTCCGCGGCGTTCCGGGTCGCATGGAAGTCGTCCCCGGAGCGCCTGACGACCCGGCTGTGATCGTCGACTACGCGCACACGCCCGATGCCGTGGAAAGGGCCTTGCGGGCGGTCCGGCCACTGACACAGGGCAGAATCTGGTGTGTGCTCGGATGTGGTGGGGATCGGGATCCTTCGAAGCGGCCGGCCATGGGGCGCATCGCCGCGACACTGTCTGACCGGCTGATCGTCACCGACGACAACCCGCGATCAGAAGTACCCGCTGAGATCCGGGCGGTGGTACTGGCCGGCGCCCGGGAAACCACGGGCGAGGTCGTCGAGATCGGCGACCGAGGTGAGGCGATCGCGCGGGCGATATCCGCGGCCGGACCCGGTGACACAGTGATGATCCTGGGCAAGGGCCATGAGACCGGTCAGGAAATCGCCGGGGTTGTGTACCCGTTCGACGACCGTCTGGTGGCTGCGGCGCAGTTGGAGGCACGGTCATGATCCCGATGTCCTTGGAGGACGTGGCCGTCGCCGTTGCCGGCACGCTGGTCGCGGCGGACCCGCTCGCCGAGATCACCGACGTCGCGGTGGACTCCCGGGCAGCCGGCCCGGGCAGCCTCTTCGTGGCCGTGGTGGGAGAGACCCACGACGGTCATGAGTTCGCCGAGGCAGCCCTGGCGCAGGGCGCGGTCGCGACGCTAGCCAGCAGCCCCGTGGCCGGCCCGCACATTCTCGTCGAGGACACGGTGCAGGCGGCCGGTCGACTGGCTCGCGGTGTGATCGCGGGGTGTCCCGACCTCACTGTCGTCGCGCTGACCGGCTCGTCCGGCAAGACCAGTACGAAGGACATCCTTCGGGTGATGCTCAGCGCGTTCGGCCCGACAGTCGCCCCGCAAGGTTCGTTCAACAACGAACTCGGCCTGCCGCGAACCGTCTTCGAGGTGACCTCACAGACTCGCTACCTTGTCGCGGAGATGGGTGCCCGCGGAAAGGGACACATCGCCTACCTCTGCGGCATTGCGCCGCCCGACGTCTCGTTGCTGCTCAACGTGGGCCACGCCCATCTCTCGGAATTCGGGACCCAGCAGGGCGTCGCCG
>WBZL01003856.1_pt1 | contig 13399 bp, 8 predicted proteins | sample 5204291 | NCBI WGS metagenome assembly WBZL01 (sample SAMN12344345, study PRJNA552823) | activated sludge metagenome | biome: Activated sludge suspended growth; feature: Nitrification reactor; material: Wastewater; isolation source: activated sludge from nitrification reactor of wastewater treatment...
CGACCGCCTGCGCGTGCTGTGGGTCGACAGCGCCAACCCGGTCAACACCGCCGCCGACACCGCCCGCGTGCTGCAGGCCATGGCCGCGCTGGACCTGATGGTGGTGGTGGACGTGGCCTACACCGAAACCGCCGCCCAGGCCGACTACGTGCTGCCGGCCTCGTCAACGTACGAGAAGTGCGAGTTCACCCTCTTCAACTTCGAGCTCCCGACCAACTACTTCCACGTGCGCGCGCCGGTGCTGCCGCCGCTGCCGGGCACGTTGCCCGAGCCCGAGATCTACGGCCGGCTGGCCCGGGCGATGGGCCTGATGCCTGACGAGGCCCTGCTCGACACCCTGCGTGCGGCGGCCCAGGATCCCGCCCGCTTCGGCGCGGCGTATGCCGAGGCGGCCGCGGCCGACAAGAACGTCGGCAAGCTCGGCGGCCAGGTGCTGTACGAGACGCTGGGCCGCACGCAGCCCGATGGCACCGCGGCCGCTGCGCCGCTGTGGCAGGCCTGCCACCGCTTGGCACGCATGCGGCCGCAGGCGGTGCAGCAGGCGTTGCTGGAAGGCGCCGACGGCACAGCAGCTGCCTCCGTGGCCAACACCGGCCCGGCCCTGGGCGAACAGCTGTTCCGCACGGTCGTGGGTGCCCGGTCGGGCGCGGCCTTCTCGGTGCACACGGAATCCTGGGACTTCATCGAACACGTCGACCGCAAGGTGCACCTGGCGGTGCCGCCGATGCTGGACGGGTTGCGCACGCTTGACCCGACAACCGCAGGTCCGAACCCGGACTGGCCCTTCGTGCTGTCGGCCGGCCAACGGCGCCTGAACAACGCCAACCAGATCCTGCGCGACCCCAGCACCCGCGCCAGCGATCCGGACGGCGCCTTGTACATCCACCCCGATGACCTGGCCGCGCTGGGTGTGGCCGATCGCGGTGCGGTGGTGGTGGAGACGGCACGCGCCCGCATGGCCGTGCGCGTGAAGGCCACGGACTCGATGCGCCGCGGCCATGTGGCTTTGCCCCACGGCTACGGCCAGCGTCACCCGACGGCCGACGGCACGCGTCAAGTGGTCGGACCGCCGATCAACTGGCTGACCGACGGCGCGGCGCGCGACCCCGTGGCCGATACGCCGCACCACAAGCATGTGCCGGTCAAGCTGTATGCGGCGCCGGCCGACGCGGTGCTGAACACGGTGCTGCCGGTAGCTGCAGCCGCACATTGACCTCCAACCGCAAGAGATCTCACCATGGGCACTGCTGACACCGGCCGCGTCACGATGGACATCGACGGCCACGTGTGCACCATCACGGTCGACAACACCACCAAGAAGAACGCCTACACCCCGGCCATGCTCGACCAGGTGGCCGAGTTCATGACCACGTTCGAGGACAACGACGAGCTCTGGGTGGCCATCTTCTGCTCGGCCGGCGAGCACACCACCGCCGGGCTGGACATGCCGCGCTTCTTCGGCCCCACGGCCGAGCCCAACCGCCGCCGGCCCGGGCTGGTCGACCCCTTCGGCCTGGAGCGGCGCTGCACCAAGCCGGTCATCGCCGTCGTCCAGGGCATCACCTACACGGTGGGCATCGAGATGGCGCTGGCCCAGGACATCGTGATCGCCGCCGACACCGCCCGCTTCCAGCAGCTGGAGTCGCGCCGCGGCATCGCCCCGCTGGGCGGCGCGCACTTCCGCTACTTGTCGCGCACCGGCTGGGGCAACGCGATGCACCTGCTGTTCACCTGCGAGGAGTTCGGCGCCGAGCGCGCGCTGCAACTGGGTTTCGTGCAGGAGGTGCATCCCTTCGGCAGGCACATGGAACGGGCCCGTGAACTGGCCGCCACCATCTGCGAATGCGCCCCCATCGGTCTGCGTGCCACCAAGAAGGCCGCCATGGCCTACATCGAAGGTGGCGAGCAAGCCGCCATCGCCTGCATCCCTTCGATCAAGGAACAGGTCTTCGCCACCGAAGACTTCGAGGAGGGCATCCAGTCCTTCGTGGAGCGGCGCAAGGCCAGGTTCTCCGGTCGCTGAACGCGACAGAAGCCAGGCCGCGCGAACGGACAGCTTGGAGCAAAGCCGGGGCGTGAAGATCGCCAAGGGCGCGGCGCAGCAGAGCATCTTCCACAACGACCCGGTGCGTGGTCAAGATGCTGGAGAGCGGTGGCCCGTCCGCATCCCTCAGCGCTGACCGACTGTATGGGGTCGGGCACTGTCGCTCGGAATGGGCGCCAGCGGTCGTTCGCGTGCTGCCGTCTTGCCTTCCACGGTCAAGGGACCGGTGCACAGGATGCAGCGGTCGTTCGGGACCGTTCTCCATGAATGTGGGGTGACGGCACCAGACGCTGTCCGAACCGCGTGCCCCGAATGTCTGGGATCTCTCGGGACCTGAGCGCTGGACCGGCCGCTCCCTCGTCGTTTTCTGCCCGTGGATTCCGATACCGCCACGGCCGGGTGCCTGTCCGCGCCGACGGCCCGCGGGGGCCCCGATGACGATCGGACCTGTCCGCTTCTGCCGATCGTGGTCGTCGAGTTGGCTCGCAGGGCTCGGCACGGCCGTGGTCCGCGCCTGGGCCGTGGCTGAAGAGCCCTCGCTCCCGCTTCGTCGGACGCTCACTCCCCCTAGCTCGCGGTGAGGGCCTCTGTCGCCTTCGACCCCCATCCTGCGATTCCACCCCACAAGCCGCGGGTGACCTTCGTCGTCCGGGCTGGATCGCACGAAAGGGATCGACATGACGCTGCACCACGACGCTGCCCGCATGCCTTCGGAGGGGCGCGCATCATGACCCCGACCCGTCGCCAGGCCCTGGCGGGCCTGTTGGGTGCCGGTGCCGGCGCCGGTGCGCTGCTGCTGCCACGCACGGCCGCGGCGCGCGCCGACCGGGTGGATCCGCGCAGCTTCGGGCGGATCTTCCGCGGCCTGCCGGCCTTTGCCGAGGCCTCGCCGCAACTCACCGCCGCGCTGATGGACATCGGCCGCGCCGGCGGGCTGATGGACGCCAACGACGCGCTGTCGGCCGGCCCGGCCGCCCTGATCACCGACCCCACCTTGAGCGAGCGCAACCCCAATGCGGCGCTGCCGGGTGGCAACGCCGGCAGCACCTTTCTCGGGCAGTTCGTCGACCACGACATCACGTTCGATGCCGGCTCGCGCCTGGGGGTGCCGACCGCGCCGCAGGAGGCGACCAATTCGCGGGTGCCGGCGCTCGACCTCGACTCGCTCTACGGCCGCGGGCCGGTGGTCGACCCGCAGTTCTACGAGCCGGGCGACCGGGTCAAGTTCAGGCTCGAGTCGGGTGGCCTGTTCGAAGACCTGCCGCGCGACGCGAAGGGCGGCGCGCTGATCGGCGACCCACGCAACGACGAGCACGTGATGCTCGCCGGCTTGCACGCGGCGATGCTGCGCTTCCACAACGCGGTGGTCGACCGCGTGCGCGCCGGAGCCGAGACCGAACCCGAGCGCGTGTTCGCCGAGGCCCGCCGCCTCGTGACCTGGCATTACCAGTGGATCGTGCTGCACGAGCTGCTGCCGTCGATCGTTGGCCGAAGCCTGGTCGACGACATCCTGCGCCGCGGACGGCGCCTCTACCGCGGCGACGAGGTCGAAGGCGCGATGCCGGTCGAGTTCCAGGGCGCCGCCTACCGCTTCGGCCATTCGATGGTGCGACCCTCGTACCGCGCCAACCTGCAGGGCGACCGCGGCCGGCCGTTCTTCGGCTTCGTCTTCGACCCGCGGGCCGAAGGGCAGGCCGACCCCGACGACCTGCGCGGCGGCGCGCGCGCGGCGCGCCGATTCGTCGGCTGGCAGACCTTCTTCGACTTCGGCGACGGCGAGGTCAAGCCGCGCAAGACCATCGACACCCGGCTGTCGACACCGCTGTTCAGGCTGCCGCTGGGTGCCATCGCAGATGGCACGCTGCCGGTCTCGCTGGCGCAGCGCAACCTGCTGCGCCAGCTGACCTGGCAGTTGCCGTCGGGCCAGCGCTGTGCGCAGGTGATGGGCGTGCCCGACCTGCGCCCCGGCGACCTGAGCGAGCTGGCGACCTACGGCCTGAGGCTGGAACGCAGCACGCCCTTGTGGTACTACGTGCTCAAGGAAGCGTCCCTGGCCAGCGGCGGACAGACGCTCGGCCCGGTGGGCGGGCGCATCGTCGGCGAGGTGCTGATCGGCCTGATGCAGTCCGACCGCGACAGCTGGTTGCGCGGCCAGCCGCCATGGCGCCCGACCTTGCCGTCACGCCGCGGCCGCGGCGAGTTCGACATGGTGGACCTGCTGACCCTGGCCGGCGTGGACCCACGCAGCCGTGGGCAGTGAGGCCGGCGGTGGTGGGCTTCCGACTACGCCCACATCGACCACCGCCTCGCCACCTCGACCGACGTTGCCGCACCGGGCGGCCAGCGGCCGGGGCTGCTCGCGAGCTTCCGGGCGCGCCTGCTCGGCTGGCTGCCCTCGTCGGCCGTTGCCTGCCGGCCGCAAGGCGGCGTACGGCTGGCGCCCCATGCCTGGCGCACGATCGAGCGGGCCGCCGGCCTGCGCATCGCCTGCCTGTCCGGCGAGGTGGTCGTGACGCAGGAGGGCAGCGCGCGCGACCGGCTGCCCGTCGCCGGCCAGGCGATGCCAAGGTCACGGCAGTCGAACCAGCCCGCGGCTGAGCGCGCAGGCGCGGAGGCGCGGAGGCGCGGAGGCCGGACGGTCAGGCCGAAGCGTCGCGCCAGCTGCCGTGGAAACCCGCCGGTACGCGGTGCGAGAGGTGTGCGCAGGCGACCGGGCCGTCGGCCAGGCGCTGCGCGTCGAAGACGGCGAGATCGCTGCACTGGGTGGCGCCGCGAAACACCACGCTCAACACGAAGCCGTCGCCTTCGGCCGAGTCGGCGCTTCGCGGCACGAACACCGGCTCGCCGCAGCGATCGCCATCGTCGGGCATCCAGGTCGCCACCGCGCCGGTCGCGTGATCGATGTGCGCGAGGCCATCGCGCGACTCGCGGCCACGGCGGGCTTCGTTGGCGCGACCGGCCTGGAACCAGCCGTGGCGGTAAGCCCGCGTGGCGAAGCGTTCGTCGAGCCGCGGGAATTCGCCGCGATGCTCGTCGAGCGCTTGCTCATGCCAGGCCTTGGCGCCGCCCTTCGGGTCGAAGGTCCAGCGCACCAGGGTGGCGACCGGCGGCTCGCTGCCCAGGGGCCGACCGTCGGGCAAGGGGAAGAGCGGAGCGACCGGGTACTTCATCATGTCGCACACCACCTTGCCGTCAGCCGTGTCGTACGCGTTCATCGGGTGGAAGACGTAGCACGGGTCGCCGTCGAACCAGACCGCCTCGTCGACCGAACCGCCGCGCGGGATCAGCGCAACATGCGAGCCCTTGTCGGGCTCCCAGGCGTAGGGCGGCAGGCCCTTCATCGCACGCTCCATCGAGCCGGTGAGCGGAAAGATCGGCAGCACGATCCAGTTCTGCGTCACGACGAAGTCGTGCACCATGCTCGGGTAGGGGGCCTGCATCCACTGCGAGCGCTTCAGCGTGCCGTCGCGCGCGACCACGTGCAGCGACACGTCGGGCGTGAAGCGGCCCTTCGCCGCGTAGCCGAAGAAGACCATCTCGCCGTTGGTCTCGTCGATCTTCGGATGCGCGGTCATCGGGCCCGCCAGCTTGCCGTCGAAAGTCCAGTACCCCTTCGGCTCGAGCGTGACGGGGTCAAGCTCGAAGGGTGCGTGCGCTTCCTCCAGCGCGAGCAGCCGGCCGCCGTGCCAGACCACATGCGTGTTGGCCAGTGTCGAGGCGAGCTGAACGATGCGCGGGTCCGAAAATCGCGGGTTGCCGAACGCGCCCGACAGGCCCTCGCCCTCGTCGTGCTCGAGCTGCCACTTCGGCGTGCGTACCCAGCGGTTGCGATACGACACGCGGCCCTCGGCGACGTGGAATGCGTGCAGCATGCCGTCGCCCGAAAACCAGTGGTAGGGGCCCCTTGGCGCGAATTGCGGGTTCGGGCCGTTGCGGTACAGCCAGCCGTTCAGCTCCTTCGGCAGCTCGCCGCTGACCGGCAGGTTCGGTGCGTCGCCCTCCATGTGCAGCGGCGCGTAGTAGCCTTTCAAGAATGGGTCGTCGTTCGGGAAGGGCTTGGACATGGGGGCTCCTGATCCGGGCCGCGCATGGTCGCATGATTCACGCACCCGATCCACCGTGCACGGCTCCGAGCACGGGAGTGGGCATGGTCAGCAGGCCGTGCAGGTGGACGGCAAGCTGTCCATCAACCAGACGGGCGCGCCTGCCTGCTGGCGTCGGCGCGGTCGCGACAACTGGCGACCGCCAGCCGCAAGACCTTGGCGCGAGTCGCCGTTGATGCAGCGCCCTACGCCACCTCGCCGCGCTCGACCAGCAGCCGCCGCACCTCGTTCTTGGTGATCTTGCCGTAGCCCGACTTGGGCAGCGCGTCCCAGTAGAACACCTGGCGCGGCCAGCGGTAGCGCGCGCAGCGGCCGTCCAGGTGCGCCAGCAGCTCGGCTGTCTGCACCGGCGGCACGCCCTCGCGGCGCACGATCACCGCCACGCCGATCTCGCCCCAGGTGGGGTCGGGCATGCCCAGCACCGCGACTTCGGCGACGCCGGGGTGCGTGAGCAGCACCTCCTCGACTTCGCGCGGGTGGACGTTGGAGCCGACGGCCAGCCAGTCGAGCCCCTTGGCCAGGCCGACTCCTCGACGACACGCCGCTTCGGCGTCACGGGTCCGGGCCTGCTGATCTCGCACGCGTGGCGCGATGGACGGGCGGCAACGTCGATGTGCACCGTTCGCAGGTTGCGGGCCAAAACGTTGCGCGCCATCGCGGCTCCGAGCCGGCGGCACCAGGCCTTGCCCGGCCGGGTCCACAGCGGGCAACCTTGGCGGCTGGTTCGACGGCGGCCCGGCGTCCGATGGCCGTGCTGCTGGCGGAGGACGGCCTCGCGAACCAGATCGTCGCCCGACAGATGCTGATTCGTGACGGGCAGCGTGTGAGCATCGTGCACAACGGTGTCGACGCGCTGGTGCTGCTCCGAAGTTCCGCACTCGAAGCCGCGCTCTTGGACATGCAGATGCCGCAGATGGACGATCTCGAAGCCATGCGCCGGCTGCGGGCCCCAAGGACGAGCACGGCCGTTGGCGCACGCCGGCCGTCGCGATGGGCGCACACGTCATGGACAGCGATGTCGCCGAGTGCCGGGCCGGCGGCACGGACGACTTCATCGCCAAGGCGGTGAAGTGGTGCGAGGCGCCGCCGAAGATCTGCGGCGCCGCAGGCGCTGGCCATCGCTTCATGGCGGCGCTCGGCCCGCCGTTGCGCGGGAGTCGGCAGCGCCTTGCATCGACATCGGCCCCGCTTTGGCCCAACGCCCCGACGCGGACGATTCGTGGCGTCGGTCGAGGCCAGCCTGCGCTCGCCATTGCGCTCTCGGTCCGGCCAACGCCCACGGCGAGGCCGGCGTCGAGCGCAGCGGTCATTTCAGGAGCTTGCCCGATGGTGTTGAAGTGCATCGTGCCAGGAATGGTGCGCCGGCGGTCGGCTGCTCAGATCGTCACTGGCAATCGACCAGGTTGAGCGGGCCGGGCGGGCCCGTTCACGGCCACGGAGTCCGGGAGCGTGCCTTCAACGCACGCCGGCGACCCCGTGGGCTGCGTTGTCGGATTTCGAGATGACGCTCTGCAGCGCCTGGCGGAAGCAACGAAACGCTTCCAGCCGGCCGATCGAGGGGCGGTAGATCAGTCCGGCCGAGTAACTTCCGATGGGCCTGGCCAATCGCAACGGTTGCAGGCCGTCAGCTGCCGCCGGCCGCTCGAGCGTCGACGGCAAGAGCATCAAGTGGCGGTTATCCGCCAGCACGCGGAAGCCGAAGTGCATCGAGGCGGTGGTGACCGAGGCCAAGGGTCGCGCCAATCCGGCGGCGTCGTACTGGGCTTCGAGCAGCGCGCGGCTGGTCACGGCCTCGGCGAACCAGACCCACGGAAAGCTTGCCAGGTCGGCGATGGCCACCTTGCGCTTCAGCCGGAGCGCGTGCCTAGGGCCGGCGAACACCCAGTGCGCCACGTCGATCAGCGGGTCGTAGCGCAATTCGTGCAGCTGTTGGTCGGCATCGGGTATCGCGCCCAGCACCACGTCCAAGCGTCCAGCCTCGAGCATCGGCAGCATGGTCTCGTTCATGCGGGCAATGACGCGCACGTGCACGTTTGGCAGCGCGGCCTTCATCAACGCCACGGCCTCGGGGGCGATGCCGTAGGCCCACGCGGGACCCGCGGCCATGCGCAGCTCGCCATGGGCACCGGAGAGCAGCTGCGCCACTTCGGCGACTGCGTAGTTGCAGTTCATCTCCACCATTTCGGCGTGGTGTTTCAGTGCGACGCCGAAGGGTGTCAGCCCCATGCCGCGCGCGCTGCGCTCGAAGAGCTCGACGCCCAGGCCCTGCTCCAGATCCTTGATGCGCCGGGTAAGCGCCGACTGGCTGACATGCAAGTGCTCGGCGGCCGGGCGGACCCCGCCCGAGCGGGCAACGGCCAAGAAATCCGGTAGCAGGTGTGTCTTTCTGGCGAGCCGCTTCAGGGACGGCTGATCAGCGGACTGGGACATGGTGGGCCGGCCGCGGTGATGCGAATGACACATCATTGGATGAAGAGAACGCACTATCGCACATCGCACACGAAGCCTACAGTCTGCTGCGCCAGTGAGCAGGTCGTGCCGTTCGAAGAGGAGACCCATGAGCGCAAGACGTTGTCGATTCATCGTTGGCGCCCTCGGCGCTGCTGGCGTTGCCTGGGTCCTGAGCGCGGCGGCGCTGGGCTTGGTGTCGGCCAATGCACACGCGCAGGCGCCGAACTTCCCCACCAAGCCGGTGACGCTTGTCGTTCCGTTTGCACCGGGCGGGTCGGCCGATGCCTTGGCCCGGGTTCTCGGGCAGGCCCTGCGGCTGGAGCAGCCCATCCTGGTCGACTCCAAGCCCGGTGCGGGCGGCACCATCGGCGCTGCGGCCGTGGCCAAGTCTTCACCCGACGGTCAGACTCTGCTGTTCGTCACGGCAGGCCACGCCGGCACAGGGGCGCTGTACTCCAAGCTCAGCTACGACCCGGTGACCGACTTCGCGCCCGTCATCGGCCTCGCCGCCGCGCCGGTGGTCATTGCCGTGAAGGCGGATTCACCGTACCGCAGCATCCAGGACTTGGTGGCCGCAGCGCGAGCCAAGCCCGGCCAGCTCAACTGCGCCGGCGGCGGCGGCGGCGCCACGGTCACCAACCTGGCTTTCGAAATGCTGAAGGCGGAGCTGAAGCTCGACATTCTGGCCGTGCCATACAAGGGCTCGGCGCCGGCGATCACCGCGCTGCTGGGCGGCGAGATCCATTGCGACAGCGATGCACTGGCAGCCGTGCTGCCGCACATCAAGGCTGGCAAGCTGCGGGCGCTGGCCGTCACCAGCCGCCAGCGCTCGGGCATGCTGCCCGACGTGCCGACGCTGTCGGAGTCCGTGCTGCCCGGCATGGACGCCGCTGCGTGGTACGGCATCCTCGCGCCCAAGGGCACGCCGTCGGTCATCACCGCGCGCCTTCAAAGGGAGTTCTCCGAAGCGCTGCGCACGCCGACGGTGGCGGAGCGCTTCAGGAACCTGGGTGCCGAGCCGCTGGACCTGGACGCCGCCGCGTTTGGCGCCTTCCTCAACGCCGAGGCCCGCCGGTGGGGCGACTTGATCAGGAAGCTGGGGCTGAAGGCCGAGCAGTGACCGACGGCTTCAAGGGCCGCATCGGCCGCACGCTGCGCGAGTCCACGCCGTGGTGGCCGGCACCGACCGAGCCGTCGGCCGGCGCGCCGAACGTGGTGTTCATCGTGCTGGACGACGTGGGCTTCGCCGACCTCGGCTGCTACGGCTCGGAAATCGAGACGCCGCGCATGGACGCGCTGGCCAGCGGCGGGCTGCGGTTCAACAACTTCCATGTCACCTCGCTGTGTTCGCCAACCCGCGCCTGCTTGTTGACTGGCCGCAATGCCCACACCGCCGGGGTGGGCGCCATCTCCGAGTGGACCAATGGCTTCCCCGGTTACGAAGGGCGCATCGCGCGCCACACGGCCACCGCGGCCGAGATGTTTGCCGAGCACGGCTACGGTACCTACGCAATCGGCAAGTGGCACCTGTGCAATCTGGCGAACTACGCCGTGGCCGGGCCGCACGCCGACTGGCCGCTGGGGCGCGGCTTTTGCCGCTGGTACGGGTTCCTCGGCGGCTACGTCGATCACTGGAACCCCGACCTGCACGAGGACAACCATCCCATTCGGCATGCGCCGCGCGAGGACTACCATCTGAGCGAAGACCTGGTGGAGCACGCGATCGAGCATGTGCGCGACCATGTCACTTCCGCGCGTGGCCGGCCCTTCGTGCTGTACCTGGCATTCGGCGCCGCGCACTGGCCGCTGCACGTGCCGGCGGAATATCTGCGGCACTACCGTGGCCGCTACGCGCAAGGCTGGGACGCTGTGCGCGAGCAGCGCTTCGTCAAGCAAAGGCGCCTGGGCATCGTGCCGGCATCAGCTCAGCTGGCGCCACGCAACCCCGGCGTGCCGCCATGGGTGGAGTTGACACGTGAGGCGCAGCTTGCCGGCGCCCGGCTGCAGGAGGCCTACGCAGGTTTCGTGCATCACACCGACACCCAGATCGGCCGCGTGGTTGACTACCTGGCCTCGATCGGGCAACTGGACAACACCGTCGTGGTCTTGCTGTCGGACAACGGGGCCAGCGGCGAGGGCGGCGAGACCGGCGCTCTGAACATCCGCAAGCACCTGCAGACTGAAAGGGAAACCAGCGAGTACGTGCTGGCGCACCTGGACCGGATCGGCAGCGAGTACTCCTTTCCACAGTACCCGCAAGGATGGGCGCAGGTCTCCAACACGCCGCTCAAGTGGTACAAGAAGCACATGCATGGCGGCGGCATCCGCGCGCCACTGATCATGCACTGGCCCCGCGGCATCGCCGCTCGCGGCGAGGTGCGCACGCAGTACCACCACGTGATCGACGTGCTGCCCACTTTGCTGGAGGTGACGGGCGTGCAGGCCCCGCAGGTGTACCGCGGCGTGCCACAGACACCCGTGCAAGGCGTGAGCATGGCCTACACGTTCGGCGACCCGCACGCGCCCTCGCGCCGGCACCTCCAGTACTACGAGATCGTGGGCAACCGCGCCCTCTACGACGACGGCTGGAAGATCGTCGCCCAGCATGCCAAGGGCGCCGACTATGACTCCGACAGCTGGGAGCTCTACCGCGTCGAAGACGATTTCTCCGAGATCGAGGACCTCGCATCGCAGCACCCAGAGCGGGTGAGCGCCATGGTGGCCGCCTGGTGGCGGGAGGCCGAGCGCTGTGGCGTGCTGCCGCTGGACGACCGCGAGTCCGAGCGCGCGCTCGACTGGTTCCGCATGAACGCGCCGACGCGTTACGAGTACCTGCCGAACGCGGCCCGCGCCGACCGGCTGCTGGTGCCGGCGATCAACGGCTGCAACTGGCAGATCGTGGCCGATGTCGTGCTGGACGTGCCGCGGACCGAGGGCGCGATCCTGGCGCTGGGCAATCGCTTCGGGGGCCTTGCGCTCTATTGCCATGCGGGCGAGGTGTGCTTCGACTACGTCTACAGCGAAGCGAGGACCGATGCGCTGCGGCTGCCGCAGCCCACCGGTCGACAGCGGCTGCGAGTGACCTTGGAAAGGTCGGATGAGCGCGCGGGCACTTTCACGCTCTCGATCGATGGGCAGGCGGAGACGGCTTCGGTGTCCGTCGCGCACCTGTGGACGACTTACGGCATCACGGCCGGCTTGACTTGCGGCTACGTGAACGTCCCTGTCGTCCCGAGCTGCCCGCCGCCAGCCACCTTCACGGCCATGCTCGAGCGCGTCGTGCTGCGGCTGGACCAAAGCGACGAGCCGCAAGCCAAGGCCTTCGACGCGCTCTTGGAGGAAGAGTAGGCCGCGCCTTGCCGCCTATGCGCCCGCTGAATTCGGGCGCTGCTGCAAATCGAACCCGAAGCTCTATCCATGACCAAAACTCGTATCGCCGTGGCCGGCGCCGGCCTGATCGGCAGGCGCCACATCGAAGAGATCTCGAAGAACCCGCGCTGCGAGCTGGCGGCCGTCGTCGATCCTTCGCCGCATGCCGACGAGCTGGCGCGCGCCTTCGGGGCGCCACGCGAACCGCTGCTCGAGCGGTTGCTCGCCTCTGACCGCCCCGACGGCATCATCCTGGCCACGCCGAACCCCCTGCACGTCGAGCAGGGCCTGCAATGCATCGCCGCCCGGGTGCCGGTGCTCGTCGAGAAACCAGTGGGGCACACGCTGCGGGCCGCCGAGCAACTGGTCACCGCGGCCGAGCGGGCCGGGCACAAGCTGCTGGTGGGCCATCACCGGCCGCACAGCCCGATCTTGGCTGCCGCCGTTCGCGTCGTGCAATCGGGGCTGCTCGGCCGCATCGTGGCAGTGATGGGCAGCGCGATGTTCTACAAGCCCGACGACTACTTCGCGCAGGGTCCGTGGCGCAGTGCGCCCGGCGGCGGGCCGATCCTGATCAACATGATCCACGAGGTGGGCAGCCTGCGCGCGCTGGTGGGCGAGATCGTGGGCGTGCAGGCCTTTGCCTCCAACAGTGTGCGTGGCTTCGCCGTGGAGGACACGGTCGCCATCAACCTGCGCTTCGCCTGCGGCGCGCTCGGCACCTTCCTGCTTTCCGACACCGCTGCCTGCGCGCGCAGCTGGGAGCAGACCTCGCAAGAGGACAAGGCCTTTCCGAGCCACGACGACGAAGATGCCTACGTGATCGTCGGCACCGACGGGTCGCTGTCGGTGCCGACGATGCGCATCAAGCGCTACCCGAGCCGGCAAGACCGATCGTGGTGGAAACCGTTCACCCAGGAAGTGGTGGCGCTGCAGCGCGCCGACCCGCTGGCACATCAGATCGAGAACTTCGTCCAGGTCATCCGCGGCGAAGCGCAGCCTCTCGTTTCTGGCCGCGACGGGTTGCAGAACCTTCGCGTGACGGAGGCGATTGCCGAAGCGGCGCGCACCGGCGGAGCCGTGAGCATTCCGGTCGGCTGACCATCGCACCGGATTCAGCACATGGGAACTTCACAGACGATGGCCCATGCGTGACCGCGCAGAGCTGAACGCCTTCGTCCGAGAGTGCAGGCCAGGCACGCAGTGGCACAACCGTTCCAGCCCTTGCGGCGGTGCGCTTCCACTCGAATCGCGGCGTGAAACTGAAACCGCCGATGCCGGCGCGCGGGGGCGGGCGAGCCGTGATCTTGGACGACAGCGCGCCCCGGGGTGCCCGCATCAGCGCGGCACCGCGGGCGCCACCTCGCCGCGCTCGACCAGCAGCCGGCGCACCTCGTTCTTGGTGATCTTGCCGTAGCCCGACTTGGGCAAC
>WBZL01003857.1_pt1 | contig 13398 bp, 10 predicted proteins | sample 5204291 | NCBI WGS metagenome assembly WBZL01 (sample SAMN12344345, study PRJNA552823) | activated sludge metagenome | biome: Activated sludge suspended growth; feature: Nitrification reactor; material: Wastewater; isolation source: activated sludge from nitrification reactor of wastewater...
TGCCGACCTCGAGCACGAGGCCGTCGCCGCAGTACGCGAGCGTGCAGTCGGGCTTGCACGCCGCGGTGTCGCCGTTGGCGGGCCCGTCGTCGCACTCCTCGTCGCCCTCCATCATCCCGTCGCCACACACCGCGGGTCCGTCGCTCGTGTCGGGGTCGGGCGGGGCGCTCGAGGTCGCCCCCTGCGTGGTGTCGGCGGGGTCTGGGGAGGTGGCGCCGGTCGTCGGGTCGTCCGTGGTGCCGGCCGTCGCGTCCGGGGTGGCGCCGGTGGTGAAGGGCTCGTCCTTGGCCGGGTTGAAGCACGAGCTGCACAGCAACAGGCCCAGTGTGGCGAGTCGCGAGCGAGGGTGGCGTACGGCGGCCGAGAACGCGACGAGCATGCACCGATGGTATCGGACGCCGCGTAGCGAGGCCATCTCCGGCTTCGGCATGCGGCGCTCCGCCGGGCGCGGCCGCCTGCGCTCGCGTGAGTCGGTGGGGCGCTCGAGCCTCGCGTCGGTCCTCGTGGTGCTCCTGCTGGCAGCCGTGCCCCGAGGCGGCGTGCGTGCGAGCGCCCGGCGCTTGACAGCCATGGGGAGGGTGGATGTGATTTGCCGATCCTCGGGAGCCCCATTCACGATGTCGTCTCGTGTCCCTCGACTGACCTTTGCCCTCGTCCTCTCCTTTGCCTGCGGTGGCAGCGGTGCGACCCCGGCCTCCACCTCCGCGACCGCGGATGCGCCCGCCAGCGCGAGCGCGTCCGCGGGCGCGTCGACGCGCCCGCCCGCGAGCGCCGCGACGCGCCCGCCTGCCAAGCCGGCCGTGACCCCCGCCCCGGACGCCGCGGCGAGCCCCACTGCGCGTGCGGGCGCCGGAGGCTCGCCGGCCAGCGACCTCCGTGCCTTTCCCGGGGCCGAGGGCTTCGGCGCCCATGCCTCGGGGGGGCGCGGCGGCGCGGTGATCCACGTGACCACCCTCGCGGCCGCAGGCCCCGGCTCCTTGCAAGAGGCGCTCGATCGGCCGGGGCCGCGGACCATCGTCTTCGACGTCAGCGGGGTCATCGACGACGTCGTCATCCTCTCGCACGGCGACGTCACCGTCGCGGGGCAGACCTCGCCGGGGGGGATCACCGTCCGCGGCCTGCTCATCCAGGGGGACGTGGTCTGCGAGGGGCCGAGCGCGCCCGACTGCCCGCTCCCGGCCGTCGCCCCCGAGAACTTCATCGTTCGTCACCTGCGCATCCGCCCCGCCGGCTTCGACGACGCCGACGGGGCCGGGGACGGCATCCGCCTCCACCACGCCCGCAAGGGCATCCTCGATCACCTCTCGGTCGGCAACGCCTCCGACGAGGCGTTCCAGATGTCGTTCGCCAGCGACGTCACGGTGCAGCACGTGCTGCTCGCCGAGACCCTCGGCGAGCACGTCGAGTTCGGGGGGATGCTCGTCAACTACTCCGATCCCGCGCGGGGCTGGCCGCTGACCCGGATCTCCATCCACCACACGATGTGGAACCGCATCTTCGGGCGCCTGCCCGAGCTGAGCCGCGAGAACGTCCCCGATCGCGAGGTGTTCGAGCTCGAGCTCAGCAACAACGTGCTCTACGCCCCGCGCCGGCCGATCTACGTCGCCTCGGCCAACCCGCAGGACGGCTCGCCGCTGCACTACCGCCTCAACCTCGTCGGCAACGCGACGGTCCAGAACCCCTCGCTCCCCGACAGCTACGGCTTGATGGCGGTGGAGCTCGGCCCCGATCCCGAGCGCCCCTCCTTCACCGCGTCGTCGAGCACCTACCTCGCCGACAACTGCGCCAGCCGGGTCCCCGCAGCCTCGGGCTACCAGCTGCTCTACAACGCCAACGACTTCGCCGAGGCGGCGGCCGCCCACACCCTGCCCTACGACGACGCGAAGGCGACCCCGAGCTTCGCGGCCGCCCAGCGCCACGACTTCCCGGCCATCACCTACACCCCCTGCGGGCGGCTGGTCGAGGCGATGGTCGCCGAGGTCGGGGCGTTCCCGCGCGACCCCATGGATCGCCGGCTCCTGCACCACCCGGCGAGCGGGACCTTCGACCCGGCCGACCTCGCCACCAACCCCGCCGGCGACGCGCTCGCGCTGGGCTTCGACCCGGCCTCGCCCCCGGCGGTGCCGCCCGATGGCGACCGCGACGGCATGCCCGACGCGTGGGAGCGCGCGCACGGCCTCGACCCCGCGGCCGACGATCACTCCGGCACCTCCCTCTCGAAGGCGGCGATGGGCGTCGAGGGCTACACCAACCTCGAGGTCTACCTCCACGAGCTCGCGGTCGAGCGAGTCGAGCGCGGTTGAGGTCGCGCGCGGCACCCGGCACCATCGACCCTCATGAAGGACGCGTCGTTTCGTGGGGGGCTCGTGGTGAGCTGGTTGTTGGCGTGCTCACCCGCCTCGGGCGACGGGCCCGAGCCCACCGCCGGCGACGGGTCGGGCTCCACCTCCGACGCGGACCCCGGCATGGGCACCTCCTCGTCGGGCGCCTCGGGCCTCGACGGCAGCAGCGGCAGCGACGAGGGCTCGACCGGTGAGCCGCTCCCCGATCCCGGCGACCCCTACGACCCGCCGCCGCCGATCGATCCCTTGCCCGACGATCGCCTCGCCGCGCTGCAGGCTGCGATCGACGGCCACCTCGCGGATCCGGCCGTGTCGTTCGCCGAGCACGGCGTGCTCATCGTCGATGCCTCCACCGGTCAGGTGCTCTACGAGCGCAACCCCGACGTGCCGCGCACGCCCGCGTCCAACACCAAGCTGTTCACCACCGCCGCCGCCCTCGAGGCGCTGGGCGAGGATCACCCGGTCGGGGTGGAGGTGTGGGCCGAGTCGCCCATCGATGGCATGGGCGCGGTGGCGGGCGCGCTCCACCTCGTGGGCCACCACGACTTCTCGTGGTCGGCCGACGTCGTGCCGGGCGACCCGCGAACCTCGCTGGATCTGCTCGCCGAGCAGCTCTACGACGCGGGCCTGCGCAGCGTCGCCGACGGCGTGGTGGTGCAGGGCGAGGTGCTGCTCGACGGGTACTCGCTGGGCACCTACGCGCCCGCGACCCACCGCGACCTGGCCGCCACCGCGCTGCGCGAGGCGCTGGTGGCCGCAGGCATCACCGTGGGCCCAGGTGCCAGCGCCTCGGCCAGCTTCTCGCCGCCGGCCGGGGGCACCATGCTCGCGCGCTGGGACGCGCCGCCGCTGTCGGTGGGCGAGGTGCCCATCAACGTGTACAGCCACAACGAATTCGCCGACGTCCTCGTGCGTCACCTCGGTTGGGTGATGAGCGGCACCAGCGACTACACCGCGGGCGCCAGCGAGGTGGTCGAGTGGATGAACGGCATGGGCCTCGACGGCGACGGCGTGCTGTTCTACGACGGCTCGGGCCTGTCGCACGACAACGAGGCGAGCCCGCGCCACGTGATCGAGCTGCTGCAGGCCATGACCACCGTGCCCGAGGGCACGGCGTGGCGCCGCACGTTCTCGATCGCCGGCGTACGCGGCACGCTCGGCGGCCGCATGCTCGGCCCCGACACGTGGGGGCGCGTGCACGGCAAGACCGGCACGCTGACGGGGGTCATCGCGACCAGCGGGGTCCTCTACAACCGCTGGGATCGCCGCGAGTACCTGTTCGCAATCCTCATGAACGGCACGGGCGACGCCGCGGCCACCCGCGCCATCCACGACGCGGTGGTCGGCGAGGTCGCGGCCGACATCCGCGGGGAGCCCTCGCCCCCGGCCGCGCCGGAGCTCCGCGCCGTGCGCCACGAGCCGGGCACCACGGTGGCCCGCGTCGAGTGGGACCCCGTCGACGGCGCCGAGGGCTACCTCGTGTGGCTCAGCTCCGACGGCCTGGCGTGGGATCGCGCCGACGCCCGCTACGTGACCGGCACCGTGCACCGAGCGGGCACGCTGCCGTTCCCCGAGCCGCCGCTCTACGTGCGGGTGAGCGCCGTGGGACCCACCGGCGAGGGCGAGCCCTCCGACGTGCAGGCCACGTGGGTCGGCGATCGGCCCGCGCGCGTGCTGGTGGTGGACGGCAACGATCGCTGGCAAGACGAGCCGATGCCCGAGAACCCCATGGGGGTGGGCCACGACTTCGCGGCCGTGCACGCCCGCGCGCTGGCCGACGTGAGCGAGGGCGCGCTGGCCGGGTTCGACACCGCCACCAACGAGGCCGTGGTCGACGGGCTGGTGGCGCTCGACGACTACGATCTCGTGATCTGGGCGCTGGGCGAGGAGAGCACCACCCATGAGACCTTCAGCGTGGCCGAGCAGGGCATGGTCGCCGCCCACCTCGAGGGCGGGGGCGCGCTGATGGCCTCGGGCGCCGAGATCGGCTGGGACCTCGCCAGCCTCGGCGACGCGACCGATCAGGCCTTCTTCGCCGACGTGCTGCACGCCGAATTCCTCGGCGACGAGGCCGGCACCTACTTCGTGCGCGGCCTGGGATCGCTCGCCGACGGGGCGCTGTGGCGGTTCTACACCCCGGGGGGCATGGACGTGCAGTACGCCGATCGCCTGGCTCCCACCGGCGGCGGCGAGCAGGTGGCGCAGTACGTGCGGGGCTTGGGTGGCGGTGCGGCCGTGCTGCACCCGGGGCCCGGAGCCGTGCTGCTCCTGGGCTTCCCCTTCGAGTCCATCGACGACCCCACCACCCGCGCCGCGCTGATGGAACGCGCGCTCGGGCTGCTGGAGTAGGCTCGGGCCTCGGGTGCAGGCGGGCGGTCACGCGCTCGCCGCGGCTTCGTGGCCCGTGATCGCCTCGGCCGTCGTCGAGGGGACGACCGAGGAGGCGCGCGCCTCCGGCCCCGCCTCGACCGCGTCGGCCGCATCGTCGAGGTCGTCCACGTCGCTCGCGTCGTCGACCTGGCCGCTGCTGCGCCGCGGCCGGTGCGGGTAGAGCGACGGCACGATCTTGTCGACGTCACCCTCGTTCCACCTCAGGTACGCCACCCCGCGGCGGGCCTCGTCGTAGGCGCGCACGAACAGCGAGAACGCCTGCGCCAGCAGGTGCCGCCGGTCGCTCGACGGCTCGAGCGGGCTGGCTTCCACCTCGCGCTGCGCCAGCGCCTTGTGGATCTTGGCGCCGAGGACCGGCGCGCGGTCGACCATCGCACGCGTCACGGGCACCTTGCCCGCGACCTGCGACCAGTGCTCGTCGAAGAGGCGCCCGAGCGCGATCACGTCGTCGGCGGTGTCGGCGTGGCCCTGTCCGCTGCGGATGGCCGCCACGCGCTCGGCCGACAGGAGCCCGAAGTGGGCCAAGAGCTCCGCCGAGCGCAGCATGCCCTCGCGCAGCGGCCATGCCTCCTCGAGCAAGGGCGGCAGCGCCGAGGCCCCTGCGCCGGCCTCGGTGGCGAGGTCGTAGGCGTGGTGCAGGGCCAGCGCATAGAGGCTCACCCGCTCGATGCGCGGCATGTCGAGGCCCGGCAGCGCCGACAGGGCGGGCAGGAGCGGGACGATGCGGTCGGCCGCCAGCGCGCCGCGCCCCGCGGCCCGCTGGACGTCGAGGTTGGGGGTGAGCCTCTCGGCCTCGGGAACGGCCTTGATCTCCTCCTCGACGACGGCGAACGCCCGTGCCGCATGGTCGAGGTTGGGGGTGGAGGTGGAGCGAAGGACCTTCTTCGTGTGCATGCGAGCCATTTGGTTGCGTCGAGGTCGAAGCGAGACCTCGTTCCTCTCTCCTCTTCTCGACCGCCGAGGCTCGTCGTTGCGTCGATGCGAGAGAAAAAAGTGAAGGCACCCCGAGATCGGGAGGCGGACCTGCCCCGATGTGGGTGCGCTCGCCGCCCCCGAAGGGAGCGTGGCACCGAGACCGGTGGCCCACGGGCGAGCGGAAGGGGATGCCGCACCGGGACCGGTGATCCGCGGGCGAGCGGAAGGGGCTCGTGCGACCGGGCACGGGCATCCGGGGCGAACGGAAGCCTCGGCGGGCTCCATCCGCGGTGGGCATGGAGCGCTCGGAGGCCTCGCCGTTGCCGGGATCGGTGCAGGCGCGGCTCGACCGAAGGGGGGTCGACCACCGTACCCGGTGCACGCGACCGGCCGCGGCCGCGGCCGCGGAACCGGGACCGGCGCAGCAGGGGCCTTCCGCACGGACCTCGCCCTCGACGATCGGTGCAGCGCGACCCTTCGGTGCGTGCCCGATGGCCCGAAGGCGGTCCATCCGGGACCTTCCGAGCGCGAGGTTGGCCCGAAGGCGGTGCGGCGCGACCCTTCCCAGCGTGAGGGTGGCCCGAAGGCGGTGCGGCGCGACCCTTCCCCAGCGCGAGGTTGGCCCGAAGGCGGTGTGGCGCGACCCCTTCCGCACGCGAGGGTGGCCTGGAAGCGGTGCAGCCGGGGCTCAGGTGTCGCCGCAGCGCCCCTCGAAGGTCGCGGGTGCGAGGCGAACGGGCACCGGGCCCCAGATCGTCGCGATGGCATGGCGGCCATCGCCGAGGTCCGCGGCCTCGGTGGGCGCGAGCACGCAGCCGACGACGATCGGCGCGTCGGCATCGAGCAAGAAGCGCCCGGCGTCGAGGATGACGCGCGGGGCGGCTTCGGCATCGCCCAGGACCCTGCGGATGCGGCCTCCACCCGAGCCGCACCCGACGAGGGAGCCGTAGTTGGGCTGGTACACGTCGCGTGCGCGCACGAAGCCAACGTAGGAGTAGCTGGGCTCGCAGACGGGCCGGTGCTCCACCCAGCGGTGGCCGCTCTCGGTGCGAGGGTCGAGCTCGACGAGCGCGGCGTGCTCCTCGAGCGTCACGAGGGTCTTGCCGCCCGGACGCGTCAGGAGCGGCGTCGGTTGCATGGCGACGTACGTCTGGCGCTCGCCGACCGCCGGGGGCTCGGCGACGGTCGCCGTGGTGCCGAGGGCATCGGAGTCGAGCCAGCCCGACAGCGCCCCGTCAAGGGTGGGGGAGGAGACGCGGGTCAGCGCGCCTCGTTGCTCCTCGACGTCGACCCAGGCGCCCGGCTCGAGGACCACGTGCCCGCGGCGCCGTGGGCCGTCGAGCGACGTCTCGGGGCTGGGGCGCAGGGGCGCCGCACGAGTGACGACGGGCCGGGCGTCCTGGCGGTCGACGTAGAGCAGCAAGCGCACGTCGTCGTCGTCGGTGACGATGCGCGGGCGCTCGGCATCGTCGACCACGCGCAGGCGCGGAGGGTCGGCGAACGGCGCCTGGTCGTGGAGGCCGAGCTCGGGACCGTCGGGGCGCAGGCGGATCGAGCCGCGGCGGGCGAGGGCGATCCGCGTGGGACCGGAGCGCCACCAGGCGTACCGCTCGGCGAGGATCGTGGCGACCTCGGGCGTGTAGCCGGTGATCGTGATCGCGGGGGCAGCCGGAGCGGGCGCCGTGGTCGGTGGCGTCGCCTCGGGCGACGGCGCTTCGGGCTGCACGGGTGCGGGCGCGGGAGCAGGTGGCTGCGGCGTCGGCGTGGTGGCGCACGCGAGCGCCTCTGCGAGCACCCAGCCGACGCAGAGGGCTCGCACGCTCGGGGGAAGGGGGCGTGTAGGCGTCATGGGCGGCAGCGCGAGGGCTGGCGGGTGGATCGCACGTCGCGCGGCGGATGTCGAGGCCGATGCCCGAACGCGTCAGTGCGACGGCGCCATCGCGACGTCGGTCATCATCGAAGGCAGCGGGGCCCGCTTGGGCGGGGCGACGATGGCGTCGAGGTCTCCGCCCAGGTCGTCGGCCTCCATGACCAGCACCATCGTCTGCAGATCGGCGGTGGTGTCGGGGTCGGAGGTCTCCATGGACGGCTCGGACGGCTCGGACGGCTCGGGAGCGCTGGCGAGCGCCGGGGGGGCGGGAGGGTCGAGGGGGGCCGCGTGGGTGCACGCCGAGCCCAGCACGGCGGCGAGGACGAGGAGCTTGGACCTGCGCATCACCGGGTCCTTGTCCGGATCCGCGGGGTTCCGTGATCCCCGGGCCAAGAAAGGTGTCGGGGGGGCAATCGCCCCGTAAGGGCCGCGAGCGCGGGGTCGAGCCTCGTCACCCGCCGCGCCTGCTACGATTCCCGCGTGCGAGCCTCGGTGGCCCTCCTCCCCTTGGTGCTGGGTTGTCAATTCGATGACTCGGGCGGCGGCTCGGGCTCCGAGACCGCAGGGCTGGAGAGCACGGGGTCGGCGAGCACGGAGTCGGCGAGCTCCGGGTCGATCAGCGGGTCGGGCACCACCGCGGCGCTCGACGGCAGCAGCTCGGCGGCGCCGGGGTCGAGCGACGGGACGAGCGCCCCGGCCACCGACACTGGCTCGACCGGCGAGCCGCCCCAGTCGTCGTACTCGTGCGCCGACGTCCTCGCCGCCGATCCGTCCGCGACGACCGGCATCCACACCATCCTTCGGGCGAGCGACGACGCGCGGATCGAAGTGTGGTGCGAGATGACGCTCGACGGCGGCGGCTGGACGCTCGTGGGGCGCAGCGCCATGGGGCCGCAGGTGCCGTTCGGCTGGGGCGTGTCTCGAGGCAGGCTCGGCGACGAGGCATCGCCGTACTCGCTCGACGCGATCGAAGCCCAGCTGCCGTTCTCCCAGATCCTCGTCGGCACGAGCGAGGGCTTCGCCACGCTCATCGAGCATGCGTACGTGATCGACGTGCCGGTGGGCTTCCTCGAGACCTACGGCGACGCGGCCTACGAGCACGACGGCGCCAACGCGGTGATCGGCGGATGCACGCCCCCGGAAGGCCCCACCATGCTGGCCTTCGTGGGCTACACCAACGACCAGAGCGCCTTCTTCTTCCGCGACAACGCCGACGCCATGACGTATGGGCTGTTCTCGAACCGGATGTGGACGCTCTACGACGACTGCAACGGGGGCGGCATGCTCGACGGGACGCAGGCCGCGTTGTTCGTGCGGTGACCGCCCCGGCGACGGGCGGCAGGGCGCCGAGGTCACCGCGGCGCAGCGCCGGCCGCCGGCTCCCACGCCGAGGCGTCGAGCCGGGGGAACGACACCACGCACTCGCCGGGCTCGATGTCCTCGAACCGCACGACTCCCGTCGGGCCGATGTGCCCTTCGATCGCCCAGCTGCTCGCCGACGTGGAGCGGCTGTGGCCCATGGGCAAGGATCGCCGCCCATGAGCACGGTGGCGCTGGGTACCTCTCGGCGTGGGAGCTCGACAAGTACCGCCCCGACAAGCGAAGGGCGACCGGCAAGTCGTGCCGCGTGCCGTCCACCCGGGCCGAGCGCTCGCTGCGGTGGGTGCCCGGGAGCGTGGGCTCGAAGTAGACTGCCGCGGTGACCCTTCGCGCGTGCGCCTGCGCCCTCGTGCTGCTCGTGGCCTGCCAGGGCGCGGCCCCGCCCGGCGAGCCGTCGGGCACGACCGACGCGAGCGCGTCGTCGTCCGGCTCGGCGGCGACCACGAGCGCGTCGTCGGAAGGCAGCGGCAGCGACCCCACCGCCGTCGACGGCACCACGGCCACGAGCGACGCCGAGACCACCGCTGCGACCGACGCGACGGGGGGCGAGCCTTCGGCCTGCGCGATCGTGGCCGTCGAGGGCGCGTGCGGGCCGGTGTCGGCGTGCCAGCCCCCGGCCACACCGTTCCAGGCCCAGTGCGACGGGCCGCCGAGCGAGCAGTGCTGCGTGTCGGTCGGCCCCCCATGCAGCGTGAGCGGAGCGCCGGGGCTGTGCATGCCCACGGCAGAGTGTGGCGCGGGCCTCCAGACCACCCCGGGGCTGTGCCCGGGCGACGTCGACGTCCAGTGCTGCACCGACCCGAGCACGGCCTGCGACCCCGAGGCGATGCCCACGCCCAACGAGGGCCTCACCGAGCAATCGTGGGATGCCGCGTGCCCGCCGGGCATGGTGATGGCGGGCGACGTGTGCATCGATCGCTACGAGGCCGCGCTGGTCGAGCTCGACGACGTCGGCGGCGTGATCGGGCACCACAGCCCCTACTTCAACCCCGGCTCCACCCGCGTGCGCGCCGTCTCGCTCGAGGGCGCGATCCCTCAGGGGTACGTCACGCAAGGCCAGGCCCAGGCGGCGTGCGCCGAGGCGGGCAAGCGGCTGTGCACCGACGCCGAGTGGCTGCGTGCCTGTCAGGGGGCGGGCGCCGCGACCTACCCGTGGGGCTCCATGGCCGAGCCCGGGCGCTGCAACGACGCGCGCGCGCAGCACCCCGCGATCGAGTACTTCGGCACGAGCGACCCCTGGATCTGGTCGGAGCTCGGCCACCCCTGCATCTCGCAGCTCCCCGACAGCCTGCACGTGACCGGCCAGCACGAGGCCTGCATCACCGAGGACGGCGCGCTCGACATGATGGGCAACCTCCACGAGTGGACGGCCGATCCCGCCGGGACCTTTCGCGGTGGCTTCTACGTGGACACGGTGATCAACGGGCCGGGGTGCCTCTACGTGACCACGGCGCACGACGTGACGCACTGGGACTACTCGACCGGGTTTCGCTGCTGCGCCGATCCGTGAGCCCACGAGGGCGCCCGACGGTGCGCCCCGCCGCTCTACGCCGCCTCGTCCATCGACCCGCTCGCCTCTACGGCTGCCCCGGCCGCGTCGTCCACGCGCCGCAGCGCCGACATGGGGCCGATCCGCAGGCGATTGCCCCGCCACTCCACCTCGCGGAGCAGCCACCCCAGGCCCCACAGCGCCAGTGCGACCACGTCCTTGACGGGGATCCACAGCGGGGTGAGCCCACGCGGCACCAAGCCGCGCAGGCGGTATACGAGCAGCACGTCGGAGGCCATCTTCAGGCCCATGCCGGTGAGCGCGAGCGTTCCCCACCCGAGCGCGAGCTCGCCCGGCAGCGGGTGCCCTCGCAGGGCCGCGAGCAACGCGAGCAGCAAGAGCCACGGCACGGGGTGCAGCAGCGGCTCGAGCGCGTAGGCGAGCGGCGAGATCCACCGCCGCATCTGCGCCCAGCGCAGGTGGCGAGCGATGAAGCTGCCGAGCGACCAGCGAACGTTGACCGTCGTGACCACGTGGGGGCACAGCGCCACGCGATAGCCGGCCCGCGCGAACGCGACGCCCAGCAGGTAGTCTTCGCCCAGGACGTCTCGTACCGACGCGAGGCCGCCCACGCGCGCCAGCGCCTCGCGAGACATGAGCATCGACTTGCCCACGACGCACGGGTGGCCCGCCAGCACCCCGGCTCCACACACCGCCGCCGCGATGAACGTGCCGAGGTGCAGGTTCTCGAGCGCGGCGCCGAAGCTCTCCTCGCCCACGCCCACGAGCACGTTGGACACGAGCCCCACGCGCGGGTCGGCGAGCTCGGCCGCCGTGTCGCGCAGGTAGCCCGGGCCCACGCGCACGTTCGAGTCGGACACGAGCAGGTAGTCGTGCCGCGCGGCGCGGGCCAGGGCTTCGAGGTTGGCGACCTTGGGGTTGAGCGCGGGGCCATGGCTGCCCGGCACGATGCGGATGGGCACGTGGGGAAAGTCGGCGCGGACGCGTCGCGCGACGGGCAGCGCCGGATCGTCGAGGTCGGCGGCCGCGAGCACGATCTCGAAGCGACCCGGATAGTCCTGCGCCGCGATCGAGGCGAGGTTGCGGTAGAGCCCCTCGTCGGCGCCCTTGAGCGGCTTGAGGATCGAGATCGCCGGGGCGAAGCCGCCGCGGGCCGGACGGCGCCGGCGCAGCGTCCAGTGCACGCAGGCGTGGGTCACCGCGGTCGCGAGCAGCGACACGGCGGCCACGAGCACCAGCCCGGCGAAGCCGAGCTCCCAGGGGTCCCATGCGAACGGATCGAGGGCGGCCATGCGAGCGCTTCCTTGGCGCCGCCGCTGCGACGCCGGGCGTAGCTGATCACGGCCGTGCTTCGGGACGACCGGTGCATCGGCAACGCAGGGGTGACATTCGTCGTCGGCTGCGAACTCTCACCGCGCCGTCACGCGGCCGTGATCCTCGTGATCGACGAGTCACCTCGATCGAGTATCTCGGAGGCGTGAGCAAGACGCTGGCCCACGTGTCCGATCTCCACTTCGGCCTGCGGCACCACGAGGCGATGGCGGCGGCGCTGGTGCAGCGGTTGTGCCGCGAGCAGGTCGACCACGTGATCGTGAGCGGCGATGTGACCCACCGCGGCCGGCGCGACGAGCTCGAGCGCTTCTGGTCGTGCTTCGCGCCCCTGCGCGAGGCCGGCGTGCTGAGCGTGGTCCCCGGCAACCACGATCGGCTCGGCGACGACGTGGGTGAGATCTTCATGGGGGGTGAGCGCGTGCACGTCACGCGCCGGGACGGCCTGAGGATCGTCCGGCTCGACTCCACCGCGCCACACAACCGGCACGCGATGCGGGGCCATGGGCTCGTCCACCACGAAGACCTCCGCGCGCTCGACCGTGCGCTCGCCGAGCCCGAGCCGCGCGAGGTGGTGGTCGTGACCATGCACCACCACCCGCTGCCGCTGCCCGAGGAGTCGCACCTCGAGAAGCTCTCGGCCTGGCTGCGCCTGCCGTACACCAGCGAGCTGTCGATGGGGCGCGAGCTGCTGGCGTGCCTGCGCGGGCGCTGCGACCTGCTCCTGCACGGGCATCGTCACCGGCCGAGCGCGAGCCATCCCTTCGGCGCCGAGGGGCGACCGCTGCGGGTCATCAACGCGGGCAGCTCCACCGAGCTCGGGCGCGTGCGGGTGCTCCGGCACCACGAGGGCCGGGTGCTCGGGCCGCCGCGCTGGCTGCATGCCACGGGGCACGCAAACGTCACGGAGGCCGCGCGAGGAATTTTCACGCGCGTGGGCGGCCTGACACCTGCTGCGGGCACGCTCCCGTCGCCATGACGGGCATCCACATTCGTACCCTCGAATCGGGCGACTTCCCTGCGATCATGCGGCTCGAGCAGGAGATCTTCGGTAGCTGCGGGCAGGCCGTGCTGGGTCCCTACTACGTGCGGCTGTGCTGCGAATTCCTCGACGAGCACTGCCTGGTGGCGCTCGAAGGCGACGAGCCGGTGGGCTACCTGCTGGGCTTCGTACGCGACCGCGAGGCCTACTGCACCACGCTCGCGGTCGTGCCCCGCCTGCAAGGCAGCCGCGTGGCGGCCCTGCTCATCCGTACGTTCGTGCCGCGCATCCTCGCGAAGGTGGACTGCTGCTGGTTCACGGTCGAGGCCACCAACACGGGAGCCCGCGCGCTGCACTCCACGCTCGGCGCCCGCGAGGTGGGGGTTCGGCGGGACTTCTATGGCCCGGGCGACGAGCGGATCGTGTCGTGCATCGACGCCGAGGCGGTCGCGCGCCTGCGCGCCCGCTACGAGCGGCTCGGGCTGCTCCCCGTCGCGCCGAGCCCCGCGCGCCCGACCAGGGCCCCGCTGGCGATGGGGTGGCTGCAATGATCGCGGGTGCACCTGCTCCTCGGCTCGAGCCGACTTCGTCGTCGCCCAGCCGGCGCGTGCTCGCCGCGACGCGCGGCGGCGTTCGTACGGCGCGGGCGTCGCTGTTCGTCGTGAACGCGCTCACCGAG
>WBZL01003859.1_pt1 | contig 13392 bp, 10 predicted proteins | sample 5204291 | NCBI WGS metagenome assembly WBZL01 (sample SAMN12344345, study PRJNA552823) | activated sludge metagenome | biome: Activated sludge suspended growth; feature: Nitrification reactor; material: Wastewater; isolation source: activated sludge from nitrification reactor of wastewater...
GCGAAGCCCGCAAACGCCGCCGCGCGCCCGACGAAGCCCTTCGCGTAGCTGCGCGGCACGGCGCAGCGGTACACCGTCACCCCGGCGTCGTCTTCGCGCGTCACGAGGCGACCGCGGTACGCCGCCAACACCTGGTTGATCCGCCCATCGTCGATCCTGCCCTGCGCGGCGTGGTGCTGGAACTCGTCGCCAATGGCGCCCAGGGCCAGGTCGATGCCGCGGACGCTTTGCCGGATGTTCTGTTCGAGCAATTGCGCCATGCTCTGGGCCGACACCTCGACACGCCGCTCATAGTCGTCGCGCCGCTGTGACAAGCCATCGGTGGCGATGATGGCCACGAGACCATTGACCAGCAGCACGACACTGATCAGCCACCAGCGCGAGGGGGCGGTCGGTGCGCGCGGTCCGGCTACCGCCGCGGCGGGCGGTTGGCTCGATGAACCTCGGATAGTCATGACGGGGCGAAGAGTGGGCGGACGGTGGCTGGCGAAGAGACCGGCGGGACCAATTGGACCTTGCCGATGTTACGCCTTCAGTGCATGGATCGCCGGCAGGTTGCGCCAGGCCCCCTCGATATCCATGCCGCAGCCAAACACATATCGATCGGGCAGTCGCAAGCCGACGAAATCCGCCCGGATCGGCTTTTCGCGCCCCAACTCCTTCTCCGTGAGTACCGCCACCACGCACTCGCGGGCGCCCTGGGCGAGCACTCGGGACTTGATCGCCGCCAGCGTGACGCCCTCGTCGAGAATATCGTCGAGCAGCAGAACCGTCCGGTCGCGGACTGGCGTTCTGGCTTCCGCCAGCCACGTGAGGTCGCCACCGACGGTGGCTTGACCGTAGCGGGTAAGGTGCACGTAATCGCAGCTCAGCGGAAAGGCCAGTTTCGGCAGCAGCCGGCCGGCGAACACCACCGCGCCGCTCATCACCGTCAGCACCAGCGGATCGGCATCGCGCAGGCGCGCCGTGATTTCACCGGCCAGGCGGTCGATGGCCTCGCTGACCGCCGCCGCGGAATGGATGAGTTCGGCGTCGGCGAGAATCCGCCACGCCTCGGCCGGCGTCATGGCCGCGCGCGGTGGTTCAGATAGTCGGCAAACGCCTCGCCCACTTCCGCATGCCTTATGCCCAGTTCAACCGTCGCGCGCAGGTAGCCGAGCTTGGAGCCGCAGTCGTAGCGCGTTCCCTCGTACCGGTAGGCCAGGATCTGCTGTTCCTGCATCAACGAGGCGATCCCGTCGGTGAGCTGGATTTCACCGCCCGAGCCGGGCTGAACGCTTTCCAGATGGTGGAAGATGCGCGGTGTCAGCACGTAGCGGCCGACCACGGCCAGGGTCGATGGCGCATCTTCGGGCCGGGGCTTCTCGACAATGGCCGAAATCTGCTCGACCCGCTCGGCCAGCGGCCGCGAAGCAACGATGCCATAGCTGCGCGTTTCGGCGCGGGGCACATTCTGCACGCCGAGCACCGAGCAATGGTAGTAGTTGAACGCATCGACCATCTGCTTCATCACCGGCGGGTCGCCGTCGAGCAGGTCGTCGGCCAGCAGCACGGCGAACGGTTCGTCGCCGACCACCGGCTTGGCGCACAGCACCGCGTGGCCGAGCCCGAGCGCCTCGGCCTGGCGGATGTAGATGCAATTGATGTTCTTCGGCAGCATGTTGCGCACGAACTCCAGCAGTTCGCTCTTGCCACGCGCCTCCAGCTCGCTTTCCAGTTCGTACGCCTTGTCGAAATGGTCCTCGATGGCGCGCTTGGAGCGGCCGGTGACGAAGATCATGTCGGTAATGCCGGCCGCCACCGCCTCTTCGACGGCGTACTGGATCAGCGGCTTGTCGACAATGGGCATCATCTCCTTCGGACTGGCCTTGGTGGCCGGCAGAAAGCGGGTGCCCATGCCGGCGACGGGAAACACGGCCTTGGTGACTCTATTCATGACTGCAACAACTCCATCAACTGGGTCTGATTCAGGATTATGACGCCCAACTCGCGCGCCTTGTCGAGTTTCGCGCCGGCTTCGTCACCGGCCACGACGAAATCCGTCTTCTTCGACACCGAACCAGCCACCTTGCCGCCCCTGGCCTCGATCAGGGCCTTCGCCGCATCGCGCGTCAGCGTCGGCAGCGTGCCGGTGAGCACGAAGGTCTGACCGGCGATCGCCGACGAGACGACTGCCGTCGGCTCGCCGGCCGGCCAATGGATGCCGGCGGCGCGCAATTGCCCGATCACCGCGCGGTTGTGTGGTTCGGCGAAGAACCGCACCAACGAGTCCGCCACGACCGGGCCGACATCGGGCACCTGTTGCAGCCGTGCCTGGTCGGCGGCCAGCAAACCATCCAGATCGCCGAAATGGCGGGCCAGATCCTTGGCGGTGGTCTCGCCGACATTGCGTATGCCCAGCGCGAAGATAAAGCGCGCCAGGGTGGTCGCCTTGCTCTTCTCGATGGCGGCCAACAGGTTGGCGGCCGATTTTTCGGCCATGCGTTCGCGCGTCGCCACCTGGTCCAGCCGGAGGCCATAGATATCGGCGGGAGTCCGCACCAGACCGGCGTCGACCAGTTGTTCGACCAGCTTCTCGCCCAGGCCCTCGATGTCCATGGCCCGGCGGCCGGCGAAATGCAGCAAGGCCTGCTTGCGCTGGGCCGGGCAATACAAGCCACCCGTACAACGGGCGATCGCCTCGTCCGCCGGTCTTTCGACGGCCGACCCGCAGACCGGGCACGTCTTCGGCATAACGAATTCCGGCGCCAGGATGGGCCGTCTCTCGGCCAGCACCGCTGCCACTTCCGGAATGACGTCGCCGGCACGGCGCACGATCACCGTGTCGCCGATCCGCACGTCCTTGCGCCGAACCTCATCCTCGTTGTGCAGGGTGGCGTTGGTCACCGTCACGCCCCCGACGAACACCGGCGCCAGCCGCGCCACCGGCGTCAGCGCACCGGTACGGCCCACCTGGACCTCGATGGCCTCGACGGTGGTTAGGGCCTCCTGCGGCGGATACTTGTGTGCCACCGCCCAGCGCGGCTCGCGGCTGACGAAGCCGAGTTGCTGCTGCAACGCGAGGTCATTCACCTTATAGACCACGCCGTCGATATCGAAGGGCAACGCGTCGCGCAACGCGAGCATGCGATCATGGAATGCCATCAGGGCCTCCGCCCCACGCGCCACGCAGCGATGTTCGCAAACGGGAACGCCAAACCGCGCCAGGGCTTCCAGCACGCCGCTGTGGCTGGCGGGCGGTGCCCAGCCGAACGTTTCACCCAGGCCGTAGGCGTAGAACGACAAGGGGCGGTCCGCCGCCAGTCGGGGATCCAGCTGGCGCACGCTGCCTGCCGCGCCGTTGCGCGGATTGACCAGGGTGGGCCGCCCGGCACGACGCTGGCGCTCGTTGTAGCGCTCGAAATCCGGCCGGCTCATGAACGCCTCGCCGCGAACTTCCAGCACCGCCGGCGCCGCGCCGGCCAGACGCAGCGGGATCCGGCGGACGGTGCGAATGTTTTGCGTCACGTCCTCGCCGGTTTCGCCGTCGCCCCGCGTCGCCGCCTGCACCAGCACGCCATGCTCATAGCGCAGATTGATCGCCAGGCCATCGAACTTGAGCTCAGCCGCGTAGTCCAGCGCCGGCGCCGCCTCGTCGAGGCCAAGCGCGCGGCGCACGCGGGCGTCGAAGGCCCGCGCGCCACCCGGACCGGTGTCTGTCTCGGTCCGGATCGAAAGCATGGGTACCGCATGGCGAACGGGCGCAAAGCCGGTCAGCGGCCGGCCGCCGACGCGCTGGGTCGGCGAATCGGCGGTCAGCAGTTCCGGATGTGCGGTCTCCAGATCCTGCAATTCGCGGAACAGCCGGTCGTACTCGGCGTCGGGAAGAGTCGGCGCATCGAGGACATAGTAGGCATGGTTGTGGCGTTCGATCTCGCCCCGCAGGAACGCGGCGCGTTCCCTGGTCGCGTCCGCCACCGGCATCAGGAGAACAGACGCTGGGCGCGCACGCTGCCGGCAACGATCTGGTGCAGCGCCATCTTCTGTTGCAATTCGCCGACCTTGGCACGGATGGCGGCGATCATCTCGGCCGACAGAGGATGCCCCTGCCCGTCGACCAGACTGCCGCCCAGCCCCTGGGTCAGCTGCCGGGCGACGCCCAGCATGGCGTCGAACACGGCCGGACCGTCGGCCACCCGTGGCACGTCTAGCGACAGCGTTACGCCGTGGGTCGCCAGAGACTTCATCGATTCCGCCTCGAAGCGTTCGGCGCCGATGTTGCCAAGCTTGAAGCGGGTCCGGCCGCGGTCGTCGATGGCGTGGAAGGAGCCATCGGCCTGCAATTGAAGCCCGGCCGCCTCGGCAAGGCCGCGCAGCTTGGTACCGGCAAACGGCGCGGCCGGCGCCGAGACGATGTTGACGCCCAGTTGCAGGTCGACGCCGGCGCAGAACTCGTCGAGACCGCGCGCATGCATCAGGACATCATCGTGCTTGGGCAGATCGACCACGCCCGCGCATTGGCTGGCGATTTCCCGAGTGCCGTCGAGAAAAGCGGAGAGCGCGGCGTCGCTCACGGCGCCGCGCCGGTCGGCCAGTTGCAGCGCGACGACGATCACCAGGTAACGATTCGCGTCGCGGGCGCTCAGCGCCTGCCAGTGGCCGGACACCTCATCGAAACCGAGCCACGACATCGTCTTGTCGACATGTCCGGCCCAGCGCGACTGGCTGGCCCACAGTCCGGGCGCGGCCACCGCTTCGACGAAATCGAGGCGAACCAGGCAGTCGGCGATATCGTCGGCCAGTTCCGGCGGCAGCGCTGGCAGCGGCAACGGCCCCGCCGCGGCAGCCGCTTCGCTCGCCAGGGGAATCTCTTCCGGCAAGGGCTCCGGCTCCGGCCGCTCGGTGGGCTCAGTCCGCTCGGCGGGCTCGATTCGAGCCACCGGTTCGCATCGCTCGGTGGGCTCCAGGCGCTCGGCGGCGGGCGGGTCGATCGCCGGAATCGTAGCCGGACCCGCCTCCGCGGTCTCGTCGGCGCCGAGCAGAACGTCGGCCTGGTCACCGCGGAATATCTTGTCGGCCTGCTGCCGATGCCGCCGTTCCAGCCACTTGTTGTAGCCCCAGACACCCGCCACGACCGCGATTCCAGCGGCGATCAAAGCGATTTGCAGGTCACTCATGCTGCCTCTCTTTCGGTCATCCGCAGCGCCTCTTCCATGTCAACCTCGACCACGCGTGACACGCCCTGCTCCTGCATGGTGACGCCGATCAGCTGCTGGGCCATTTCCATGGCGATCTTGTTGTGGGTGATGAAGACGAACTGGGTCTGCGGCGACATACGCTTGACCATGCCGCAGAAGCGCTCGGTGTTGCTGTCGTCGAGCGGCGCATCCACCTCGTCGAGCATGCAGAAGGGTGCCGGGTTCAACTGGAACATCGCGAACACCAGGGCGATGGCGGTCAAGGCCTTCTCGCCGCCCGACAGCAGGTGGATGGTCGAGTTCTTCTTGCCCGGCGGCTGGGCCATGATCTGGATGCCGGCGTCGAGAATCTCCTCGCCGGTCAGAATGAGTCTGGCCTCGCCACCGCCGAACAATTGCGGGAACAGCTCGCCGAAATGACGATTCACCGTATCGTAGGTCTCCTGCAACTGCTCGCGGGTCTCCCGGTCGATACGGCGGATGGCGTCTTCCAGGGTATTGATGGCGGTGGTGAGATCTTCCCATTGGCTGTCGAGGAAGCCTTTGCGCTCGGTGGCGACAGCCAGCTCCTCCAGCGCGGCGAGGTTCACCGGGCCCAGCGCCTCGATCTCGGCGCCAAGGCGGGCGATGTCGCCGGCCAGCACGCTTTCCCTGAGGCCGGGCGTCAGGTCCGCCGCCAGGCCGGCTTCGTCCTCGGGACTGGCCACACCGGCCTCGACCAGGCGCTGCTGGAACTGCTCGGCGTTGAGCTCGGCCGCCTGCTGCTTCAGTTTCCAGTCGTTGATCTTGTCGCGCGCCGGTTGCAGGCCCTGTTCCAGCTTGAGCCGCTGTTCTTCGAGCCCGCGCAGATCGGCCGCCGCACCCTCCAGCGCATTGCGCCGTTCGGCCAGCAGGCCTTCCCGGCCCAGGCGCGAATCGAGCGCCGCTTGCAGTTGCTCTTGCAGCACCCGGTCGCTGATACCGGCCAGTTCCGCCGCCGCCAGATCGGCATCGCCCTTGACGCGCGCCAGTTGCACCCGCGCCGTTTCGGCGGCCCGGGCGTTGTCTTCCAGTTTGGAATGGCACTCGCGCTCCGAAAATCCCGCCTCCTGCGCCTCGCGCGCCAACTGATGTTCCAGGGCACGCGCCTCGCGCAGCGCCGTGTCCTTCAGCCGCTGTGCCTCCAGGGCCGTTTCCAGCCGGGTGCGCACCACCTCCAGTTGCTCTCGGCAGCCGCCGGCCTCGCCTTCGGCGCGGGCCAGTTCGGCGCGCTCGTTTTCCTCGCCACGAACGATGTCTTCGAGGTCGCGGGCGATCTGGCCGGCGCGCTCGTCATAGCGGGCCTGGATCTGGGCCAGCTTGAGCGCCTCGACATGGGCGGCGTGCAGGCGCTGCTGGAGTTCCTGCGTGGCCCGGCGGGCGGCCGTCAGTTGGTCCTGGCTTTCGGCCAGCCGCTGCTCGGCGTGGCCCTGGGCGTCGCGGGAGACTTCCTCGTCCAGTTCGCGCGCCTCGATGACCGCCGACAGTTCCTCGATCTCGCGCTGCCGTTCGATGACGCCGTGAGTGCGCGCATCCGGCACGTAGAGCGTCAGGCCATGGGCGGTCAGCAGATGTCCGGCACGGTTGACCCAGCTTTCGCCGACCGCCGGCAACCGGTCGCACAGTTCGTCCATCGTCTGGATGCCCGCCAGCCACTCGTCGAGTACCGCCGACCAGCGGGCATCTTCGCAGCGGACCTTGGCGCGCAACGATGCCGCGTCGCCGGTCTGGTTGGCCGGGCTGTCCAGCAGGCCGAACGACAAGGTGGCCGGGGGCGGCGCGGCCAGCGCCCGGCGCGCCAAGTCACGGTCGCCGGCCAGCGCCGACAAGCGCTCGCGCAGCACCGCTTCCACGGCCGTCTCCCAGCCGGATTCGACATGGATGCCACGCCAGAGCGGCTGGGCATCGGTCAGGCCATGGACCTTCAGCCAGTCGCCGATCTCGCCGCTTTGCTGAACACGGCTTTGCAGTTGGACCAGCGCGTCGCGACGGGCGCGCGCCTCGGTGGCTAGCCGATGCGCCGCCGCCAGCCGCTCGCGGGCAGACCGCAGGTCGCCATCCAGACCGGGCAGCAAGGCTTGCAGTTCGGCCACCCGATCCTGCTGCACAGCCAGCTCCTCTTCGGCGCGCACCTCGGTCTCCTGGGCGGCGGCCAATTGCACCGGATCGGGCTGCGTCAGCGCGGCCCTTTCCTGCTCCAGGCGCATACGGCGCCCGGCGAAGTTCTCGATGGCGCGCACGGCATGGCCGCGATCGGCCTCGGCCAGGCGCAGCCCCTGCTCGGCCTCGTTGAGGCCGCGCCGCGCCTCGGCCACCTGCGTGCCGGCCGCCTGCACTTCCGCTTCCGCTTCCGGCAGCCGCTCAGCGGCCGCCTCGTGGCGGGCCAAGGCAGTTTCGGCGCGTTCGCGGGAGTTTTCCAGCAAGGAACGCCAGCGAAAATCCTCGTCCTCCACGCGTTGGGTTTCACCTGACCAATGCCGGTGTTCGACGTCCAGTTGCGCCAGCCGCGCCTCCAGCCGGGTGCGCGACTCGACGATGTGATGAATCTCCGATTCCAGGCGCTTCACCTCGGCATTGGCGGCATACATTTCCGCCTGCACCGCGTGCAAGGTGTCCGAGGCGGTGAAATGCGCCTCGCGGGCCTGTTCGACGCGGGCTTCCAGCTCCCGCAACTGGGCGGTTTCGGCCTCGACGCGGTTAACCGCCTTGTCCACTTCTCGGCCGTGGCGCTCCGATTCCGACTGGGCGTCGTTGCGCTTTTTCAGCCAGAGCAGGTTTTGCCGGCGCGCCAGCTGGCCGTGCAGTTCCCGGTACTGGCGGGCGACCTCCGCCTGGGCTTCCAGGCGGCCGATCTGCCCGTCCAGTTCGCCGCGGATGTCGTCCACGCGGGCCAGGTTTTCCTTGGCATCCTCCAGACGGTGCTCGGTCTCGCGGCGCCGTTCCTTGTACTTGGTGACGCCGGCCGCCTCTTCCAGAAAGAAGCGCAATTCCTCGGGTTTGGCCTCGACGATGCGCGAAATCATGCCCTGGCCGATGATGGCGTAGGCGCGCGGCCCCAGGCCGGTGCCGAGGAACAGGTCGATCACGTCGCGGCGGCGGACGTGCAGGTTGTTGATGTAGTAGCTGGAGTTGCCTTCCCGGTCGAGCAGCCGCTTGACCGTGATCTCCGCATACTGCGACCACTGGCCGGCGGCGCGGCCGAGGTGGTTGTCGAAGAACAGCTCGACGCTGGCCCGGCTGACCTCCTTGCGGTAGCCCGAGCCCTTGAAGATCACATCCTGGATCGACTCGCCGCGCAGTTCCGAAGCCTTCGACTCGCCCAACACCCAGCGCACGGCATCGATGATGTTCGATTTGCCGCAGCCATTGGGGCCGACCACGCCGGCCAGTTGGCCAGGAAACAACACGGTGGTCGGCTCGACGAAGGACTTGAAGCCGGAGAGTTTGAGTTTGACGAGGCGCACGCTTGAAAATCAGTAGGTTACATAGAAAAATCCGCCCAAGACACGGACGGATCGGGCATTATAATCGCAAGCATTCCCAGCCAAGACGCCACCATGCCCAGCCTGCCCGCCAAGACCCTGGAAACCTTCGCCAACCCTGCCGCGCACCGCGATTACCAGATCCACATGGAGATCCCGGAATTCACCTGCCTGTGCCCGAAGACCGGGCAACCGGATTTCGCGGTGCTGACGCTGGACTACGTGCCGGACAAGCTTTGTGTGGAGCTGAAGAGCCTGAAGCTGTATGTCTGGAGCTTCCGCGACGAGGGCCATTTTCACGAGGACGTGACCAATCGCATGCTCGACGATCTGGTCAGCGCGACCAGGCCGCGCTTCATGCGGCTGACGGCCCGCTTCTTTGTGCGCGGCGGCATCTTCACCAATGTGGTCGCCGAACACCGCAAGAAGAACTGGCAGCCGGCGGCGCGCGTCGAGCTGGCCGAGTTTCCGCCGCAGTCGAACACGCGCGGCTGAGGAGGCGATCGTCATGACCGAAGCGCCCCTGACCATCGCCTCGCTGGGCCGCGCATTGCGCCAGGGCCGCGTTGCCGCCGTACGCGCCGGTTGGATCAGTATCGCTTACGCCAGCGTGTTCGCAGTATTCGGCGCCATGATCATGGGCGGCCTGCTCAAGGCAGGGATGACGCCGTTCGTGCTGGCCGCGGCGGGCGCCTTCATGCTGGTGGGCCCGATCACCCTGGCGGGCTTCTTTGGCCTGGCGCGCGCGGTCGAGGTCGGCCGGCGACCGGGTGCCGACGACATCTTCAACGGCTTTCATCACCCGCCCGGCGCACTGTGGGTGATCGCCCTGGTCTGCGCGCTGCTGTTCCTGATCTTCGTCACCGATGCCGCGATTCTCTACAGCTACATGGTCGGCGGCACGCCACTGTTCCCCGCCGACATGCTGCCGCTGCCCGACTCGGCTGCCAGCTTCCTGTTCTGGGCCTCTGTCTCCGGCGCGGCGGTGGCCTTCCTGATCTTCGCGATATCCGCCTTCTCGGTGCCGCTGCTGTCGGAACGGCGGGCGCATCTGGTCGGCGCGGTGGTCGCCAGCGTGCGTATCGTGTTCCGCAACTTCGGGGCAACCATGCTCTGGGCGCTGTTGATCTCCGCCGCGGTCATCGCCAGCATCGTCGTACTGCCGCTGTTTCCGTTCGTCATGCCGGTACTGGCCTACGCCAGCCACGCGCTTTATCGCGAAGCGTTGCCGCTGCCCGCCTGAGGCGGCTCGACTCTTTCCAGCCGGGCGGCCAGCACGCTGGCGGCGACGATCAATGCGCCGCCCAGCCATTCGCGCGGCCCCATCGCCTCGCCGGCCAGCCACCAGGATGCCAGCGCGGCGACCACCAGTTCGAAGAGGAAGATCACCACGGCCCGGCTGGCCAGCACCAGGGTCAGACCATGCTGGACGACCAGATTGATCGCCAGCAGCACCACCCCCACCACCGCCACCAGCAGCCAGCCGGCGGGCGCGACGCGAGGCGGGGCCGGCGATTCGACCAGCAGGACGTAAGCGAGCCCCACGACCACCACGCCGGCGAACACCGCCAGCGACTTGAGCTCGATGCCGTAGTGGCGCGCGCGCCGGATCAGCACATTGGACAGGGCGAACAGGAAACCGGCGGCCACCCCCAACCACTCGGCGCCCTTCCGGGGCCAGGGCATGCCCAGCCCGGGGTGCCAGAGCATCACCCCGGCGCCGACCAGGGACATGCCGACCACGGCCCCGCCCAGTCGATTCAGGCGCTCGTCGAGCAGCAGGCGGGCCAGCAATACCGTCCATAGCGGCGCCAGATAGAAGAGCAGCAGAACACGCATCACTTCGCCATGCAGCATGGCCAGCACATAGCCGATGTTGCAGCCGGCCGACGACAGCGCGATCGACACCAGCCAGCCATCGACGCGGGTACCGCGCAGTTTCGAGCCGAACAGCGCCAGCCCGGCCACCAGGGCCACCCCGTAGGTCAGCGTCGTGGCCAGCGCCCCCGACAGGCCGGCGGCCTCGATGACACGATAGGGATACCAGATCAGCCCCCAGACGGTGGCGCCGGTGAGCAGCGCACCGATGGCGACTCGCTGGCCTGGCCTATAATTTAGCGGCTGTCGCATGACATCCTTTTCAACACCGGTCCGTCGTCGTGAATCCCAATCTCGCCAAGCTGCAACCCTACCCATTCGAGAAACTGCGCCAGCTGTTTGCTGGCGCCGCGCCACCGGCGGACCTCAAGGAAATCAAGCTGTCGATCGGGGAGCCGCAACACGGCACGCCGGACTTCATCCAGGCGACCCTGGCGGCCAACATGGCGGGGCTGGCCAATTATCCCACCACCAACGGTTCGGACGCCCTGCGCCAGGCCATCGCCGACTGGCTGGGCCGACGGTACGCCATTCCGCCCCTCGACCCGGTGCGCCAGGTGTTACCAGTGAACGGCTCGCGCGAGGCGCTGTTCGCCTTCGCCCAGTGCGTCGCCGACCCGGCCCGGCCGGATGGCCTGGTCCTGTGCCCCAACCCCTTCTACCAGATATACGAAGGCGCGGCCTATCTGGCCGGACTCACGCCGGCCTTCATCAACCAGTTGCCCGACAATGACTTCGCCATGGATTTCGCGGCGATTCCCGAAACGACCTGGCGGCGCACGCAACTGATCTACGTCTGTTCGCCCGGCAACCCGACCGGCAACATCATGACGTTGGACCATTGGCGGCAGCTGTTCGAACTGGCCGACCGCCATGGCTTCGCGATCGCCGCCGATGAGTGCTACTCCGAGATCTACTTCGACGAACACCAGCCGCCGCTGGGCGCGTTGCAGGCGGCACGCCACCTGGGCCGCGACGACTACCGCGGTTTAGTGGTCTTCTCCAGCCTGTCGAAGCGCTCCAATGTGCCCGGCCTGCGGTCCGGCTTCGTCGCCGGCGACGCGGCGCTGTTGAAGCAGTTCTGGCTGTACCGCACCTATCACGGCTGCGCGATGAGCCCGCCGGTGCAGGTGGCCTCGACCGTCGCCTGGAGCGACGAGGGCCACGTCCGCCACAACCGCAAGCTGTACAAGGAGAAGTTCGAGCAAGTGACGCCGATCCTCGCCGATTGCCTCGATACACGGATCCCCGAGGCCGGCTTCTATCTCTGGGCGTCGGTGGCCCGCTATGCGCCAATGGCCGGCGCCACCGCGAAGCACCTGCCCGACACCGATTTCGCCCGCGAACTGCACCACCGGTACAATGTCACTGTGCTGCCCGGCAGCTACCTGGCCCGGGCGGCGAACGGCATCAATCCCGGCGAGGGCTTCGTGCGCATCGCGCTGGTAGCCGGCGTCGAGGAATGCGTCGAAGCCGCCCAGCGCATCGCGGATTTTTGCCAGACGCTCTGAATTTCTCATCCAACCGACTGTTACCGACAAGGGACCGAAACATGCAAGACCTGCAAAAGATCATCGACCAGGCCTGGGAAAACCGCGCCAGCCTGAACCCAGGCTCCGCGCCCGCGCAGGTCAGCGAAGCGGTGGGCCATGTGCTCAACGATCTCGACCAGGGCCGCTTGCGCGTCGCCGAAAAAATCGACGGCCAGTGGGTCACGCATCAGTGGATCAAGAAGGCCGTGCTGATTTCCTTCCGCCTGGAAGACAACCGCGTCATGGACAGCGGCGTGTTCCGTTACTACGACAAGGTGCCAACCAAGTTCGCCCATTACGACGACCAGAGCTTCCGCCAGGGCGGCTTCCGCGTGGTGCCGGGCGCGGTGGTGCGGCACGGCTCCTTCATCGGCAGGAACGCGGTGCTGATGCCCAGCTTCGTCAATATCGGCGCCTATGTGGACGAAAGCACCATGGTCGACACCTGGGTGACCGTCGGCTCCTGCGCCCAGATCGGCAAGAACGTGCATCTCTCCGGCGGCGTAGGCATCGGCGGCGTGCTGGAGCCGATCCAGGCCAACCCGACCATCATCGGCGACAACTGCTTCGTCGGCGCCCGCTCGGAGGTGGTCGAGGGCGTCATCGTCGAAGACAACTGCGTCATTTCCATGGGCGTGTTCATCAGTCAGAGCACCAAGATCTACGACCGCGCGACCGGCGAGATCACTTACGGCCGCGTGCCGGCCGGCTCGGTGGTGGTCAGCGGTAATCTCCCCTCGGCCGACGGCAAGTACAGCCTCTCCTGCGCGGTGATCGTCAAGAAGGTCGACGCGCAGACACGCTCCAAGACATCGATCAACGAGTTGTTGCGCGACTGACGACCCGGTCCCCGCTCCAAGAGCCCACCAGCCCATGTCACGCCCGCCGCGGAAGGAAGCGCCATGATTTTCGACAGACTGTTTCAGTTGATGGCAGAGAAGAACGCCTCGGACATCTTCGTCTCGGCGGGCGCGCCCATCAGCATCAAGATTCACGGCAACTGCATCCCCATCAACCAGCAGACGATGGATCCGGCCACCATCCAGAAGATGGCCTACGAAATGCTGACGCCGGAGCAGATCAGCCGTTTCGAGACCGAGCGCGAACTCAACCTGTCGATCGGCATCGCCGAGGTTGGCAATTTCCGGATCAACCTGTTCTGGCAGCGTGGCTCGATTGGTGTGGTGGTGCGCTTCATTACCAGCGACATTCCGAAGATCGATGACCTGTCGCTGCCGTCGGTCCTCTCCGACATCATCATGGCCAAGCGCGGCCTGGTGCTGGTGGTCGGCGCAACCGGCTCCG
>WBZL01003860.1_pt1 | contig 13391 bp, 14 predicted proteins | sample 5204291 | NCBI WGS metagenome assembly WBZL01 (sample SAMN12344345, study PRJNA552823) | activated sludge metagenome | biome: Activated sludge suspended growth; feature: Nitrification reactor; material: Wastewater; isolation source: activated sludge from nitrification reactor of wastewater...
GAGTTCACCACGCGACCGAGCAACTCCGGACCGACCGGAACCTCGAGAATGCGGCCGGTGGTCTTGACGGTGTCGCCTTCGCTGATTTGCTCGTATTCACCGAGAACCACCGCGCCAACCGAGTCGCGGTCGAGGTTCAAGGCCATACCGAAAGTATTGCCTGGAAACTCGAGCATCTCTCCCTGCATGACATCGGTCAGGCCGTAGATACGGCAGATACCATCGGTCACCGAAACGATGGTGCCCTGGGTGCGCAGATCGGCGCTGATCGCAAGATTCTCGATCTTGCTCTTGATCAGTTCGCTGATTTCGGAAGGATTCAACTGCATGGAAATTCTCCTAGTTCTTGAGCGCCAACCGCAGGCTCTCCAATTTTCCGCGTACGGAGGTATCGAGAACCTGGTCGCCAACCACAATCTTGACGCCGCCGATCAGCGATTGATCGACGACCACTTCGGCAGTCAGCCGGGTTTTGAAGCGCGCTTCCAGATCCTCGATCAGCGCCTTGAGCTGCGCGTCGTCAACGGGAAAGGCGCTGTAGATCGTGGCTTCCTTGACGCCTTCCTGCGCAGCCCTCAGCTCCTCGAAGAGACCCGCGATTTCCGGCAAGGCGGAAAGCCGTTCGTTGTTGGCAAGGACGTCGATCAGATTAGCTTCGCCGCCATCCTGCGCCTTGCCGATCAGCGACTTGAAGAGCGTACTCTTCTGCGTGGCAGACAACTCGGGATTGCCGATGCAGGAACGCATCTGCTCATCCGTGGCAATTGCAGAAAGCAGCGACAATCGCTCGGACCACGCCGTCAGCGCCTTGTTTTCCAGCGCAATGCGGAAAACCGCTTCAGCGTAGGGGCGCGCGATGGTAACGAGTTCGGCCATGGTATTAGAGTTCCTGCTTGAGCGCGACCAGCATTTCGGCATGCGCCCTGGCATCGACTTCGCGCTTCAGGATGCGCTCTGCACCCGCCACAGCGAGATCGGCGACACGGCCACGCAGTTCCGCTCTTGCCTGCTCGACCTGTTGAGCAATCTCGGCCTTAGCCGATGCGACCACCTTGTCGGCTTCAATTTTCGCCGTCACCTTCGCCTCTTCAACCATCTGAGCGCCGCGCTTCTCGGCAGCAGCAATGATTTCGGCGGCCTTTGCCTTGGCGTCGCGCAGGGCATCTGCGGAACGTTTGCCCGCCAGCTCCAGCTCATGCTTCCCACGCTCGCCGGCAGCAAGCCCGTCAGCAATCAGTTTTTGGCGATCGGCCATGGCTTTGGCCAACGGAGGCCAGACGTATTTCATGGTGATCCAGATGAAAACGCCAAACCAGATCGCTTCGCCGATCAACGTTGCGTTGATGTTCACGCTAACCTCCTGTTAAGAGTTAGTCCGAAAAGCGATCAGCCCTTGACAACGGCAATGAAGGGATTTGCAAAAAGCATGAACAGCGCGATACCGACACCGATCATGGTGACCGCGTCGAGAAGGCCGGCAACAATGAACATCTTTACCTGGAGAGTCGGAATCATTTCCGGTTGGCGAGCGGCGCCCTCAAGGAACCGGCCACCCAGCAGACCAAAACCGATGGCGGTACCGAGAGCACCCGCACCGATCAGGATGGCGACGGCGATGGCGGTGTTACCAAGCAACATAGACAGAGCGGCTTCCATTACTTTCTCCTAGTAAAACATGCTAAATGGGTTAAACAAAGACAACGTGAATCAAACTCGCAACCGGGCAGTCGGCCAGCTAACCGTGGGACTCGCTGGCCATCGACATATACACGATGGTGAGCATCATGAACACGAAGGCCTGCAAGGTGATGATCAGGATATGGAACAGGGCCCAGGGCAGAGCTAGTGGCAACTGCCACAGACCCAGCAGGGCAATCAGGATGAACACCATCTCGCCGGCGTACATGTTGCCGAACAGACGCAGCGCCAGCGAAATCGGCTTGGCGACATCCTCAATGACCCGGAAGAGAAGATTGAGTGGCGCCAGCTTGGCGCCAAACGGCACGGTGAACACCTCATGCAGGAAGCCCCCGACACCCTTCACCTTGACACCCATGACCAACATGATCGCAAACACCGTCAGGGACATGCCGAAAGTCAGGTTCGGGTCGGTGGTCGGTACCACCTTGAAATAATGGACGCCAGCAAAGCCGAGAACAAAGGGGATGAAATCAACCGGAATCAGATCCATCGCATTCATCAGAAAAACCCAGACGAAGATGGTGACCGCCATCGGCGTAATCAGCGCGCTCTTGCCATGGTAGGTATCCTTGACCTGCTGATCGATAAAGGACACCAGCATTTCGACGAAGGTTTGCAGCTTGCCCGGCTGGACGACGGCCGCCTTGCTGGCAAGTTTGGCCATACCGAGGAAGGCGAACAGGCCGAGAAGACCGGATACGATCAGAGAGTCCAGGTGAAAAGTCCAGAAACCGTGACCGACGGTCAGGTTGGTCAGGTGGTGGACAATGTATCCACTCGTCGTCAATGCCTCGCCCGAAGCCATATATTCCCCCTGTTCGACTATTGCTGCCTGAGCAGCGCCATCCAATAAACCACAACTGTTGCCACATAGGCCAGGAAGAGCGGCAAGGCTGCGAGTTGTGCGTAGCTCTTGAAGACCACGGTAAACAACAAAAGGGTTACGGCAAACTTGTAACCCTCACCTACCACCTGATCCCGAAATACTCTTCTTGCATCCGCCTGCTTCGATAACCGCAAGGCCCGCCATGCATAAGCAGAAGCACTGGCCATGGCAATCCCGCCACCGAGTACCGCAGAAACCGCCGCATCAAATCCCAGAGCAACCCCCGCGACCAACCCCACTGCCAGGGTGACCACCAACTGGCAGACCAGGACCCAGCGGACCTGCGGATGCACGGCTAGTCCCTCCAAAACACGAGCAGGATACCAGACTCACCGTAAGGAATCAAACCGCAACTGCAAAAAAGTTTGGATTCCTTGATAGAATCTGCCCTGCAGCCAGGATCGGGGGGCCCGGGAAGGGCTCCCATGATGCGGCGCATCAATGGCGCAGGCGCTGCAAAATTCCTTCCAGTTGATCAAGGTCGCCGAACTCGATCAGCACCTTGCCCGCCCCGCGTTTATTGGCTCGTATCGCTACCTGGGCGCCGAGCAGATCGGCCAGTTCGTCCTGCAGTCGCAGCACATCGCGATCCGGCCTGCTTGGCGTGGTGACTTCTTTCGGTGGGTTGAGTGCACACTGGACCAAGCGCTCGGTTTCACGCACCGACAAGCCTTTCTGCGCCACTCGTTGCGCCAACTGAACCTGCAGCGCACCCGCCAGCGGGAGGAGCGCGCGCGCATGCCCCATGTCGATTTCCCCGCGCATCAGGAGCTCCTGCGCCGGTGCAGCCAACTGCAGCAGACGCAGCAGGTTCGACGCTGCCGGTCGTGATCGTCCGACGGCATCGGCTGCTTGCTGGTGGGTCATCGAGAACTCATCAATCAATCGTTGCAAACCCAGCGCTTCCTCGATCGGGTTGAGATCCTCGCGCTGGATGTTCTCGATCAGTGCCATGGCCAGCGCGGCTTCATCCGGAATGATCCGGATCAAAGTAGAGACCTCGGTCAAACCAGCCATCTGCGCCGCTCGCCAGCGCCTTTCGCCAGCAATGATCTCGTAACGGTCGTCGCTGACCGGCCGTACGAGAATTGGCTGCATCAACCCCTGCACCCTGATCGAGGCGGCCAGTTCTTCGAGGGAAGCGCTGTCCATGCGCGTACGTGGCTGATACTTGCCCGGCTGGAGCCGACCGACCGGCAGCGTTCTTTGCTGTTCCCGGCTCTGAGCATCATTATCCGCCAGCAGAGCATCAAGGCCACGCCCCAGTCCTTTCAGCTTCATGGCTCCACTCCAGCCCCGGCAAGCGCCGCGGTCACCCTGCCGGCACTGCCGGCGTGCCGATCAAGAATCTCCTGCGCCAACAAGAGATACGCTTGTGCGCCCTTCGAGCCGCGGTCGAATGCAATCACCGGCTTGCCATAGGACGGAGCCTCGGCCAGGCGGACATTGCGCGGAACGATCGTCCGATAAACCTTCGAACCGAAATGCCGTTCAAGTTCGCGGGAAACCTGTTGGGTCAGTATCGAACGCGGGTCGTACATGGTCCGTAGCAGACCCTCGATCTCGAGCACCGGATTCAATTTGGTCCGCACCTTCTTCAATGTCGCCACCAAGTCAGTCAGGCCTTCCAGCGCATAGTACTCACATTGCATCGGGATCATCACGGTATCGGCAGCGACCAGCCCGTTGACGGTCAGCAGGTTCAGTGCGGGCGGGCAATCCATCACGATGAAATCATAATCGCCACGGATGTCGGCGAGCGCGTCGCGCAGTCGATACTCGCGCTTTCCGAGGTTGATCAGATCGATCTCGGCACCCGCAAGTTCGCGGTTCGCAGGCATCAGGTCGAAGCCGAATTGAGTGCGCAGGCTGGTGCCACGCATCGTCGAACGACCGATCAGAATCTGGTAAACCGTCGACAGCGCCTCGCTCTTGACGACACCGCAACCGGTTGTGGCATTGGCCTGCGGATCCAGATCGATCAGCAGCACGCGCTGGCCGATTTCGGCAAGACAAGCCGTGAGGTTGACAGCCGTCGTCGTCTTGCCGACGCCGCCCTTTTGGTTGGTTACCGCGAGTATTCTTGCCAAATCGACTCTCTCCTCAATGCCGCACCTGGCTACTGCTCATGACTACCAGATGCCGCTCACCGGTGATGCCCGGCACGTTCAAGCGATGCACCGCATCGACGACCACATCAACCGACAGATTTGCCATTTCGTCCTGCGGCCAAAGACCTTTCATGGCCAGCCAATGACCCTCCGTTTGCAACAGGTGACGCGACAATTTCACGAGATCGGCAAGATCGGAAAAAGCGCGCGCGCTGATCGTCGGGAACCTGGCCACGGGCCTGTACGCTTCAACACGGCCGCAGTGTACGGCAATATTCGCCAACCCAAGCTCAATCGCCACCTGTTGCAGGAAGGCCGTCTTCTTCGTATTGCTGTCCAGCAGGACCACCCGCAATTCCGGGCGGGCGATGGCCAGCGGGATACCGGGCATGCCGCCACCGCTGCCCACGTCGAGCAGTGCCGTCCCTTCGACAAAGGGCAGGATCGCCAGCGAATCGAGCAAGTGATGACTGACCGCCAGCGACGGATCTTTCAGGCCGGTCAGACGATAGGTCCTGTTCCACTTGTCGAGCAGGGCCGCATAGGCGAGCAGCTTGTTCTGTGCGGTGCGCGAAAGATCGATCCCCAGGACATACAGTCCTTGTGCGAGCTGCATGGCTGGCGTCATGACCCCAGACCGGCGATTCGCTGGCGCTGCGCATTCAGTTGTGCGCGTTTCAAATGCACCAGCAGGATCGAGATGGCTGCCGGGGTCACGCCCTGAATGCGGGAAGCCTGCCCCAGGGTCTGAGGACGATGCAGAACGAGCTTCTGCTGAACTTCCCTGGATAGGCCCGTAATGCTGCAAAAGTCGAAATCGTCGGGAAAGAACGTTTCCTCGTTGGCCAGATTCTTGCTCACCTCATCCCGTTGACGTTCGATGTAACCCTGATACTTGGCCTGGTTCTCGACCTGTTCGATGACCTGTGGATCGCGCAGACCCGCGTCCACCGAAAAATCGCCCAGGCGCAGCGTCATCAACGCAGAGTAACTCACGTCCGGGCGGCGCAGCAGTTCATGCAGGTTGTATTCGTGCTCCAGAGGCTTGCCGAAGATCCTGGTCGCGTCTTCCTCCGCAAGCTTTGCCGGCTGTACCCAGGTCGACTTCAGTCGCTCCTGCTCGCGTACGATCGCTTCCCTCTTCTCGCAAAAAGCTGCCCAACGCTGCTCACCCACCAGCCCCAAACGGTGGCCTTGCTCGGTCAGACGCAGGTCCGCATTGTCTTCACGCAGTGACAGGCGATACTCGGCGCGGCTGGTAAACATCCGGTAAGGCTCCGAGACGCCACGAGTAATCAGATCGTCGGCGAGAACGCCCAGGTAGGCCTCGTCCCGACGCGGCGTCCAGGGTTCCTTTTCCTGCACCTGCAGGGCGGCGTTGATGCCGGCCAGCAGACCCTGCGCCGCGGCTTCCTCGTAACCGGTGGTACCGTTGATCTGACCGGCAAAGAAAAGACCACGCAAAGCCTTCGTTTCCAGTGAGCTACGCAGGCCGCGCGGATCAAAGTAATCGTATTCGATGGCGTAACCGGGGCGCAGGATGTGGCAGCTCCCAAGGCCGCGCATCGAGCGGACGATGGCCAACTGGACATCAAACGGCAGACTGGTCGAAATCCCATTCGGGTAAATCTCGTGGGTTGTCAGGCCTTCCGGCTCAAGAAAGACGGGATGGCTTTCCTTGGCCACAAAACGATGAATCTTGTCTTCAATCGACGGGCAATAGCGCGGCCCGACGCCTTCGATCACCCCGGTGTACATCGGCGACCGATCAAGGTTGGTCCGGATGATCGCGTGTGTCCGAGCGTTGGTGCTGGTCACCCAGCACGGTAACTGTCGCGGGTGTTGGGCAGCGTTGCCAAGAAACGAGAACACCGGCAAGGGATCGTCTGAATATTGCTCGGTCAAGGTCGAAAAATCGATGGTCTTGCCATCCAGCCGTGGCGGTGTGCCGGTCTTGAGCCGGCCGACCGGCAACTGTAATTCGCGCAGGCGGGCGGCCAGCGAAACCGACGGGGGATCACCCATACGGCCACCGCTATGATGGGACAAACCCACGTGAATCCGGCCGTTCAGGAAGGTGCCCGCGGTGAGGACCACGGTTCGCGCGGCAAAGCGCACGCCCAACTGGGTCACGACACCGGCGACATGGTCGCCTTCGAGCATCAGGTCATCACATGCCTGCGCGAAGATCACCAGATTTGGCTGGTTTTCGAGGCGACAGCGGATTGCCTGCCGGTACAGCACGCGATCTGCCTGCGCGCGCGTCGCGCGCACCGCCGGACCCTTGCTCGCATTGAGAATCCGGAACTGGATGCCGGACACATCGGTGGCCTCGGCCATCGCTCCGCCCAGAGCATCAATCTCCTTGACCAGATGCCCCTTGCCGATGCCACCGATCGACGGGTTGCAGCTCATCGCGCCGAGTGTCTCCAGGTTGTGCGTCAGCAGCAAGGTCCTGACACCCATCCGCGCTGCAGCGAGCGCCGCTTCAGTGCCGGCATGGCCTCCCCCGACAACAATGACCTCGAAACGTTCAGGAAATAACATGGACGGTCGCCATTTGCAGCATGCGGAAGACTCTGGAAAAGACCGGCATTCTACGGCAATTTGTTGAAAGACCAGCCAAATAGCCTTGGACTATGGCTTGAATTATCAGAACTAATTGGAACAAATCTGGCGGCTCCACTATGATCCCGCTCGTCGCTTGTTTTCATTCACCGAACTCGAAGGAGAGCTCAAGATGTCACTGATCAACACCGAAATCAAACCGTTCAAAACCACTGCTTTTCACAACGGCAAGTTTGGTCCTGTATCCGACGCCGACCTGAAGGGCAAATGGTCTGTTGTTGTCTTCTACCCGGCTGACTTCACCTTCGTCTGCCCAACCGAACTGGGTGATCTGGCTGACGAGTACGAATCGTTCAAGAAGATCGGCGTCGAAGTATACGCGGTATCCACCGACACGCATTTTACACACAAGGCCTGGCACGACGCTTCCGAGACCATCAAGAAGATCCGGTATCCGATGCTCGGCGACCCAACCGGTACCCTCACCCGCAATTTCGACGTGATGATCGAAGAAGAAGGCCTGGCGCTGCGCGGCACCTTCGTGATCAATCCCGAAGGCATCATCAAGGTCTGTGAGATCCACGACCTCGGCATTGGTCGTGACGCCAAGGAACTGTTGCGCAAGGTTCAGGCCGCCCAGTACGTCGCCAGCCACCCAGGTGAAGTCTGCCCGGCCAAGTGGACGCCGGGTGACGCAACGCTGGCCCCGTCGCTGGACTTGGTCGGCAAGATTTAAGAACCGTGAGAGACGCGCGGCAGACTGCTTGTTCTGCCGCGTGATCCGGGGTCTCATTGCAAAGGGGCCGCCCTGGCGGCCCCTTTGCAATGCCACTCACCGGGGACAAGACGCATGTTAGACGCAAATATCCAGGCTCAGCTGCGGGCCTACCTTGAAAAAATCCAGCATCCGGTCGAACTGGTCGGCACGCTCGATGGCAGCAACCAGGCACAAGAGATGCTGGCCCTGCTGCAGGACATCGCTTCCCTTTCGGACAAGGTCAGCGTCCGGCAAAATGGCCATTCAGTGCGCAGGCCCTCCTTCTCGGTCGGCCGGCCTGGCGAACCCGCGCGGATCAGCTTTGCCGGCATCCCGATGGGACACGAATTCACCTCGTTGATTCTGGCCCTGCTGCACACCGGTGGCCATCCGCCCAAAATCGAGGCCAGCGTAATCGAGGAGATCCGCTCCATTCCTGGGCAGTTCCATTTTGAAACCTTCATTTCGCTGTCGTGCCACAACTGTCCGGATGTCGTGCAGGCGCTCAACCTGATGGCGGTGCAGAACCCAGGCGTCAGTCACCAGATGATCGACGGAGCGCTGTTTCAGGGTGAAGTGACTGAACGCCAGATCATGGGCGTGCCAACGATCCTCCTGAACGGTGAACCCTTCGGGCAGGGTCGCATGACGCTCGAGGAAATCATCGGCAAGATCGATACCGGCGCCCTGCAGCGCGAGGCGGAAAAGGTCTCGGCGCGCGCACCCTTCGACGTGCTGATCGTTGGCGGGGGCCCGGCCGGCGCCGCTGCAGCGATCTACGCAGCCCGTAAGGGTATTCGTACCGGCGTGGTCAGTGAGCGTTTCGGTGGGCAGGTGCTCGATACCCTGGCGATCGAGAACTTCATCTCGGTAAAGGAGACTGATGGTCCACGACTCGCCGCCGGACTCGAGGAACACGTCAAGGAATACGATGTGGACATCATCAATCTGCAGCGCGCCGAAGCGCTGCTGCCGAATCGTGAAGAGGGACTGACCGAAGTCCGTCTGGCCAGCGGCGCCAGGCTCAGGAGCAAGACGGTGATCATCGCCACCGGGGCACGTTGGCGCGAGATGAATGTTCCCGGCGAGAAGCGGTATCGCGGCCATGGCGTCGCCTACTGTCCGCACTGCGACGGACCGCTGTTCAAGGGCAAGCGGGTGGCCGTGATCGGTGGCGGCAACTCCGGCGTCGAAGCGGCGATCGACCTCGCCGGCGTCGTCGGCCAAGTCACCCTCCTTGAATTCGAAGCCATTTTGCGTGCCGACGCCATTTTGCAGAAAAAGCTCTTCAGTCTGCCCAACGTGCAGGTGATCACCCAGGCCTTGAGCACCGAAGTCACCGGCGATGGCCAGAAAGTCAACGGCCTCTTGTACACCGATCGTGCCAGTGGTGAGTCGCGGCGCATCGATCTCGAAGGGGTGTTTGTGCAAATCGGCCTGCTCCCCAACAGCGAGTGGCTCAGGGGCACCATCACCCTCTCTCGGCACGGCGAGATCGAGATCGATGCGCGCTGCGAAACCTCGCTGCCGGGCGTCTTCGCCGCCGGTGACGTCACCACGGTTCCTTACAAGCAGATCGTCATCGCCATGGGCGAAGGCTCGAAAGCCGCGCTCAGCGCCTTCGACCACCTGATTCGTCGCTCGCTTTCCTGAAGGAAGGTTCTGCCGTCAGCCCCTGCGGGTGCTGACGGCCAGAAGGGACCCCTCTGACGGCTTGATCACCAGACCACGCTCAGGTAAGGTTCAAGCCATGAAAATCCCTGAGACGACTGCGGACCTGCAGCAAACCCTCGGCAAGGAAATGTCGAGCAAGCGGGCACTGCTGATTGATCGCTATCCGAACGCCCGCACTTCGCTGCGCATGACGCTTTCGGCGATGGGGGTTGGCCTCATCGACAATGCCGGCACCTCGGCCGACGTCTTCCGGCAACTCAGGGCGCACCGTTTCGACATCATCCTCTCCGACTACCTGCTCGAGGACGAGCGTGACAGCCAGCAACTCCTCGAAGAGTTGCGCGCGCAACAACTCCTGCCACGGTCTACCGTATTCATCGTGATCACCAGTGAACGCGCCTATCACAACGTTGCCTCGGTGGCCGAACTGGCGCCGGATGACTACCTGATCAAGCCCTTTACCGCCCACGAACTGAACGTACGCCTGGCGCGCGCGCTCCACAAGAAGCGCTTCTTCGCGCCACTCTACGAACACCTCGACAACGGTGCTTACATTGAAGCGCTGGCGACCTGTGAACGTCTGATCAGACAGGACAGCGGCTTTCGTTTTGACGCCCTGCGGTTCAAGGGAGAAATACTCAATACGCTGGGCAGCCATGCTGAAGCGCAGCGCGTCTACCAGCAGGTTCTGGCACAGCGGGCCGTTCCCTGGGCCCGCATGGGCCTGGCCATGGCACTGCGAGGACAACAACAAATGTCCGAGGCTGAAGCATTCGGACAATCACTCATCGACGACTTCCCGGAATTTATTGCGGCCTACGACTTTCTCGCCGAAGTGCAGGAAGAGGTGGGCAAGCTTCCGGAAGCCCAGGAAGTGTTGCAGCGCGCGGCGATGATCTCGCCCAACAATTCGACACGACAACGCATGGTTGGCGACGTGGCGGCACGTAACCAGGATCTCCAGGTCGCCGAAAAAGCCTACGGCAAGGTGCTCCAGCGTCGCCGCAACTCGTCACTGAGAGACATTGACGACTACACCAATCTTTCACGGGTGATGCTCGACCGTGGTCATACCACGGCTGCCCGCTTGGTCACCGAAGAACTCCGGCGTGACTGGCGGGGCAACCAGCAAGGCGAATTTGCTGCGCTGGTCATGGAAAGCCTGTGTGCAAACAAGGAGGGCGAACCTGCCAAGGCCAAGCGGGCAGTGGAGAAGGCGCTCCTCCTGCATGAAACCTTGAAAGACGAAGGCCGTGCTGCGGCGGTTTCGGAAAAGCTGGCGCTCGATCTGGCACATGCCTGTCTGGTCACTGGCGACGAAGAAAACGCGCGCGAGATCGCCCGCAGGATCGCTGCCGAAAACCATGAAAACCGCATCATGATCGCCCAAGTCCAGAGCATCTACGTCAAAACCGGCAAGGCCGCAGACGGTCAGGCGCTGCTCGCGCAGGTCGGTCGGGAAATCGTAGAACTCAATAACCGCGGCGTTCTGGCCGCCCGCCGCGGCGATGTCGAAGGCTCGGTGAAGTTGTTGATGGAGGCCGCGGAACGGGTACCCAATCTGCAGTTTCTGGTTAATGCCACGAAGGCGATTTTCACTCTGCTGGAACGCAAAGGCTGGGATCCTGTGCTGGCCAGACGGGGTATTCGTTTCCTGCAACTGGCACAGGCCAGGGAGATGCGCAACCCCAAGGTGGTTTCGGCGCGCGAGCTATACCAGCGCGTCGCACGCAAATACGGCGTCGCGACGGTTCCGTTCAGCGCTTCGGGAACGCTGCGCAGCAAGGGCAGCAGCTTCCTATAGCCATTTGAATGGCAATTTGAATGGAATAGTGTCGATCGCAAATTTGATAATCAGGACACTCACCACGCACAAGAACCCCTTCCTGATGAAACCGCTGCCATGACGTATCGCGAGATGAGTGCCGAGGAGCGAGCCGAGAACGTTGCAGCCGGCCATCACCAACGCCAGCCACGGTAAAAAGTGGCCGTGCGGAATGAAAAAGCCCAGTGCGGCGATGTTGGTGGCGACATTGACCACTTTCGACGCTGCCGAGGCATGCAGGAAATCAAATCCGAAAAGGCGGACAAACAGAAAGATCAGGAAACTGCCGGTCCCAGGCCCAAAAAAACCATCGTAGAAGCCGATCGCGCCGCCCAGAATCAAGGCATAGGCAAACTCCTGTCCGCCTTTGTGCCGGGGCTGGTGAACCGCTCCAAAATCGCGCCGAACGAAAGTGTAAGCTGCTGCTCCGACGAGCAATACCAGAATCAGCGGACGCAACATCGCCGGCGGCAGCCAGGTGACGGCCATCGCGCCGGCATAGGAGCAGGCAAACGCCGCCAGAGCGGCCGGCAATGTCGTTCGCCAAGGCATTTCGACACGGCGTGCGTAGCGCCAGGCCGCATTGCTGGTGCCGAATACGCTCGAAAACTTGTTGGTCCCGAAGAGAGTCGCCGGCATTTCCTGCGGCAGTGCGTTGAACAACGCCGGGATCTGGATCAGCCCACCGCCACCAACCACTGCATCGATCAAACCGGCAAACAGCGCGGCCACGGCCAAGCCGGCCAGCAGTGAGTAGTCAGAGGCCGCCATCGCGGCTCAGCTCTGCGCAATGAAGAAGAAACGCTTGAACGGGAACAGCGTGTGTCCATCAGGCCGCTGCAGATAGGCGGTGCGCAGCCGCCCTCGATAAACAGCCAGAAAGCGCTCGGCTGCCGCTGGGTCGAGGCATGCCAGATAAGGCACCAGCGTGCTACCTTTCATCCATTCGAAGACGGCATCGTCGCCGCTGAGCAACTGCCAATAGGTGGTTTCCCAGAGTTCCAGGTGGTGACAATGCGGTGTCAATAGCTGTTGGTATTCGGCAGCCGACAAGACGCGACCCATGCGGACGCCGCCAAGCACCTCGCGCCAATCCGCCTCGGCAGCCAGTTCGCGTAGAATTCGATGGGAGGGAGCATTGAAGTTGGCCGGCATCTGCACCGCCAACACGCCGCCACCAACGAGCTGGCCGAGCAACTGCAGCAGCAGATGCAGGTGATCGTCTAGCCAGTGCAGTGCTGCGTTCGAGAAGATCAGGTCGGGCGGGACCTCTGCCTGCCAGTGGGCGATTTCCGCCAACTGCCAGTCGATCGTCGGCGCCCTGGCAGCGGCTTTGGCAAGCATCGCCGAATCGCTGTCGACGCCAGTGATTTGCGCATCTGGCCAGCGTTCGGCCAAGATCTGTGTGATGTTGCCGGCCCCACAGCCGAGATCGACGATGCGGTTTACCGACCTGCAATCAAGTCTGGCCAGGAGATCCAGCGCGGGTCTTTGCCTGGCGACAGCGAATTTCAGGTATTGCTCAGGGTTCCAATTCATCTTGAGTGCATTCTAACACTACGCTGAAGATACCCTCCACTGCGTCATACCAGCGCGGCACACCGGAAGTATGAACATATGAAATTCCCCTGCAAGATGGGTCTCCATTGCGACCATGGAAACAAATATGAGCACAATTTATGCGGAACATGCAAGCCCACAGCAGACCAAAAAACCCGCTTTTACACGGGCTTTCAAGTGGTTAGCGGTACGTTTCGGAACACTTCGGAAAGCTCGCTACTTTCCAATACAGAATCGCCCAAATATTTCCCCAAGCAGATCATCGGTACTGAACTCACCGGTAATCGTGCTCAGCGTCAACTGCGACAG
>WBZL01003863.1_pt1 | contig 13388 bp, 9 predicted proteins | sample 5204291 | NCBI WGS metagenome assembly WBZL01 (sample SAMN12344345, study PRJNA552823) | activated sludge metagenome | biome: Activated sludge suspended growth; feature: Nitrification reactor; material: Wastewater; isolation source: activated sludge from nitrification reactor of wastewater treatment...
ATTGTATTGATTATTTTTGTTGAGCCATGCTTGTTGCAGCAGCGAAATGCAATTTTCAATGACTTCACCTATTTTTTCGACAAAGCGTACCCAGGATAGCCCGGTGAATTGACTGAAACCGATTGCTATCAGAATCAGGAATATCATTGTTGTTCCTGTAAATCCGAAGAGGCCGGATAAGTGATGGCTGGTAGTTTCGCCCAGTATGCCACCCGGCTGATAAGGCAAGGAAATATTGAGCGTGTGAAAGCGTAGCGACTCAAGCCCGCAGCTCGCAAAAAGTAAAAGCAGAAAACCACCGAGTAAAAGTGCTATCGATTGGTGATCAAAAATACCCCCGGCATCAATCCGGCGATAACTCCAGAAAACGGTGGCGCCAAAGAAAATCACCCACCACCATGCAGATACGCCAAATAGATAAAGCAGAAAATCAGCAATCCAGGCGCCGGCATATCCACCGGCATTTTGAATGTGATCATAATCACCGCTGTGAGACCAGCCTGGGTCTCCGCGGTTATAGCTGTAAAAAATTAAAATGAGATATAACGCTGCGCCCAGCAATAGAAGCCAGCCCGATTCGCGCAACAAACGGGAAACACGTGGTGTCAGTGAACGCCCGCTTGATTTGCTGGCCATTGATTTATTTATCAAACTCATGGATAGATTCAAGCATTTAAGCTTAACTTGATCAAATGAGGTTTGAATTATATAAGATAATCCGTTAAAGAATGCGCCGGATTGGAAAATTGGGAATTTCTAAACGAAAAATCAAGAACATATTAAATTCAGTTGTTTTTTGGCAATCAAAGGTTTGTGCTAACCTGTTCTGGAACGTAACAAAATTGCGGGAATTAATGGTTTGTTGTTACGTTTGATTTCCGGAAGTGTCGATACTTGATTCCTGCCGTTTTCCTTGGCATTTATTAAAGCTTGCTCTGCGCGTTTATACAACTTGCGTCTATTGTCATCAACCTCAAGTGCGGCTATACCGGCACTGACAGTGAAACTAGGATAAAACTCAGATCGATTGGCTCTGAAGATCTTTTCCCGCAGAGCATTGCATACTTCTTTCGCTTCATGAATATCGGTTTCAACAAATATAACTGCGAATCGGTCCGAACTGATGCGGTAGGGCTGATCGGAATTTCGTATGGATTTACTAATTTCTTTGGACAGCCACTTGATCAGATGATTTTTATAATGTCCATTTTTTTTATCGTGTTCGCTCATAAGTCGGGAAAAATGATCTACATCAAAAATGGCTAATGACAAGTTATGATTATATCTTTTGCATCTTTTGATTTCGGCGTTCAATTCCAGCACAAAAGCGCGGTTTGTTTTGCAATGCGTCAGTGCATCGATGTACAGATCTGTTCTCTTTGATGTAAGCTCGTGATTTGCACTCTTTATTTTGATAACCATGAATGCTGTGCATGCGATAACCAATAAAGCAAGGAAGCGATTGGTCAAAACGATATCTATCGGAACGATATATCCCGGAGAAAGAAAGAAGCCGGCAACAGTAAGCAACGTGCTGGTAAAGACGAAAACATAAGTGCTTTGATTGCTTTTTAACCACAGACTGCCAAAAATGACTAAGGCGTAAGGTGTACCTGCTGCTACGCCAAGCGGTGTATTAAGATCAAATAAAAAAATACAAATCGTCACGCTACATAATAATATCCAAAGAAAACCAACCGCGTATTCATTTTGCAATGACTTCAAATAGACGGGCTTTGTAACTATTAATGTAGACATATGGAAATATCCTCAGACTGACGTTGGGAATACTTGATATTTTGTTGATAACGCTTATGCTCTTACGTCATGATTCGCTGATAATTTATATTTGATACATACGCACTGGTAAAACGGGAGATTCTAGCATACCAGTCTGACAACATTGTAATGAGTTAACTTGCCACGTTTATCACTTAAAGTCAATGTCGGTCTGCGGATGGATTTTATGCCTGTAGATAAGAGGGATGAATCGAATAAGAGGAATAAAGTGATACAGGCATGTCATTGAGTAATAAGACAGGATAGCTCGATTTGACGTTGAGACTGGATTTCTGGATTTTAAAAGCTTCCCTAGAAGATACAGAATTTGCCAACAATACTTTGTTGCTAACAATAAATCTTTACTGATATATCAATCATAGGTGGTGCCTGTATTTTTTGCTCGCGCCTCGTTTTGTTTAAAACTTTGAATTTCTAAAGACAGATTCAAGTAGCTATCTTTATTAAACGTGTGCCTGTCAGGCGGTCATGAAGATACAGGTGTTCCCGGTCGATCAAAGCCCACAAAAAACCTGCGCCTAGAAATAAAGTTCCCGTTACTGCCAATAAATAACGAATGATCGCTTTACGATTGTTTAGCATTTGTCCTTCGCTGGTAACAATGCGTATTTTCCATGCCTGCATCGCCAGTGTCTGTCCGCCGTGGGTCCAGAACCAGATAAAGTAATAGCCCATTACAAACAATAGATAGAGTTGATATAGCGGTTTGAAATAGCTAGCGTTTGTATCACGAAAAACAAGATGGAAAATGAAGCTGGCAATAAAAATGATTGCGAGCAGAATAAGAAATTCATAGAGCAAGCAAATGATTCTTCGCCAAAAGCCAGGGAACATAAATGTCATGATTTACACCCTGCTTAATAAATGAATGGTACGCAATGGTCTCAGAAAAGATTTATCTATGTATTTTTTATTAACAAGGATTTGACAACTATTTTTTAAAGTTACGTTTTTTTGATATTTTATATCGTAATGATAGTAAATCAACATAAAAGTTAAGGGCGTCTCTAAGAAAGCAGATTTTGTCACGAACACTTCGTTACTTATATAAAAATGTTTCCTTACCTATCAATCCCGCTCTGCGCCAGCAAGTTTTGCTTGCATCACGTTGTGTTTAAAACGCTGGATTTTGGAGGCTCCCTTGAGGTAATTTAAGGCTATGTAACAATTAAATGTTGAATTTTCCAGCACTTTGAAGATAAATGACTTTTTAATAATCACAAAACAATTTAACCGGTTGATTATAAATAATTCATGTAATTTGGTAAGTCATTTTCAACAACTATTTGTGACATAGCCTAATTTAATTTCGTGTTTTCTCATAAGTCATCAAAAGAATGAAATGCTTGTCAGAATGACCATGAATAATTTGGTAGTCCGGTAGCATTAATGCGTTCTTTGCTTTTTTTTATTGATAAAAAGCGTGATTTTTGAGATTAAATTCTGTTCCATGCCTTCTGCTCGTCCGGTCATGATCCATAAGATATATATGCTGGCCAGATAAGAGACTGCGCCGACTGTGATGTCCATTAAAAGCCTAAGAATAATATAATCCAGGTTGTCCTGGTGACAGAATTTGACCATAAAATACATGATAATTGAGGCTAGAATGGGTCTCCATATCACGCCAATAATGGATATATAGCTTACTGGGGTGGCGAGTGTAAGCAAATAAATCATGAGAAATACAAAAATACCGGCAATAATTGTTCTGCTGAGCGCAACTTCATAAACGCCATAAGTGTGTGCGGTATACCATACAACAGGAATCAGCACCGCGAGTTGTATCCATGACTCGATTGTCGAAAGGTCACCTCTGTTTGACACGAGTAGCAATAATTCCATCGAGGAAGAAAGTGCTGCCGCGACACCAAAGACTGCTAATAGTTGTATTAATGGAATAGCATCAATCCATTTTTCGCCTAATACAAGCAGCACAAAATCATAAGAAATTGAAGATAACCCGATGCCAGATGCAAGAATCAGACTGCTCATGATGCCGATCGTATTCAGGATATATTTTTTATATTCTTCCGGTATATGCGCTATTTTTGCGAAATTTGGGAAAAAGGCGCGCCGTAAAGGCATCACTACTTCGTTTGACGGCATTGTTCCAATCTCGGTGGACATATGATAAACACCCATAGCTTGAGTCTCCGATGTGCCGCCTATTATAAACTGATCGGTTTTCTGATTTAAGAAATACCCCAGTCTGGATAATAGAATCCATTGAGAGAACGACCAAATGTCCCGAATGCGTGCTAGTGAGATACGTGGACGGAATGGGTGCATGCGGTAACTGATTATGACATCAATGACTGCTGCCGCCAGCATTCCATATACTAAAGCCCAATAACTTTTGTGAATGAATGCCAGACTGACGATGCATAAAAAGGCGAACGCTTTTTTATACAAATGAAAATTAAATTCTCTAGTAAAGTTCAGATTTTTGCGAAAATCAACGATTCCAATATTCTGAAATCCGACAATAAAAGACTTAAGCGCCAGTATATAAACAACATCAATTAGTGCGGGTTCATCAAAGTAACTGGCGGCATGAGGCGATATAACAACAAGCAACAACGCGATAAACAATCCTTGCAAAATTTGAATTGTCCATGCCGTGTCATAGTGTTCCCGTGATGTTTCCTGTCTTTGAATTAGTGCCAGATCAATAGCTGTCCACGAGAGCACTTCCAGAAGTCCGACAACGATAAGTGCCAATGCAACGATGCCGAAGTCAGTTGGTGTTAACAATCTGGCTAGAATGATTGTGCTCAGTATCCCAAACATACGCATCATCCATCGCATTGCTATCATCCATAGCGCGCCATTGATAAATTTATGGTTCTGGGGTTTTGCGATATCGTTCACTTATTATTTTCCATTTTTATCAGATGCATCCTGTTTAAATGTTGTCACGTTATCAGGCGTCAGCTTGGAAGCAATAGCTTCACTATGAGAAAACTGCCTGATTTTTAATATGAGGATGGAAAGAAAAGACAATATGAAGTTAAATTTAAGAAAGGAAAGCATTATGTGGCAATAGAAGTATAAATGTCGATCAGTTTGCAGATGACATGAAAATCTGCTAACGCTGAGTAATTTTGCGAGTAAAGGACATCGCTCTTTTCACACAATTTTATTCAATGGCTAATTGTCGTATATTGAGAAAGCTTATCAATGAGGAATTAGCGATATTTTTTTTGCGATAATTAGTGAATCTCGTGAGATCAGGTATGCATCCGAATGCCTTAAAAACATTTCTTTAATCATTTCTTCTTCAAGGTTTTTTTATGGGCTGCTTTACTTTGTTCAAGATTTCTATACCGCTGTGAATAAAAGTATTTTTTTGAAGTGCGCTTCTATGATGTATTCAAGAAATCAGTTTATGAATCGATAATAATCAATTCCTGGCGCACATATAAATCGGGAACAATTTTGGGTGCATAACTCGAAGATAGTAAATTGAATAGATGACAATTCTAATTCTGCGTTAAATATTATATTAAGGTTCAGTTATTCAATTTTAATTACAAGGAAGATGTTTTTTGAATAAATTAATAGCATTGTAATCAGTTTTCGACCGTAATGCGTTTGAGAAAAAAATACTGAGGTTAGTAAAATTAATACCTCATCTAATCAGCTAGAATCGCTTCTTGAAAGGTAATGCGGTCAAGCGACTTGTCAATACTGACACAAGGGGTGGCGTGCTATACTTTGTCATCAACACGGTTTTTTAGTTGTCCATGAAAATGAATGCTAACGCACGTTCAATATGTTTGGTATTTCTGAAAAAACTGCTTAAAGGATGTCGTTACCATTTTGTTGGTAAAAACACTACGAGAAACGACTGTACGTAATAATTGAGAAATCCGAGAATGTCAGTCAAGCTTTTCCTTCATTCTAATAATCAGTCTATTCTTCGAGGTGTTGCTTGAGGGATTTGCTCGTTTTTTTGATTGTTTTTGGAGTCATTCCCTATATCTTCAAAAGACCGCATTTCGGCATTTATCTCTGGTCCTGGATTGGTTATATGAATCCGCACAGATTAGGCTGGGGATTTGCCTACAATTTTCCTTTTGCGTCACTAGCCGGTTTAATTACCTTAATTTCCTGTCTCTTCTCATGGAAGAAGCTTAAATTTTTCTGGTCACCCGTTATCGGTTGGTTAATTCTGTTTAATGTCTGGATGTTTATTTCAACTTTTGTGGCAATGTATCCGGAAGATGCCTGGGTGCAATGGGAAAAAGTATTTAAAATTCAGCTGATGACTTTTATTTCCCTTTGGGCTTTAACCGACAGGGAAAAAATACATATTTTTGTTTGGATAATTTTTATTTCAATTGGTTTTTTTGGGTTTAAAGGTGGAATTTTTACATTAATGACCGGGGGAGCTTACCATGTTTTGGGTCCTGGAGGATTCATTGGCGGGAATACCGAGATTGGCCTGGCACTTGTTATGGTCATGCCGCTGGCGTGGTACCTTTACTTACATTCTCACAACAAATGGGTTCGCTATGGCCTTTTACTATCAATGGCGCTAATTTCCATAGGTATTCTCGGAACGCAGTCGCGCGGTGCTTTTCTGGCAATCATAGCGGTATCATTTTTTTTATGGCTGAAGAGCAGGCGCAAGGGTATTATCTTTGTGGCTTTAATGCTGCTATCTCCGGTTTTTTACATGTTTATGCCGCAATCGTGGCATGATCGAATGGCAACTATCGGTACGTACAAAGAAGACGAATCAGCCATGGCGCGTCTAAAATCGTGGGAGTTCGGGTATAAGATGGCGCTGGACCGACCTTTGACCGGTGGAGGTTTTGAAAGTCATACTGTTGAAAATTACATACGCTACGTTCCTCATCAGGTTGAATCGGGTGAGGCTACATTTCATGATTATCACAGCATTTATTTTGAAGTATTGGCGGAACATGGGTTCGTTGGTCTGTTCATCTTTTTGATGCTTTTTTTACAATACTGGCGAACGGCTAATAAAGTAATCAAGATCACTAAAAATTCAGAGCAGAATAAATGGGCGCTTGATCTGGCGGCGATGTTGCAGGTTTCGTTTGTCGGATACACGGTAGGCGGGGCTTTTCTGGGGCTGGCTTATTTTGATCTTTTTTATCATTATCTTGTTATCCTGATTCTGGTTTTGAAACTTCTGGAAGAGCAAGCCGAGAAACAAGAAAAAGTATTCGCTTAGTATTTGCGCCATATTTTTCCTGTTTAATTGTTATTTATAAAATAAGGGAGTCTCTGAAAATTTAAGGTCTTAAACATTAAATGAGCAAAATGCGATGCGAGCAAAAAATATTGACGCAGTCTATAGAGATGCTCATAAACTTAATTCTCAGATAAATCAGCTATGGCTTTTTCTCGAATTTATTCAAAAATAATCGCTTTGGTTATTTTGTCAGTTTTTCCGGGGCTGTCTCAAGCTCACTCCGTCGCCTGTTTCATCAGCAACATGGGGCAATTTTGCATGGAGTTGTTTGAGCGGCAGGCGCCAGGAACGGTCGCCAATTTTATCCGTTATATCGATAGTGGCGCGTATGCGCAAAGCATTTTTCATCGCAGCATGCCTGGCTTTGTGATTCAGGGAGGGGGATTCAAAGTGACCGGCAGCGATACCGGCGCAAAAGTATCGGTGGTAGATGTGTTCGATCCAATCAAGAATGAATTTGGTATTTCCAATACGCGGGGCACGGTGGCGATGGCCAAGGTGGGGAGAGATCCAGATAGCGCAACCAGTCAGTGGTTTGTCAGTCTTGCAGATAATTCAGCAAATCTTGATAACCAGAATGGCGGTTTTACGGTGTTTGCGAAAATTCTCTATGATGGCATGGCAATATTCGATACCATTGCTGCGCTCCAAAGAGTTAATTTTGGTGGTGCGTTATCCACTACACCGACAATTAATTTTGATGTCACACAAACCCCTCAGGTTGATAATTTTGTCGTCATCAGTAGTGTTGATGTGCACGATGTGACCGGTGTTTTTGACGGCAGTGCGGTTGGTTTCACTGTTGATACCGGCAATAACAATTTTTTTGATGTCCGATTACAGCTTGTTGCGGCTGAATCCGGTATTGTGTTCGAGCTTGATCAGGACAGCATTACATTTTTATCCGCAGCACCTGAAAACAGGGCGACTTTTTCCGCCGGGGATGGCACGTTGATTATTCCGTCTGTCATGATTGATGCAACAACGATCGTGAAGAATGTCGTTCTGACGCTGATCGATCCGGTCAGCGTTCAATTTGCTCTGGTGAGTTTTGAATAAAGAGCGTTTGTGAAGCTGTCTCAGGTCAACCTGTTATTTGACGTTACCGTTCCACTGTGCTGTGCAACTGGATTATTTCCAGCAGATGTTCGCGATCAATCCAGCCCACGATATTTTTTTCATCGGCAACAGGGACTTGATTAATGTTGTGTTCGCGCATGATCTTCAATACCTCGAGAATGCTGTTTGATGGTTTTGCCGTATGAAGGCGATTAACCGGTGTCATTTTCATGCGTACTGGTGTTTCAGGCCATTGTTCGCGCGGGCATTTGATAACGTCATTGAGTGTGATCAGGCCAATCGGTTTATGATCTTCAATAACCAGCGCCGAGCGCTGGCCGGTAAACAACATTTGTTCGTCTATCCACTGTACGATGGGCGTATCGGCGGACACCATTGGCACCGTTTTTTTCATGACATCACCGACTTTAACATGCGCTGCAAGACGTTCAGTAAAATAAGCGCGCCGACTGCCTTCGGCTGCGGCAAACAGAAACCAGCCTATTGCAATAAGCCATAATCCGTTGATCAGCATGCCGGGCAGCAATCCGATCAGTGCGCCTGAAGACATCAAACCGAATGCAACAATTTTTCCGCCCAGCACGGCCCAGCGGGTTCCTTTGTCGGCATTGCCCGTTAACCGCCAGATCAGCGCACGAAAGACACGACCGCCATCAAGTGGATAACCCGGTACTAAATTGAATATCGCCAGAACAAGATTTATCGTAGCGAGCCAGTTGAAAGCTTCGGTAACTGTGTCGCTGTATGACGAAGATCCAATGGATAAAATATGAAACAACGCAGCCAGCGCAAAACTGACCAGCGGCCCGGCAATGGCAATATAAAACTCGGTTGCCGCCGTATCGGCATCCTTTTCCGCCTGCGCAATGCCGCCGAAGATAAACAGTGTGATTGCGTGAACCTGAACACCGCGGGCTATCGCGACCAAACTGTGTCCCAGTTCGTGCAGAACTATACTGATAAAATACATCAACGTAGTCAGCACGGCTGTCAATACAACAGCGCCTATCTGCCACTCGGCATGCGTTTCTCTGAAGAAAGTGGTCAGTGCGCTGCTGAGCAGGAAAAAAACGATAAACCATGAATAGTGAACGCCAATTCGGATACCCGCTATCGAGCCGATGCGCCATGATGATTCCAGCATTTAAAAAGCTCCCTTTGACAAAGGTGGTCATGGGAACAATGATACGCGGTATTTCGGCGCAGAAAAGGCTTCTGTTGGGTTTTTCGTCCGGATTTGAAAGAAGATTGTATTACAATGTGTTATGTGATTCGTTGATTTTAGCAGTGGTGTGCCTGCTTGCATCGAATCTTCTGCTTCTTTATTAGCGGGAGGGCGTGACTGCCGTCGACAAAATGAAATCTTCGCAGAGCACGGTATTCATATTAGGACAGGATACTGACGTTGAGTCGCTGGTTGGATTATTGTGTCGGCAATATCCTGTGCACAAAGTTTTTGACACACAGCTGAAGAGACATTACCTGGATTCTTTTGATTGGCGGTTATATCGGAATAATCGGGTGTGCGGGTGGGATATGCCGGATGGAGGCGAGCATAAGATAAGCGAGAGTATATTTTTTGTTCGCGACAAGAAAACCAGTGACAGTGTCTGCGAATTTGCGATCGACCGGATCCCCCGCTTCCCAAGAGATATTGCGCACCAGACATGCCGCAGGATTCTGGGTGACTTGCTTGATGCCAGAGCATTAATACCAGTAGTAATAGTTAATGTCAGGAGCAGGCAATTCAATATCCTGAATGAGGAAGGCAAAATGGTGGCGGCGGTTCGGGTGGAAAGCCATGCGCTGGTTGACGACAAGGGTAATGCATTTCATATCGGACGAGTGATTGTTTCACCTGTCAAGGGTTATCGAAAAGTATTCATGCAGCTCAAGCGCTATGTTTCCGGGCAGCTGCGGTTGCCTTACGAACAATTTGCACTACTCGACGAGATTCTTGCTGCGATTGGCAAAGTGCCTGATCCTTCTGTGTATGCGGGTGTCTGCAAGCTTGATGATTCACTTAATACATGGGAGGCGGTCCGATTACTATTACGGTATTTATTCCGGGTAATGCAAATCAACGAACCTGGCCTGCGCGATGCGGTTGATTCGGAATTTCTGCATGATTATCGGGTGGCGATCAGACGCATACGATCCCTATTGAGTCAGATTAAACATATTTTTCCTGCCGGGCAACTGGCGTATTTTAAGCGCGAGTTTTATTGGCTGGGCCAGATAACCGGTCCCATGCGTGATCTTGATGTTTATTTACTTACATTTGATGTGTACAGGCAAGCGTTACCTAGAGCAATGCAGGAACATATTACGCCCTTTCATGTGTTTCTTGAACGTCACCGGAAAATTGAACATACCAGGCTTTGCCGCAAGCTTGAGTCAAAGCGATATCAACAGTTGATCAAGGCATGCCGTGCTATGCTGGATAACGAAAATATCCAGTCACATGCTACTGCGTCGCAGGAAACGATAAATGCCGCTAAGCCTGTCAGACAGGTTGTCGGCAAATGTATAGTAAGGTTATACAAGCAGATACTTCAGGAGGGAAGTTTGATTACACCGGAATCGCGGGATGAAGACTTACACGAGCTACGCAAAACCTGTAAGAAATTTCGCTATCTGGTCGAGTTCTTCCATGATTTTTATTCTAAAAGTGTCGTCATAGGCCTGCTGAAAATACTTAAACAGCTCCAGGATCACCTGGGTGAGTTTCAGGATTCATGCGTACAAACAACACAATTATGTGATTTTGCGGAGCAGATGCAACAGGAGGGACTGGCTGATGCCAGAACAATCATGGCGATGGGGGTTCTTGTGGAAAAACTGAATGCGCGCAAGGCAGTGATTCGAGCTGAGTTTGAACATTGCTTCGAAACGTTCGCGCAACCGGATAACCGAGTTGCATTTATGAATACATTTAGCTTGCACAATCAATCCCGAGGCAGAACAGTATGAAGGTAATCGCTTGCTACAATATCAAAGGAGGTGTCGGGAAAACAGCGGCGACCGTTAATCTGGCCTATTTCGCTGCGCTTGCCGGCGCCCGGACTTTGGTCTGGGATCTTGATCCGCAGGGCGCTGCGAGCTTTTATTTCCGGATTAAACCGAAGGTTAAGAAAGGCGGAAAAGGTTTGTTGACCAGCAAGAAAATGCCGAGTGATGTTATTAAGGGCACGGATTATCAATCTCTTGATCTCTTGCCTGCCGATTTTTCCTATCGTCATCTTGATTTGCAACTGGATGATTTCAAAAATCCGGATATGCAGTTGCGCAAGCTGCTTAAGCCGTTGAAGACTGAATATGATTATATTTTTCTGGATTGTCCGCCCGGTGTCTCCTTGATATCAGAGAATATACTGAACGCCGCAGACTGGATCATTGTACCGACAATACCGACAACGTTATCTTTGCGAACACTGGATCAGATAGGTGACTTCTGTGAAAAAATAGGCATTGTTTCTTCCAGAGTTCTGGCGTTTTTCTCCATGATCGATCTTCGCAAGAAGCTGCATAGACAGATTGTCGAAAACCCGCCGGTGAATACGCAGCTGTTGAAAACCTGTATACCTTATGCCAGTGATGTTGAGCTGATGGGCATTCATCGCCAGCCAGTAGCTGTGTTCGCGAAAAACAGCAAAGCAAGCCAGGCCTATCAGGTACTCTGGAACGAAATTATGAGTCTGTAACCGCTCCAAATACAGGAGAAAATACTTTGTTACATCAACTTTATTTATTGCGGCACGCCAAGTCGGACTGGAAACAGGCGGTCGTGAGTGACTTCGAACGTCCACTATCCAAGCGTGGTCAGGTTGACGCACCCAGAATGGCTACGTGGTTAACCAAACAGGATAATATCCCCACAGCGATAATCAGTTCACCTGCGTTGCGTGCTTATCAAACCGCGATGATATTTGCGGAAGCGTTGCATATTCCCGTCAAGAACATTCAAGTCGACAAACGGATTTATGAAGCCAGTCTCGAGACGCTGCTCGAAGTGATTACAACATTGCCGGAACAAGCGCAGTCCGTGCTACTGGTTGGTCATAATCCGGGATTCGATTGTCTATTGACGACATTGTGCCGGGAAGCAAAGCCAGGAATCGATGGTAAGCTTATGACAACCTGTGCAGTTGCAAGAATCACTGTTGACGGACGATGGCGAGATATCGCCACCGATCAGCGGTGCAAGCTGCACAGTCTGTCCCGGCCAAAGGAGATTGCTTGATCCGCGGTTATTATATTGAAAACAATGTGTTACTCCTGTGCATGCAGCTTCTCTGGTCTGCCGTGATGATGTATGCGTGGCATACGATTATTTCCAGAGATTTTTCAAAGAGCGCTTTCGAATCAAAAGTCGCGCATTCATCGTTTCTGTTGTGATCACCGCTTTGTATTGTTCTTGACAATAGCAAAACAGCCTCACAAAAGTCCCGTCTGTAAAACTTCGTCGTAAATCCACCCAAAATAGCGGGTGGAAATCTTGTTTTTTTCATCCATTCATTTTGGCTCTCCAGATTGATAATGCGCGCTGATCAGTTTGGAGTCATGATGGCAGAAGATAGTGATTTGGAACGAACGGAGCAGGCGACGCCTCAGCGCATACAGAAAGCACGCGAAGAAGGCCAGGTTGCCCGTTCACAGGAATTGACGACGTTTATTCTGCTGCTGTCTGCCGCTGCGGGTATGGTTTTCATGGGTAATCACTTGATGAATGACTTGCTGGCCATCATGCGTGAAGGTATGCGCATGGAGCGGGAACTCGCGTTCCAACCTGGGCTGATGTTCAATCGATTGAGTGAGTTAGCTTTTGAAGGGCTTTTGGCCTTGCTTCCCTTGCTGATTGTATTGATGATTACTGCATTTTTCGCACCCATGCTGCTCAGCGGCTGGCTTATCAGCAGCAAGGCGCTGATACCTGATTTTAAGCGAATTAATCCAATCACTGGATTCGGCAGAATTTTTTCAGCACATGGTTTGACGGAGTTGGTGAAAGCGATAGCTAAAACCATTGTGGTCGGCAGTGTGGCGGCGCTGGTTGTCTGGAGTAATACAGAGTCGATTCTCTCGTTGATCGCAATACCTGTTAACTCGGGAATTACACGCGCGGGCGAGTTAATGATTCTGAGTTTTTTGTTTATGGTTGCCGCAATGATTTTCATTGTGGTCATTGACGTGCCTTTTCAGCTGTGGAATCACGCCAAACAGTTGCGCATGACTAAAGAAGAGATTCGCAAGGAATTTAAAGAGAGTGAGGGTGATC
>WBZL01003864.1_pt1 | contig 13386 bp, 10 predicted proteins | sample 5204291 | NCBI WGS metagenome assembly WBZL01 (sample SAMN12344345, study PRJNA552823) | activated sludge metagenome | biome: Activated sludge suspended growth; feature: Nitrification reactor; material: Wastewater; isolation source: activated sludge from nitrification reactor of wastewater...
CACCGGCAAGAGCTTCATCGTCGACCCGCGGGTCAAGGGCAACGTCACCATCGTCTCGGTGCGTCCGGTGCCGCGCGCGCTCGTCTATCCGACGCTCATGTCGGCGCTGCGGATGCAGGGGATCACCGCGATCGAGGCCGACAACGTCGTTCGCATCGTGCCGGAAGCCGAGGCGCGCCTGCAGGCGGGCCCGGTCGGCAGCGGCGCGGTCACCGCCGCCGGAAGCCGGCTGGTCACCCAGGTGATCCCGCTGCGCTACGAATCGGCGGCCCAGCTCGTCAACGTGCTGCGGCCGCTGATCACGCCGGCGAACACGATCGCCGCGTTTCCCGGCGGCAACGCGCTCGTCATCACCGACTACGCCGACAACCTGAAGCGGCTGGAGAAGGTGATCGCCTCGCTCGACCAGCCGCCGGGCGGCGAACCGATGGTGGTGCCGCTGCGGCACGCGTCCGCGATCGACCTCGTGCCGACGCTGCAGCGCCTGCTCGCCGACCCCGCTGCCCCGGGCGGCGCGGCGGCGGACGCGCAGCAGCGCCTGACGCTGGTCGGCGACGCGCGGTCCAACAGCGTGATCATCCGCGCGGAGAACCCGGGGCGAGCGGCGCGTGCGCGCCAGTTGATCGAGCAACTCGACACGCCTGGCCGGCCGGGCGGCAACATGTTCATCGTCTACCTGAAGAACGCGGAAGCCGCGCGGGTCGTGCAGACGCTGCGCGCGCTCCTGACCGGGCAGGAGAGCGGCGCATCGACGGCCCCGCCGCCGCCGGCCGCGACGCCCGCCTCCGGTTCGGCGATGACCTCGACCTCGGTCGCGTCGCAGACGCCGCTGCCGTTCGCGCCTCCGTCGACCGGCACGAGCTTCACGGCGGGCGGCGCGACGATCTCGGCCGACGCGACCAACAACGCGCTGGTGATCCTCGCACCCGAACCGGTCTACAACAACCTGCGCGCGGTGATCGAGAAGCTCGACGTGCGGCGCGCGCAGGTCTACGTCGAGGCGCTGATCGCCGAGGTGTCGGCCGACAAGGCCGCGGAGTTCGGCATCCAGTGGCAGGTGCTGAACGGCGTCAACAGCACGCAGACGCGCGTGGTCGGCGGAACCAACTTCGGGCAGCGCGGCAGCGGCAACAACATCATCGACATCTCCGCCAACCTCGGGAGCGCCGCGCAGGGCCTCAACCTCGGCGTCATCCGCGGCACCGTCAACATTCCGGGGCTGGGCGTCATCCAGAATCTGGGCTTCCTCGCGCGCGCGCTCGAGACGCAGGTGAACGCGAACATCCTGTCGACGCCGACGCTCCTCACGCTCGACAACGAGGAGGCGCGCATCGTCGTGGGCCAGAACGTGCCGTTCGTGACCGGCCAGTACGCGCAGACGGGATCGTCGACGACGGTGACGCCGTTCCAGACCATCGAGCGGCGCGACGTCGGGCTCGTGCTCCGCGTGAGGCCGCAGATCACCGAGGGCGGCACGGTGCGGCTCGTTCTCTACCAGGAGGTGTCGCGCATCCAGGACGCGTCCAACGCGACCGGCATCATCCTGTCGAAGCGCTCGCTCGAGTCCTCGGTCGTGATCGACGACTCGCAGATCGTCGTCCTGGGCGGCCTCATCGAGGACCGCCTGACCGACGGGACCGACAAGGTGCCGGTGATGGGCGACGTGCCGGTGCTGGGACAGCTCTTCCGCTACGACGCGCGCAAGCGCGAGAAGACCAACCTGATGATCTTCCTGAAGCCCACGATCGTGCGCACCGGCGCCGACGGGCGCGAGTTCACCTCCGAGCGCTACCAGTACCTGCAGAGCGAGCAGCAGCGCATGGATCCCGGCCCGCGCGCGTTCTGGAACGATCCGCTGACGCCGACGCTGCCGCCGGAAGGCCGGATGCCCGGCCAGCCGGGCGCCTCGACGCCGGGGCCGCCCTCGCCGCCGCCGCCGATCCCGCCGTGGACCGAGCCGGCGCCGAGCCCGCCGTTCGTGCGGCCGCAGGAACCGCCGAAGTAGCGCTGCGAAGGCGCCGCGATGGCCGCGCGCGAACCCGCCGACCCCGTCCGCGTGCCCTACGCGTTCGCGCGCACGCACGGCGTGCTCGCGTCCGGCGAGGAGGCGGGCGCGGTGGTGGTGCTCGTGCGTCCGGACGCGACCGCCGAGGGCATCGCCGAACTGCGGCGCGTGCTGAAACGCCCGCTCTCGACCAGGGCGGTCGACGCGGAGCGCTTCGCGCTCGAACTCGCGCGCGCCTACGACCCGGGCACGGCGCCGTCCTCCGCGCTCGCGGCCGACTCGGTGCGCGACGCCGACCTCGCGCGACTCCTGCAGGAACTCCCGCCGGCCGAGGATCTGCTCGACGGCGCGGACTCGCAGGCTCCGGTGATCCGGATGATCAACGCGCTCCTCCTGCAGGCGGTGCGCGAGCGGGCGTCCGATCTCCACTTCGAGCCCTACGACGCCCGCGCGGTCGTGCGCTTCCGCGTCGACGGCGTGCTCTCCGACGTGCTCGAGCCGCCGCGCGCGCTGCACGCGGCGATCGTGTCGCGCTTGAAGATCATGGCGAGCCTCGACATCGCCGAGAAGCGGCTGCCGCAGGACGGCCGCATCGCGTTGAAGCTCGGCGACCGCTCGATCGACGTGCGCGTCTCGACGCTGCCGACCGGACCCGGCGAGCGCGTCGTGCTGCGGCTCCTCGACCAGGACGCGGCGCGCCTCGACCTCGCCTCGCTCGGCATGGCGGGCGATACGCTCGCGACGGTCGACCGGATGATCCGCGAGCCGCACGGCATCCTGCTCGTGACCGGGCCGACCGGCTCGGGCAAGACGACGACGCTGTATGCGGCGCTCTCGCGCCTGCCGCGCGGCGCGGTCAACATGATGACGGTCGAGGACCCGATCGAGTACGCGCTCGACGGCGTGGCGCAGACCCAGGTGAATCCGCGTGTCGAACTCTCGTTCGCGCGCGCGCTCCGCGCGATCCTGCGGCAGGACCCGGACGTCGTGATGATCGGCGAGATCCGCGACCTCGAGACCGCGCAGATCGCGGTGCAGGCCTCGCTCACCGGGCACCTCGTGCTGGCGACGCTGCACACGAACGACGCGGCGAGCGCGGTGACGCGGCTGGCCGACATGGGCGTCGAGCCCTACCTGCTGTCGTCGTCGCTCCTCGGCGTGCTGGCGCAGCGCCTGGTGCGCACGCTGTGCCCGCGGTGCCGTCGCGCGGCGCCGCCGACCGCGGCGGAGCGCGCCGCCGTCGAGGCGATGGGTGTCGCGGTCCCGGCGACGCTCCACGCGCCCGTCGGCTGCGACGAGTGCAAGCGCACCGGCTACCGCGGCCGCACCGGCATCTACGAACTGATCGGAATCGACGAGACGATGCGCCGGCTGATCCACGACGGCGCGGGCGAACCCGCGCTGCGCGAAGCCGCGCGCCGCAGGCACCAGCGGAGCCTTCGCGCGGACGGCGCGCGCTGGCTGGCCGACGGCACGACCTCGCTCGCCGAACTCGTGCGCGTCACCCGCGACGAATGAGCGCGCGCCCCGCGTTCCGCTGGGAGGCGGTCGACGCGGCCGGCCGCGCGCAGCGCGGCGTCGAGGAAGCGGACAGCGCCCGCAGCCTGCGCGACCGCCTGCGCGCGGAAGGGCTCACGCCGACCGCGGTCGACCCGGCGTCGACCGGGCGGCCGGCGAGCGTGCGGCTGCCGCCGCGCGAGGTGGCGCTCGCCACGCGACAGCTCGCGACGCTCACGCAGGCCGGGATGACCCTCGACGCGGCGCTCGCCGCGGCGTCCGCGCAGGCGGACGATCCGCGCACCTCGTCGGTGCTCGCGGCCCTGCGCACGCACGTGAGCGGCGGGGAGTCGCTGCCGGCCGCGCTCGAACGCCATCCGCGCAGCTTCGGTGCGCTCTACCGCGGGCTGGTCGCCGCCGCGAGCGAGAGCGGGCGCCTCCCCGAGGTGCTGGGGCGGCTCGCCGACTACCTCGAGGCGCGCATCGCGCTGCGCGAGCGCTTCGCAACCGCGCTGATCTACCCGGCGCTCGTCGCGATCGTCGCGATCGCCGTGATCGCCGTACTGCTCGTCTACGTCGTCCCGCAGGTCGTCTCGGTCTACCAGCAGAGCCGCCAGGCGCTGCCGTGGCTCACGCGCGCGCTGATCGCGACCTCGTCGTTCTTCCGCGCGACCGGCTGGATCTGGGTCGGCCTCGCCGCCGCGGGCGGCCTCGCCTTCGCCGCGGCGATGAGAAGCGAGGGTTTCCGCGCCTCGGTCCACCATGCGCTCCTCGGCCTTCCGGGCATCGGCAGACTGCTGCAGAGCCTCGACACTGCGCGTTTCGCCTCCACTCTCGCGATCCTCGTCGCGAGCGGAACGCCGCTCCTGCGCGCGCTCGATGCTGCGGCCGGCGTCATCCGGATGCGCCCGATCGCCGCGGCCGCTCGCGACGCCGCGGCCTCGGTGCGCGAAGGCGTGCCGCTCGCCCGCGCGCTCGCCGTGACCCGGGCATTTCCTCCGGTGCTCGTCCACCTGACGGCGAGCGGGGAGGGCAGCGGCCGGCTCGCGCCGATGCTCGAGCGCGCCGCTGCCGACCTCGAACGCGAGGCGGAGCGGCGGCTCGCGTGGATCGGGGCGCTCGTGCAGCCGCTGACGATCGCCGCGCTGGGCGCGATCGTGCTCGTTCTCGTGCTCGCGATCATGCTGCCGATCGTGTCGATGAATCAGTTGATCCGGTGAGCTTGCATGTCGGGCGCGACCAGTCGACGGGTGACGAGTCTCGCGCTGCTCGCGATGTGCGGTGCGGGTTTCCTCTCGACCTCCGGTGCGGGTGCGGCCGATGGAGTGGCCAAACCGCATCAGTTGATCGTGAACCTGCGCAGCCGGATGTACCAGGTGGGGGAGACCTCCGGTCAGTTCGCGGACCTGGTTGCCGCCGAGCGGAAGGCGGCGGCGGATATGCGTCGGTGGGTCGAAGGCTCCCGGCGCTTTCTCGTCGAGAAGAACGATGGCGGCCAGTCACCGCTGATTGCAGCCGCCTCGTACGGGTACGCCGGGATCGTCGACGAACTGCTGAAAGCGGAGAATGTGCGCCAGGGGATCGACGAGGTCGACGCCAGGGGGCTCGCGGCCTGGGATCATGCCAACCTCGCCCTTCGCCAGTCCGCATGGGTGTGCAATCCGGCGGTGATCGAGAATCCGTTCGTCTGGGTGCCGCTGATGGTGACCTTGCCCTATTACCTCGGTCCGGACGGGAGTCCCTACCTGAGGATCCGGAGGGCACTCGTGGGCGCCGGGGCGAAGCCGGATCGGAACCGGCCCAAGCGATTCTGGCAGGGCACCTGCACGGGTCAGGCGGAGTCGACGCGCGCGCGCGTCGAGGCATCCGACGATCTGCTGGAAACGGTGATCGCGGAAGGCAGGGATGCGTTGGTGCGCCTGGAGGCCCAGCTTCGCAGCCCCTCCCGGGAGAGTGAGAGACCCCGATGAAGCGACGCCAACTGCTCTTGCTCGCGGCTTTCGTCGCGCTCGCGCCGTTCGCGGAAGCGCAGGCGCTCCCCGAGCGCTTCGACCCGAAGCGCGATCCGGAGCAGGATCTCGCTGCGGCGCTCGCGCAGGCGAAGGCGCAGGGCAAGCGCGTCATCGTCGACGTCGGCGGCGAGTGGTGCGTCTGGTGCCACATCCTGGACCGCTTCTTCGCGTCGAATGCCGATCTCGACCACCTGCGGACCTCGCGCTACGTCTGGCTCAAGGTGAACGTCTCGAAGGAGAACGACAACCGGGCGTTCCTGTCGCGCTGGCCGAAGGTCGCGGGTTACCCGCACCTGTTCGTGCTCGACGCCGACGGCAGGCTCCTGCACTCGCAGGACACCGGCGCGCTCGAACTGGGCAAGGGTTACGACGCGGCGAAAGTGCGGGCGTTCCTCGAGCGCTTCGCTCCGGGGGTCAAGGCTTGAGGTCCATCTCGAGGTGGATGTAGTCGCCTCGGTAGGTGATTTCGCCCAGGTAGATCACCGTCCCCGAAGCGTCGACGCACACGCGGCGCACGAGGGCGACCGGCGCGTTGACCGGCATCCCGATCAGGCGGGCGACTTCGACGTCGGCGGCGCCGATCGCGAGCGTCTGCCATGCGCGCGCGATCCGGATCCCCGGCAGGTCGAGCAGCACCGGAATCACCGTGTGGCGCCGGAAACGTGCCGGCGCCATCCTGAACACCCGTTCGTCGAGGAAGATCGAGATGGCGCAGTAGGCTTCGCCGCCGCGCGAGTGCACGCGCCTCAGGTAGCGGTAGCGCGGCGCGGGCGTCCCGTCTTCGGCCGCGAGCCTGGGCATCGCCGAAGCCTCGTCGACCAGCGTGAGCTTCGGCGCGTCGTCGCGGTAGAGGTCGGCGAGCGCGGTGAGCGTGGTGGCGAGCCTCAGCCTGCCGCGGGAGGATGCGCTGCCGGTCACGAAGGTGCCGCGCCCGCGTTCCGCCCGCACCAGGCCCTCGCGGGCGAGGAGGGCAATCGCCTGCCGGGCCGTCACGCGGGCGACTCCGAAGGTCTCGACCAGCGCCTCGAGCGTCGGAATCTGGGTCCCCGCCGGCCACTCTCCGCGCTCGATCCGGCCCCGGAGCAGCGTCGAAAGCTGCGCGTAGCGCGGCACCGGGCTGTCGCGAAACAGCAGGGTGTCTTGGCGCGGCCGTCGCTTTCGCATATAGTTCCAACTATAGTACCTTTCGGCGGCGGCGTCGCGGGATCGCGATGCCCCCCATCCCGCGCAGCCCGATGCTCCGGAATCTCCTCCTCGTCGCGTCCCCCTGGGTGCTGGTCGTCCTGCTCTGGTACGCGGTGGCCTGGTCCGGGCTGGTCAACCCTGCGCTGATCCCGACGCCGCACCAGGTGGCGGCGAAGGGCTGGGAGCTCCTGACCCGGTCGCGCCTGCCGATGGACATCCTCATGTCGACGCAGCGCGTCGCGATCGGCGTCGCGTTCGGCATCGCGCTGGCGGTGCCGATCGGCTTCCTGCTCGGCTGGTACAAGGGGGTGCGCCGTTTCCTCGATCCGCTCCTCAACTTCTTCCGCGCGCTCCCGCCGATCGCGCTGATCCCGCTGGTGATCGTCTACTTCGGCATCGGCGAACTCGCGAAGGTCGCGATCCTGTTCTACGCGTCGTTCTTCGCCGGCGTGATCGTGATGTACGAGGGCATCGCGCAGATCAGTCCGATCTACGTCCGGGTGGCGAGGACGCTCGGCGCGGCGGACGGCGAGATCTTCCTGCGCGTGATCGTTCCGCTGACCGTGCCGCACATGCTGACCGCGCTGCGCGTCGCGCTGGGCGTGGCATGGGCCACGCTCGTCGCCTCGGAGCTGATCGCGGCGCAGCAGGGCCTGGGGGCGCTGATCCAGGACGCCTCGTCGTTCTTCCAGCTCGACATCATCTACGTCGGGATCATCTGCATCGGCCTGATCGCGCTGGCGATGGACCTCGTCCTGCGCGCGATCGCGCGGCGCATGGTCGCCTGGCAGGAGCGGATCGCGTGAGCGCGCCGGAAGCGGCGGCGAAGCCGCGCGTCACCTTCGACCGGGTCTCGGTCGAGTTCCCGTCGAAGTCCGGGCCGATGCGCGTCGTCGAAGACGTGAGCTACGAGATCCTCGACCGCGAGTTCGTGTCGGTGATCGGCCCGTCGGGCTGCGGCAAGACCACGATGCTCAACATGGTCGCCGGGTTCATGCAACCGACGAGCGGGCGCGTGCTGCTGGACGGCAAGCCGGTCGGCGGGCCGGGGCCGGATCGCGGCGTGATGTTCCAGGAGTACGGCGTGTTTCCGTGGCTCACCGTGCGCGAGAACATCGCCTTCGGCCTGAAGCTCGCCGCCAACCGCTCGCTCGCCGGGGAGCGCGACGCGATCGTCGAGAACTACATGCGGCTCATGGGGCTCGAGGCCTTCGCCGACGCCTGGCCGCGCATGCTCTCGGGCGGGATGCGGCAGCGCCTCGCGCTGGCGCGCGCCTACGCGATCAAGCCGCAGTTCCTGCTGATGGACGAGCCGTTCGGCGCGCTCGATGCCCAGACCCGCACCGCGATGCAGGACCTGCTCCTGTCGGTGCTGGCCGCCGAAGGGAAGACGGTGATGCTGATCACCCACTCGGTCGAGGAGGCGATCTACCTGTCGAACCGGGTGGTGGTGATGAGCGCGCGCCCGACCAGGATCCGCGAGATCGTGGAAGTGCCGTTTCCCTATCCGCGCGACGAATCGCTGCACGACACCCCCGCGTTCGGCGAGCTTCGCTCGCACCTGCGCGACCTGGTGATGAAGGAGTACGCCGCGCAGGCGCGGCAAGCAGTCCGACTGTCCGACTAGGAGGATGAGATGAGCATCGATCGTCGTGGATTCATCAAGGTTGGCGCGGCCGCGGGCGCGCTCGCGCTCGGCGCGCCGGCGCTCGCGCAGTCGCGCGCGAAGGTCAAGCTGGGCTACCTGCACACGCTGGCGGTCGACGGCCAGATCTGGACCGGCATCGACCGCGGGACCTTCGCGAAGCACAACGTCGAGTTCGAGCCGGTGCAGTTCACCACCGGCCTCGAACTGTTCCAGGCGATGATCGGCGGCAGCATCGACATGCTCGCGACCGGCGCGGTGATCTCGAACTTTCCGGCGCGCGGCCAGGGGAAGATGTTCCTCGTGAACAACGTCGAGTTCGCGACCGCGCAGCTCTGGGTGCGCGAGGACATGGGAGTGAAGTCGTTCGCGGATCTCAAGGGCAAGAAGATCTCGACCACCACCGGCACCACGGCGCACGTCTTCCTCGACACCGCGCTGCGCGCCAACGGCATCGGCCCCGGCGACGTCGAGCTGGTGAACCAGCGCATGAGCGAGGCGGTGACGTCGTTCATCTCGGGCGCGGTCCCGGCGGTGGCGCTGTGGGTGCCGTTCAACATCACGGTGCGGCAGAAGGTGCCCGGCGCGAAGATGCTGGTCGACGCTTCCAAGTACTACCCGCAGGCGGCGATCGTGGGCGGCTGGGCCACGAGCGACGCCTACCTCGCGAAGAACCGCGCGGTGTGCCAGAACATCATCCGCGGCTGGTCCGAGGCGAACGACTGGATCATCGCCAACCCCGACGCCGCGCTGGAGGCGCTGCAGAAGAAGCGCTACGACCAGGTCCCGCTCGCGGACCTGCGCGAGCAGTTCGCCGCCCAGAAGGTGTTCACCTCGGCGCAGTGGCGGCCGATGTACGCCGACGGCACGGTCACCAAGTGGCTTCAGCAGGTCACCGACTTCTTCGTGCGCTTCGGCAAGATCGAGAACCCGGTGCCGGCGTCGAAGTACTTCGACCCGTCGCTGTTCCTCGAGACGGTCAAGGGCTGAGGCGCGCGATGGCGCACGCGGACGACGACGTCGACTACGTGATCGTAGGTTCCGGTTCGGCGGGCTCGGTGCTCGCCAACCGGCTCTCCGCCGATCCGTCGGTCCGCGTCCTCGTCCTCGAGGCGGGCGGTCCGGATGGCGGGTTCTGGACCCGCCTGCCGGTCGGGTACTTCCGCACGATCTACGACACGCGCTACTCGCGGCTGTTCGACACCGAACCCTCGGAGGGCACGGCAGGGCGCAACGTCGTGTGGCCGCGCGGGCGCATCGTCGGGGGCAGTTCGTCGATCAACGGGCTGATCTTCATCCGCGGCGAACCGGCCGGCTTCGACGACTGGGCGCGCCAGGGCGCCAGGGGCTGGGCGTACCGCGACGTTCTGCCTTCGTTCCGGCGCATCGAGCACTACGAAGGAGGGGCGAACGAGTACCGCGGCGACGCGGGCGAACTCAACGTCTCGGAGCTTCGCAACGACCATCCGTGGTGCGAGGCGTGGGTGCGCGCGGCGACCGAGTTCGGCCTGCCGCGCAACGCCGACTTCAACGGGCCGACGAGCTACGGCGTCGGCGCCTACCAGCTCTCGATCCGCGGCGGCTGGCGCGAGAGCGCGTCGCGTGCGTTCCTGCGCCCGGTGCGCGAGAGAGGGAACCTCGCCCTGCGCACGCGCGCGCTGGTCACGCGCGTGACGTTCGAGGGAACGAGGGCGGTCGGGGTCGAGTGGGTCGAGGACGGGCAACGGCGGCGCGTGCGCGCGCGACGCGAAGTGCTGCTCGCCGCGGGCGCGATCCAGTCGCCGCAGCTGCTGCAACTGTCGGGAGTCGGACCTGCTGCGCTGCTCCGCGGGCTCGGCATCGGTGTCGTCGCCGACCTCCCCGGCGTGGGCCGCAACCTGCAGGATCACTACCAGGCGCGCACGATCGTGCGGATGCGCGAGCGCCGCTCGCTCAACGACGACGTTCGCAATCCGCTGAAGTGCGTGTCGATGGGGGCGCGGTGGATCTTCGACCGCTCCGGACCGCTCACGGTCGGTGCGGGGCAGGTCGGAGGCGCAGCGTGCACGGAGCACGCGGCCGGCGGGCGACCCGACATCCAGTTCAACGTGATGCCGCTCTCGGTCGACAAGCCTGGCACGCCGCTCCACCGCTACTCGGGCTTCACGGCGTCGGTGTGGCAATGCCACCCCGCCTCGCGCGGCTCGGTCGAGATCCGCTCGGCCGACCCGGCCGAGGCGCCGCGCATCGCACCGCGCTACCTGTCGGAGGAGATCGACCGACGCACGCTGGTTGCCGGCGTGCGGATGCTGCGCGAGATCTACGCGCAGCCGGCGTTCCGCGACCTCGTCGACGCCGAGGTGCTGCCGGGCGACCTCGCGCGCGACGACGACGGAGTCCTCGCATTCGCGCGCGAGAACGGCGGCACGGTGTTCCACTGCGTGGGCACCTGCCGGATGGGAGTCGACCGCGACGCGGTGGTCGACCCGGCGCTCTTCGTGCGCGGCGTCGAGGGCCTGCGCGTGGTGGACGCATCGGTCATGCCGCAGGTGACCTCCGCCAACTCGAACGCCGCCGCGCTGATGATCGGCGAGCACGGCGCCCGCCTGATCCTGGGCGGGGGCGGGCGCGCCGCCGCGGCGGAGTCGAGGGAGAGCGCCCATGCCTGATTTCGAGACCCGCAATCCGGCGCGGCCCGCGGAAGTCGTCGGCCGCTACGCGGGCACGACGGCGGAAGGACTCGAGCGGGCGCTCGCCGCGGCCGCGCGCGCGCAGGCGTCGTGGCGCCGCATCGCCGGCGTCGAGCGCGCGCTCGCGCTCGGCCGCTTCCTCGACGCTGTCGCGGCACGCAGCGGCGACATTGCGCGCGCGATCACGCGCGAGCAGGGCAAGCCGCTCGCCGAGGCGCGCAGCGAGACGGCGAAGGCGATCGCCGAGGGCCGGGCGATGGCGGCTTTCGTGGCGACCGATTCCGGCGAGGTGCGGCCTTCCGCGCGCGCGGGCGTGCGGAACATGGTGCTGCGCCGTCCGCGCGGCGTCATCGGGGCGATCACGCCCTGGAACTTCCCGATACTCACGCCGATGCGCAAGATCGCCCCGGCGGTCGCGTTCGGCAACGCGATCGTGCTGAAGCCGTCCGAGTTCGCGCCCGCGGCGGCGCAACTCGTCGTCGATGCGGCGCGCGGCGTGCTGCCCGACGACCTCGTCCAGATCGTGCTGGGCGGCGCGGAGGTCGGCGGCGCCCTCGTGTCGCACGCGGGCGTCGCGGGCGTCACCTTCACCGGCTCGGTCGCGACCGGCAAGCGGGTCTACGCCGCCGCTGCCGCGCACCTCGCCGAGGTGTCGCTGGAACTCGGAGGCAAGAACGCGGCGGTCGTCCACGACGCGCCGGACCTGGGCGCGTGCCTCGACCAGGTGATGCTCGCCGCCTGCCTGTGCGCCGGCCAGCGCTGCACGGCGATCAGCCGCGTCATCGTGCGGCGAGCGTTGCACGATGACACGGTCGCGGGACTCGCCGAGCGCGCGGCCGCCGCGAAGCTCGGCGACGGCCTCGATCCGGCGACGACGATGGGGCCGCTCACCACGGCGCATCAGCTCGCGCACGTGCGCGAACTCGTCGAGGCGGGCGTGGCCGCGGGCGCCCGCGTCGTCACCGGAGGCAGGCCGGTCGAGGTCGCGGGGTGCGAGGGGGGCTACTTCCACGCGCCCACGGTCCTCGATCGCGTCGACGCCGGGAACCGCGTCGCCCGCGAGGAGATCTTCGGGCCGGTGATCTCGGTCATCGCCTACGACACGCTCGACGAGGCGTTCTCGATCCTGAACGGCGTCGGCTACGGCCTGACCTCGAGCCTCTTCTCGCAGGACGCCGGCGTGATTCGCCGCTTCGTCGACGAGAGCGAGAACGGCATGATCCACGTGAACCACGGGACGATCCCCGACAACCACATGCCGTTCGGCGGCATCAAGGATTCGGGCGTCGGCGCGTACTCGGTCGGTCCGTCGGCGGCGCATTTCCACACCACCGAACACTCGGTCTACCTCGGCTGACCCGGGCGTCGCCGCGCGTTGCGCGCGATGCGCGCCGCGGTCAGGTTCGACGCTCGCCGGACGACTGTGTGGCGTTCACGTCGCCGCGCCCGGCGTGCCGCGCGAGCGCCCAGGCGACGTGCTCGCGCACCAGCGCAGAAGGGTCGTCGGCGCGCGCGCGCAGCGCCGCTACGACCGCCGGCGAGGTCGGCGCGTTGCCCAGCGCCACCGCGAGGTTTCGCAGCCAGCGCTCGTGGCCGATGCGGCGGATCGCGCTGCCGGCCATGCGCGAGTCGAACTCCCCGCGCGTCCACGCGAACAGGTCGACCAGGGCCGCGTCGTCGAGGCCGTGGCGGACCGTCGCGAAGTCCGGGTCGGCGGCCGCGTGCGCGTACTTGTTCCACGGGCAGGCGAGCTGGCAATCGTCGCAGCCGTAGATCCGGTTGCCGAGGAGCGGACGCAGGTCTTCGGGAATCGCGTCGTGCGACTCGATCGTCAGGTAGCTGATGCAGCGGCGCGCGTCGACCTCGTAGGGCGCGACGATCGCGCCGGTGGGGCACGCGTCGAGACACGCGCGGCAACTGCCGCAGTGTGCCGAGGCCGGACGGGTGAGCGGCAGCGGCAGGTCGGTGTAGATCTCGCCGAGGAAGAACTGCGAGCCCGCGTCGCGCGACAGGAGGAGCGTGTGCTTGCCGCGCCAGCCGAGTCCCGCCTTGCTCGCGAATGCGACTTCCATGACCGGCGCGCTGTCGCAGAACACGCGGTAGCCGAACGCGCCGACCTCCGCCGCGATGCGGTCGGCGAGCGACTGGAGCTTGCCGCGCAGCACCTTGTGGTAGTCGCGGCCGAGTGCATAGCGCGACACGTACGCGCGCCCGGCGTCGGCGAGCACGGCGGACGCGTCGCGCGCCTCTCCGGGCCAGTAGTCGAGGCGCGCGCTGATCACGCGGATCGTGCCGGGGACGAGGTCCGCGGGCGCCGCGCGCAGCCCCGCGTGGCGGACCATATAATCCATCGTGCCGTGGCGCCCCGCGGCG
>WBZL01003865.1_pt1 | contig 13382 bp, 10 predicted proteins | sample 5204291 | NCBI WGS metagenome assembly WBZL01 (sample SAMN12344345, study PRJNA552823) | activated sludge metagenome | biome: Activated sludge suspended growth; feature: Nitrification reactor; material: Wastewater; isolation source: activated sludge from nitrification reactor of wastewater...
ACAGGTCGGCGGCGGTGAAACCATCGACGCGGTGGGAGTCGCGTGCGCGCACGTGATCCAGGAGTTCCGAGCCGATTCCTGTGGGCCGACTGTGGGCCGTGAGGATGAAGTCCGCGTGGCTGATCTGAGCGGCCAGCGCCTGGCCGACCGCTCGCTCGTCGTCGGGTGTCAACTGCAGTCCGCGCTCGCTCAGCAGGTCGTCACCCAGAAGGTCATCGAGCAGGTCAGTGGTGTCACACGCTGCCAGCACCGCGGCGAGCCGCAGGGTCTCGCTACGGCCGACCACCCGCGCAGTCCCGTGCGTCGGCGCAGAGACGGGGTTGGCGACGATCAGACTCGACGCCCCGAGGCTGGATACCGCTCGGTCTCCCGCCCTGACGATGTCCTCGTTGGTGCCACAGGTCACGCAGGTGTGTTCGAGATCGATCACCACGTCCTCGTGGACGCCCGTCGCGGTCATGGTGACGCGGCGAGCACTCCCTGGGGAGTCGACCAGCAGGTCGTAGCGCAGGGCCACTGCGCCGGGCACGTCTGTCAGCAGACACATCAGGGCGGTGTCACGCACGATCGGGTCGGTGGCAGCGAGCAGGAGTGTGGGTGTCGTGGTCACGTAGCGACCCCCTCTTGATGAAAACCATTTTCATCAAGAGGGTAACACCAGGCGTCAGGCGGCGACCGGCACCCGCCACGACATGCGGCGGTAAGCGATGAGAAGCACGACGGCGAGCAGCGGCCCGATGATGTCGCTGGGGATCGCCCACACGTTGTCAGGGGCGGTGTTGTCGTGCACGGTGTACTGCATGATGTGGCCGATCGCGTCGCCCCAGTAACAGATCGCGAGCACCACGACGGCGGCTGTGAGCCAGCCGTCACGCCGCCAGGCGCATCCGATGCCCAGGACGCCGATCGCGACGTCGGCCCAGCCGACCTCCCACTGGAACATCGACCGCGCGTAACCGATGCCGTCGGCGATCTCCCCGGAGTTGGGGCCGAGATGGCCCAGTGCCGCGATGAGGGACCAGATCCCGCCGAACACCAGTACCCACAGCAGCAGGAGTTCGACAATTCGCCGCGGTGTTCGCGCATGTGCGCTGCGATCGGCAGCCACGTGGATGCCCCAGCCGGCGAAGGTGATGACCCAGGGGGTGAAGAAGAACACCATGGCGGTCAACGTAGCAGCGCGTAGGGGGCCGGTGGGAGGTCGTAAGCAGTGCGGTCGCGGGGTTCGCGCGGTGGAGGGCGTCCCGATATACGGACAAGCGTTCTGGCGGTCGGGGAGCGCGGGTGGTGCGGTTCTGTGCTCCGGTGAGAGGTTGTGCACTCCCGTGAGAGGTTCGCGGCCGTATTCGACTCACGGATGGACCGGGGACTCACGGATGGACCGGGGACTCACGGATGGACCGGGGACTCACGGATGGGCGGAGATGGGCCCACACCAGGCCTATTCCGATTACGCAGCGTGTTCGGTCATCGGACGCTGCGTGAAGGGATGCCCGAAATGTCGGCTATATCCCTTGACCCCCGGTTTCCACTCCCACTAAGTTCACGCGAAGCACTTCTGACATCGTCGTCGACACATCGGAGCCCCCCAGTGAAACGCTTTGCCGTGGCACTCGCCTCCGTCGGCGCATTGTTGGCGCTGCCTGCCCCGGCCTCCGCGCTGGACCTCGATCCGGTGCGTTTGAAGCTGGTCGATGTCCCTGCCACTGTTCCCGCCGGATCCGATTCTTCTGTCGGCGCCTTCGTGCCGCGTGGGGCTCGATGCCGGCTGGTCCTCCGCGATAGTGGTGCCATAGTCCTCAAGGGCCCGGGGGCTCGGGCGGCATCAGGGTTCATGCAGTTCCCCTGGACCCAGCAGGCCGGGACCGCGTCCGGGACCTGGCGGGTGCGGGTCAAGTGCCACACGACGGTCAAGCGCTGGAAGTCCAAGTGGGGTGCGTTCGATGTCACCTCGAGCCTGCAGGGTGCGCCCTCGGTGCCGACGATCAATCGACCAGTCTCCGCATCTGTCTCCTCACTGTCGGCGTCCTACGGCTGGGCGCCCTTCGGCACCACGCTGATCCGGGGAACCGACTGGTTCGGTGGGCGTGGGGTCGACGTGCGCAGCAACGGTGGGAACGGGTGTGCATCTGGATGTGCGGTGCGTGGCACCTACGGCACGAAGTACCAATGCGTCGAACTCGTGAATCGGTTCGTGCGCACGCAGGGCTGGGTCGCCGGCAACATCATGGGCAACGCCGGTCAACTCCTGGACAAGGCTCCGGCGGCTGCGTTCGACAAGCACAAGGCCGGTGACGGCTACATGCCAGTGCCCGGCGACATCATCGTCTGGACCGGTGGCAGCACCGGCTATGGCCACGTCGCCGTGGTCTCCGCAGTCGCCGCCGGCGTCGTCACATTCGTCGAGCAGAACGCGAGCCGCACCGGTACCTACCGCTTGAAGGCCGATGGGACCGGCAGACTCGCGGGCTACGGGTCGCTGCGCCACATCGGGTACCTGCACGCCAAAGCGAACGCCTGACTCAGGCGCTTTTCGCGCCACCGAACGCCGCAGCGAGGAAAGCACTGCACTCGCCAGCCGGCCGTCCACACAGGCCGCACCACAACTGCACTCCTGATACACCGGTGGTCACCCGGTACCACGTGTGCCGGCCAGAGGTGGCCGCATCATCACCATCCATGCACCGGTGTTGCCCCGCGGATCGCGGTACATCCCCGCGCGGATATCACGGAATGGTGACGGTCCGGCGGGCCGTCCGGAGAGCGGGGGTAGCCTGCCTGGCATGCGCACTCTGGGCAAGATCCTCGGGATCGCGGCGATCATCGTGCTGGTCCTCGCGGTCGTCCTGGTCTCCTTCGGGGCGTGGACGGTGCACCGACCCTTCCCGCAACTCAATGGAGAGATCACGGTTGCCGGCCTTGAGGGTTCCGTGGAGGTCGTGCGTGATGATCTGGGCATCCCACAGATCTATGCGGACAGCATCGACGACCTGTTCTTCGCAGAGGGGTACGTCCACGCCCAGGACCGCTTCTACGAGATGGATGTCCGACGGCACATCACCGCCGGTCGGCTCTCCGAGATGTTCGGAGACAGTCAGGTGGAGACCGACAAAGTGATCCGCACCATGGGCTGGCGCCGGGTGGCCGAGCAGGAGTACGAGATGCTCTCGGCGCAGACCCGGCAGATCCTTGAGGCCTACGCGCGCGGGGTGAACGCCTACGTCGCCGATCGGTCCGGGCCGGAGTTGAGCCTGGAGTACTCGGTGCTGCGCCTGATCAACTCCGAGTACTCGATCGAACCGTGGGATCCCGTCGACTCGGTGGCCTGGTTGAAGGCGCTGGCCTGGGACCTTGGCGGCAACATGGGAGATGAGATCCAACGTTCCTTGGCGGCTGCGGCCGTCGGGGTCGATCAGGCCGAGGACATCTATCCGCCCTATCCCTATCGGCGGCACCGGCCCATCGTGGTGGACGGTGAAGTGGTGGAGGGTCGGTTCCAGCAGTCGCTGCCCCGAGCGACGGCCGCTGCGACCCTTCCGGCATCCCCGGCGCTGCGATCCGCTCAGACGGCGTTCCGACGACTCGACACAGTGCTGGGACCGAAGGGTAAGGGGATCGGCTCGAACAGCTGGGTGGTGTCCGGCGAGAAGTCGATCACGGGCAAGCCGCTGCTGGCCAACGATCCGCACCTGGCGCCCGGGATCCCTTCGCTGTGGTACCAAGCCGGACTGCACTGCCGCACCGTCTCCGACGAGTGCCCGTATGAGGTCGCCGGATGGACCATGGCCGGCATGCCGGGTATCTTCATCGGCCACAACGCCGACATCGCCTGGGGCTTCACGAACCTGGGGCCGGACGTGATGGACCTCGCGCTGGAGAAGGTGGATGGGCGTACCTATGAACTGGACGGCAGACGGCTGCCGTTGCGCACACGCGAAGAGGTGATCGAAGTCGCCGGCGGCGAGGATGTCAGGTTCACCGTGCGGTCCACCGCCAACGGCCCCATCATGTCCGACGTGCTCGAGTCCACCACGGCGGCGGGCGCGGACGCCCCGGCGCCGGCACCCGGTCAGCAGGCTGACGATCAGGCTGTCCCCGCGCGCGACAGCGGGTATGCGGTGGCATTGAAGTGGACGGCGCTGACACCTCGGCCCACGTTCGACGCCTTCCCGCTCATCGCGCGGGCGAAGGACTGGGAGGACTTCCGGGCAGCGGCGCGTTTCGTCACGGTACCCGCTCAGAACCTCATCTATGCCGACACGAAAGGTCGCATCGGGTACCAGGCGCCTGGTGTGATCCCGATCAGGAAGGGGTACGACGGGAAGTGGCCGTTCCCCGGGTGGAGTTCACAGTACTCCTGGAACGGGCAGATCCCCTTCGAGGAACTGCCGACGATCACCGACCCGGAAGAGGGGTACATCGTGACCGCCAACCAGGCGGTGATCGGCAAGCAGTATCCATACCTGTTGACCGACGACTGGTCCTACGGGGCCCGCTCGCAACGGATCTTCGACCTCATCGCCGAGGCGACGAAGGGAGGTGACCCCATGACCCAGGAAGAGATGCAGGACATCCAGATGGACGCGCACAACGAGTTGGCGACCTTCCTGGTGCCGCGTCTGCAGGACATCGAGGTCGACGACGCGACCCGGCCCGCTGTGGCGCTGCTCGACGGGTGGGACTACCAGCAGTCGGTGGACTCTGCACCCGCGGCGTATTTCAACGCGGTCTGGCGGCAGATGGTCCAGCGGATGTTCGATGACGTCCTGCCCAGTGATCTCACGCTCGTGGATGGTGGCGACCGGTTCTGGGAGGCGACCTACCGCCTGTGGGAGCAACCGGACAACGCGTGGTGGGATGACACCAGCACCCCGGAGGTCGAGGATCGCGACGCCACCGTGCGCGCGAGCATGCAGGCCGCCGCAGCGGAGTTGAGCGACACGCTCGGCTCCGATCCGCAGAAGTGGGAATGGGGCGATCTGCACACCCTCGAACTGACCAACCAGACGCTCGGCAACAGTGGGGTCGCACCGGTTGAGTGGTTGTTCAACCGGGGGCCGTACCGCGTCGGAGGTGGGGAGAGCATCGTGCAGGCGACCGGTTGGACACCGGCGGACGGGTACGAAGTGACATGGGTTCCCAGCATGCGACAGGTGATCGACATGGCTGACCTCGACAACTCGACGTGGGTGAATCTCACCGGTGCCAGCGGGCATGCGTTCGACGCCACCTACCGCGATCAGACCGAGGCCTGGGCGACAGGGCAGCAGTACCCGTGGGCTTTCAGCCGACAGGCGGTCGAAGCGTCCGGGCGCGACACGCTGGTTCTGCAGCCCGCGTCATGACCGGTGACGATGTCCCTGAGGAGGTCTTCTCCGGCGCTGCCACGAAGTTGACCATGGGGCTGCGACCCCTGGACATGGCGACGTGGCTCGACGCCGATCCCGCCGACCCCCAGTTGGCCATGCGGCAGGAGTTGCTGGCAGATAGGCGTAACGAGGTGTTCGGTGCGCTGCCCGGATCGTCGGGCGCCCGGGCGCAGGTGGCGGAGGCGGTGGCCGATCATGTGGGCGCGCACTTGCCGGGCCGCGACGATCCCCTCGTCGAGGCGGCCTCCCTTGTGCGTGATGACCTGTGCGTCCTGGAGCAGCAGGACGGCCGTTGGCTGCTCACCGCGGGGGTCGTGTGCTTCCCGTCCCGCTGGCGGTTGGCCGACAAACTCGGTCGCGATGTGACGTCCATCCACGATCCGGTGCCCCGATACCGCGAGACCCTCGGGGCGGCCACCGACTCCGCGATGTCCGCCATCGGGCGCATGCGCCCACGCTGGCGGGTGAACTGGACGTTGCTGGACGACCCCGCTTTGTTCCAGCCCACCGCGCCGACCGGGCGGACGCATCGCCCGGGGCTGGAGTCCTTCCTGCGTGTCGAACGCCAATGCCTGGTGCCCATCGCAGACGTGATCGTCTTCTCCATCCGCACGTCGGTGCTACCGGTCGCGGAACTCGATGAGTCGAAAGCGTCTGCGCTGCTCGCGTCGGTGGCTGGGAGCCCGGACGATCTGGCTGCCTACCGCGGTTGGAACGTGTAGCGGCTCAGAAATGGAACGGCTTCGGGGGCTGGTTCATCGTGGCGCGGGGGCAGGTTGCCAGCGTCAGCCCGCCGAAGGAGAGCGCGGCGTCGCACAGGGATACGACGGTCCACCCCAGTCGAGAGGCATAGGCGGTGATGGTCGCGCAGTAGATCGTGATCTCGTAGCGGGTCGGGGTGGCGTAGGCCACCTGGATCGTGCCGATCAACCGTGCCCCACCCGGATCGTCGGGCGTGCGCCAGGGCATGTCGTAGCGTGCCCATCGCGCCGGATCGGCAGACCACAAGCCGCCGTTGGTGGCGTCTCGCAGGGCCAGCTCCACGAGGATGGATCGCGCGGATTCCTCCGGAACGATCGCTGCCGGGCGGATGATCTCCGTGATGTCGTTGTCGAGCGCCCCAGCGGTGAAGGCGGCGGGCAACGGACCGGTCGGATCGGGAGCGAGCACCACCATCACCTCCTCGTGACGTGGTTGTTATCGGCCGTGCAACGCTGCGACTGAGCCGCTGTAGCCCATTCCGGTGAGCCTGGGCGCCATCGGGTGAACGGCGGGTCGTTCTTGGTGAATCCCCGAATCGTCGGTATCCTGATCTCGGCTCTTGGCTGTCTCGACGCTGGGGAAGGCGAACCGAGACATGAGGAGGGCCTTGATGCGTAGTACCCAGGCGGCGGCCCGGGGAGTGGTGTTCATCCACTCCTGCCCGAGGGCTCTGATGTCGCACGTGGAGTGGGCGGTGGAACGCGCCGTCGAGCGTACGCAACCACACGAGTGGGCGAGCCAGCCGATCCAGACCGGCATGTTCCGCTGTGAGTTCCAGTGGTACGGCACGGCGGGAACAGCGGCGATGATCGCGTCGGCGTTGCGCGGCTTCCCCAATCTGCGATTCGAAGTCACCGAGCAGACCGACCGGGACGCCGGCGAACGCTTCAGCTTCACGCCGAGCCTGGGCATGTTCCGGGCGGCGACCGGCCCGAACGGCGACATCACGGTGGGGGAGGAGCGCCTGCGTGGCCTGCTGTCCGAACCCGACCCGCGCACCGGTCTCGCGATGCTTCTCGGGCAAGCGTGGGACGACGAACTCGAGCCGTTCCGGATGGCCGCTGACGACGGTGTGCGCTGGCTGACTCGGGTCGGCTGAGAGTTCGCCGGGCCCGGTTCCCCGATCCAGTGTCACCCATTCGGCGCAATCGCCCCGGGTTCGGGCTTCTCGCAACGGCGTGAACTGCCGCTCATCGGCCGGATTACTTCGTGACTGTTGACCCGTTAGGGTGACAACTCCGGTCGGTATGTGGATCATTCACCCATTTGGCGGCGCAGTGGGGGGGTGGGTGATGGCGATCCTTTGAGTGAGCTCAAAAGGAGGTGGCCCCATGGATGAGGCCAACGTCCACCAGACCGTCCCCCGTGGACTCGTCGCACTGTGCCTCGCCTGCGCGACGGCGATTCCCCTCGGTGCGATGACCACTCCCACTGCCGCGACCCCCAGCCACCGTGTGCTCCTCAGCACCACCGGTGAGATGAGTGAGGTCGCTTCCGCCGTCACAGCTGCCGGTGGCACGGTGGTGCAGACTTTCGAGATCGCGCAGACTCTGCTCGCCGATCTCCCCGAGAACGTCACGGCCCCCGAGGGGTCGTTCGTCGTGCCGAACGTCACGATGAAGTTCAACGCGGCCCCTGCGGCGACCGCTACCAGCGATGCCGCCAACACCTTCCGCGAGACCATCAAGGCCCCGGGCGGGCAGAGCGGATCCGGTGTCACAGTTGCTGTGGTCGACACCGGTGTCGATGACAGTGTGGCCGTCGATGTGGCGAAGCATGTGAACGTGTCCGGTGACACCTCCGGTGACGGACTGGGTCACGGCACCTTCATGGCCGGCCTGGTGGCTGGCGATGACAACGAGTTCGGCGGGGTGGCTCCCGGCGCTGAGGTGCTCGATGTCCAGGTGGCTGCACAGGATGGCAGCACCGACCTGGCGCGCGTCCTCGCGGGCCTGCAAGCGGTCGCCGACGAGCGGGCCTCCAACCCGTCGCTGGACGTCGCGATGCTCGCTCTGAGCACCGAGAGCCCCCTGCCACCTTGGATGGACCCGCTGACCCGTGGCCTCGACAGGCTGTGGGGACGCGGAGTGACCGTCGTGGTGGCTTCCGGCAACGACGGCAAGAACGGTGTGAGTTCCCCCGCGACCGACCCTGTGCTTCTGGTGGCCGGTGCGCAGGACGAGGCTGACACCGCGGCCCGTGCCGATGACACCGTTCCGGACTTCTCGAGCTACGGCAAGGTCTTCGGACAGCGTCGTCCCGACGTCGTGGCCCCCGGGGTCTCGCTGATCTCGACCGCAGCGCCTCAAAGCGCCGCGTACCTCGAGAACCCGGCCTCCCACGTCGGCGAGGGCTTCCTCAAGGGCACCGGAACCTCGATGTCCGCAGCAGTGACCGCGGGTGCGATCGCGACGCTGCTGGCCGAGCGCCCGGGCCTGACGCCCGACCAAGCCAAGCGACTCGTGGTCGACACGGCGTACACGACGAGCGACCTCAAGCTCAAGACCGGCGCCGGCAACGGTGGCCTGGATCTGCAAGCAGCACTGGAGGCGCCGGTTCCGCCGGCCACCGATGAGTCCACCGGGGGAGACTCCGAGTACGGACCCAGTGAAGCTGATGCAGCAGCGTGGTCACGCTTCGCGCAGGCATGGGCCGACGGCAACCTCCGCGCACTGGCCAAGGCGTGGGTCGAGTTGTCCGAGCAGAGTCGCCGCTGGGCGGCCACCGCGTGGTCGCTGGCCGCGCTTGCCCAAGGTCTTCAGGGCGACGAGGCCACCTTCGAAAGCCGCCGCTGGGCCGGCCACCACTGGGCCACCAGCGCCTGGGAGAGCCGCCGCTGGGCGACCGACGAGTGGGTCAGCCGCCGCTGGGCCGACGAGGAGTGGCTTGCCGAGATGTGGGACAGCCGCCGCTGGGCGAGCCGCCGCTGGGCTGCGAGTGACTGGCTGGCCTTTGCCTGGACGCTGCGGACCGCAGAGACTGACCCCGCCGTGATGGATATGTGGCGTGAGGATGTCTGGGACAGCCGCCGCTGGGCGAGCCGCCGCTGGGCCGATGAGGACTGGAGCAGCCGCCGCTGGGCGAGCCGCCGCTGGGCCGATGAGGACTGGAGCAGCCGCCGCTGGGCTGACACCGCCTGGGTGAGCCGCCGCTGGGCCGAGGAAGCCTGGGACAGCCGCCGCTGGGCCGACTACAGCTGGGAGAGTCGCCGCTGGGCCGCAGGGGACTGGAGCAGCCGCCGCTGGGCCGACTACAGCTGGGACAGCCGCCGCTGGGCGACTGACACCTGGGACAGCAGGCGTTGGGCGACTCTGGGTTGGTAACGTCCTAGCAGCCCCGAGGAGGCGTGGATGACGCAGGTCCGCGAGGGCCTGCGTCCCGCCAGGCCCGGATGGCTGTCAGTGAATCTGGTCGTTTCGACCGTCGTTCTGCTGGCTGTGGCGTGCCTGGTCGCGCTGTCGGTTCTGACAGCCCGACTTCCGGCGCCGGCACAACTGGTCGATCCTGCTCCCTTGTGGTTGATCGCTGTGTTCTTCGTGTTGGCAGCCCTGGCCGAAGTGATCTATGTCCCGGTGCGTCACGCCGATTCGTGGGAGGAGTTGGCGTTCGTTGAGGTCGTGGTGATCTGGGCGGTGCTGGTCCTCTCGCCACTGACCGCCATCGTCACCTGTCTGCTGGGGTTCGCCTTCACTGCCGCCATCATGCGGCGCCCCCTCGTGAAGTCGCTGTTCAATCTGGGCGCCTACGCCATCGCCGCCGTCGGGCTGATGATCACGTACTACATGCTCGACAGTGGTGCCGACATCTTCAGCGTCCGCTCGGTCCTGGCGCTGGTCGTGGCGGCGCTTCTCTTCGCAGGACTCAATCTGGTGCTGCTTTCAGTGATTCTCTACGCCGCCGGTGACGTTCCCCCACGGGAGTTCCTGCAGGAGCAAGCAGGGTTGAGCGTTGGGATGGCTGTGGGCTCGGTGGGAGTCTCGACCATCACGTTGGCGACACTGCAGTACACGCCCGCCCTCACCCCGTTCGCCGCGCTGCCCGCAGTGGCACTCTGGTACGCCTACCGCGCGAGTTCGTCGCATGCGGAGGCCCGCGAGCGCAGCCGGTGGCTGGTGGTGCTCGGTCAGGCGGTCGCAACGCCGGGGGAGCCGGAGGATGTGATCCCGCGCGCTGCGGACGCGCTGCGACGTGTCTACGGCGCCGACGAGTACGCCGTCGTCCTGCACTCCGGACTGCGCTTCGGTTCGCATGAGGACTGGGAGCCCCCGTCCTTGATGCCTCGCGAGGCTCGCACCCTCGGTGGGGACGATCTGCCACCCGGATGGACCGCGGGTGTGGCCGTGCGCCTCGATGACCAGTCCGGCGGCGGGGTGCTGGCGCTGGGCAGTAAGCAGGAGCCTGTCTGGGTGACGCGCAACCTGCCATGGGCGAGGTCATGGACGCTGGACGACAACGACAAGCCGGCGCTGGTCGCGCTGACGACCGCCGTCGGCAGTTCGGTCCGCGCTGGCCAGACGTTGACCGCCTTGACTGCGGAGACCGCGAAGCTGCAGGCGGTCGTGGACCATGCCACCGACGGCATCGCGGTGGTCGACGCCGACGGTGCGCTCCTGTTGTGGAGCCCTGCGGCCGCCCGGATCACGGGTGTCTCAGCGCCCACTGGTGAGGCGCTGCCCGAGATCGTCGACAGGGTGGTCACCGTGCCGAGTGGACCCCACGGCACGGAATTGGAGTACGACCGTGCCGACGGCCAGTCGCTGTCCCTGCATGTGACGCGGGTGGATGTGCCCGGGTCGGCGGCTGCCAGCGTGATCACGATCCGTGACATGACACGGGAACGGCGTGCCGAACGGATGAAGGCCGACTTCATCGCCACTGTTTCCCACGAACTGCGCACACCGATCACCCCGATCCGCGGGTATGCCGACCTGCTGCGTCGGCGATGGGACCGGATGAGCGAGGAGAAACGTGCCCAGGTGCTCGACACAATCGAGGAACGGGCCAACCACCTCACGCGGCTGGTCGACGATCTGTTGATCGCCGCCCGAGCCAGCACCGAGACGACCCTGACCGTCGAAATGACCCAGATCGACGTTGTCGACGTGGTCAACGAAGCGGCGCGAGCCTTCCCCGAACTCGATGGCCGGGTGAGCATCGAGGAGTCGGCTCCGCTCATGGTCTACGCCGACCGGACCCGTGTTGCGCAGATCGTGGGCAACCTGGTGGGCAACGCGTTGAAGTACACCCCTGCCGACACGCCGATCGAGATCAGCTTCGCGCCAGGCGATCCCATCGAGGTGCGGGTCAGGGATCATGGCCCCGGAATCGCCGCAGACGAGCAGGAGCGGGTGTTCGAGCGCTTCTACCGCATCGAGGATCCCCTCACGATGCGCACCGGAGGCAGCGGGCTCGGTCTGCACATCAGTAGGGAACTCGCGCGTGCGATGGGGGGCGACGTTAGGCTGATTTCGAGTCCTGGTGAGGGCTCGACGTTCATACTCCAACTGCGTCCGGAAGGGAACTGATGGCCACCGTGCTGATCGTCGACGACGAGCCGAGCGTCCGCGATCTGATTCGTGACACGCTCGAACTCGAGGACCATGTGGTCAATGAGGCGGTCGATGGTCCCAGTGCGCTGGAGGCCCTGCGCGCCGACCAGCTTCCCGACCTGGTTGTGCTGGACATCATGATGCCTGGGATGAGCGGTCTCGACGTGCTCACCGAGTTGCGCGGGCAGCCCACCACGAAGGAGTTGCCCGTCATCCTGTTGACGGCCATGTCCGACGACGCGACGACGTGGGCCGGGTGGAGCGCAGGGGCCAACGTCTTCCTGCCCAAGCCCTTCGACCCGGGGGCTCTGTTGGACTGGATCGACCGTGTCCTCGAAGGTGGGGGCGAGATGGAGCCGACACTGTGAAGACGATTCGTCCGGAGAGCCTCGCGAATCGACTGGAGTCGCTGACGCCCAACCCCCGGATCGTGGCGCCGGGCAACTTCGCCACCCCGCAGACGCTGCTGAAACTCGTCGACGAGGTCCTGCCGCAGTACACGCTGCACATGCTCAACGCGCAGGGCACCATCCCGACCCGGGACGGAGTCACGCACGAGACGACGTTCGTCGGTCCTGGGATGCGCCGAAGCCCCAATCTCATGTACTACCCCTGCCGTCTGAGCCTCACCCCGGTGATCCTGCGGCAGTCGCTGCCGGTGGACGTTCTTCTCCTGCACACCTCGACCCCGCGGGACAAGATGGTCTCGATGGGCCTGGAGGTCAACATCCTCCCGGCCGTCTTCGAAGCGGTGCGCGACCGCGGGGGATTGATCATCGCCCAGGTGAACCCGAAGATGCCCCACACCTACGGCGATGCGCTGGTCCACGTCGATGACATCGACTACTGCATCGAGGTCGACGAACCGCTGATGGCTCTCGAACCGAGTCCGCCCGATGAGGTCGCGCAGGCGATCGCGGGACGCATCTACAGCCGGATCCCTGATGGTGCCACGCTGCAACTGGGCATCGGCGGCGTGCCGGATGCCGTGCTCGGTGCCCTCACGGGTCGCCGGGGTCTGCGCATCTGGTCCGAGATGTTCTCCGACGGTGTGCTCGCATTGCACGAACTCGGGTGTTTCGACACCGACGTGCCCCTCACCGCCTCGTTCGTGTTCGGCAGCCAGCGGCTCTACGACTGGCTGGACGGCAACCGGCTTGTGCGAATGCGCCGCACTGAGGTGACCAACGATCCGGGACGGATCAGTCGCACGCCGGCCATGATCAGTGTGAACTCCGCTCTGCAGGTGGACCTGTACGGGCAGGCCAACGCCTCCCGGATCAAGGGACGGATCTACTCCGGATTCGGAGGCTCCACCGACTTCATCGTCGGGGCGCTGCACTCGCCCGGTGGGAACGCCTTCATCGCGCTGCCGTCGTGGCACCCGCGGGCGCAGGTGTCCACCATCGTGCCGCTGATCGAGGGACCGGTGACGTCGTTCCAGCACTCATCGGTGGTCACTGAGTACGGCCTGGCTCAGATCTTCGGCAACGAGGAGCGTGAGCAGGTGCGGCAGTTGATCGAACATGCTGCCCACCCGGATGCCCGTGAGGCGCTGTGGGAGGCCGCCAAAGCACAGGGCCGCGCCTGAGTCTCGCGTGCGACGTTGTTGTCGCACGTGATCCTCGGGTGCGACGTTGTTGCCGGATTTGGCGCCGTCAATCGCCAACAACGTCGCAAACGGGCTCCGACACGCACAACA
>WBZL01003869.1_pt1 | contig 13376 bp, 8 predicted proteins | sample 5204291 | NCBI WGS metagenome assembly WBZL01 (sample SAMN12344345, study PRJNA552823) | activated sludge metagenome | biome: Activated sludge suspended growth; feature: Nitrification reactor; material: Wastewater; isolation source: activated sludge from nitrification reactor of wastewater treatment...
CACTTTTCCGCTTATGCTGCGTTGCAGAACCGGGCTTCATAGCTTAGGCTATGATCCCGAACCTGCGCCTTGCCTAAGCGAAAAATTGACGATTTTCGACATAGCGACCAAAATCCAAACAAGCTCTAAAATGTCAATAAATCGCACGCCGGCTGTGCCGATCATCCGGTCTCCAAATGCCGGGCGGCGTTTGATTCCAAATTTCCTGGAAAAGGAGGCGCCGGGCCCGCACAAAAATTCCAAATACCCGGACAAAAATTCCATGCCCGGAAAATCAATACATCAATCATTGAAATCAGATACGAAAATCACTGGGTGAACACCCGAATTCCTTGCTGAAAGCCCGCGAGAAGTAACTCGGGTCCGTAAAGCCCACATCATAGGCGATTTCGGAAATGGTGAGATCGGTGGTTTGCAATAATTCTCTGGCCTTGTGCAGGCGAACTTTTCGAATAAAAGTGATCGGCGCCTCTCCGGTCAGCGCCTTCATTTTCCGGAAAAGCTGGGTAGCGCCAAGGCCGGCCTTTTTGCACAGGTAGGGTATATCCAGCTCTGCATCTCCGATCCTTTCATCGATGATGCGGCGGATGGTTTGCAGGAATTGGTCATCCAGGGTAAGTGGATTGGATTGGTCGCCTTTTGGGTGAAAATCGAAAATGAGCTGCGGTTGCACGGCTTGCGCATACCGGGTCTGCAGCGCCTTCCTCAATTCCACCAGTTTTTCCAGGCGCACTAAAAGCTCGGCCTTGTCAAAGGGTTTCATCAGGTAGGCATCGGCGCCGTATTGCAGGCCGGCAATGCGATCCTCCTGCGTGGCCCGGGCAGTGAGCAGAATGATGGGAATATGGCTGGTGCGCCGGTCCTGTTTCAGGGTTTCCACCACCTCAAAGCCGTTCTTTTCAGGCATCATCACGTCGCTGATGATGATGTCCGGGATGGTTTCCAGGGCTTTTTCGATGCCGGCGGCGCCGTTCGGGGCTACCGTTATGTTGTATCGGGTTTGCAACAGGGATTGAATGTAGATCACCACATCCGGGTTGTCTTCAATGATGAGCAGGTCGGGCAGATCGTCGTCGCCGGCCACCGGCTCCAGCGCCATGGGTTCGGCGATCGTCCGGTCGGTTCGGACCGGCTCGAAAGCCGCTGTTTTTTTGTCGGTATTCCGCCGTATGGGCAGGCTGACGGTAAAGATCGTCCCGCGGCCCATTTCACTCTCCACTTCAATCTGCCCGCCCAATAAAACGACCATTTCCCTGACCAGGGCCAGGCCGATGCCGGTTCCTTCGCTGGGTGTGGTAGCCCCGTTCCGGAGGTCAGTCCCAATACGTCCGTTCCCCCGGGGCGCACCGGCATCCACCTGGTAAAAGCGATCAAAGATATGGGGCTGGTCCTTAAGCGGTATCCCGATGCCGTTGTCCTGGATCCCGAGGATCAATTGATCGTCTTTTTCTTCCAGATTCAATCGGATGCGGCCGTTTTCAGGTGTGAATTTGATCGCATTGGACAGCAGGTTGGATACGATCTGGCTGTAGATCTCCTCGTCCATATCCAGCCACAATTCCCGGACCTCGCTGTTGACGGTCAGTTGAATTTGTTTCTTTTCGGCCAGCGACTGGAAAGATTCCCCGAGGTACTGCGTAAAAGAAACGATCTCGATCTGGTGGTACCGGGGTTGCAGACTGTTATTGTCCAGTTTGGACAGGTCCAGGAGCTGGTTGATCAGCCTGAGCAGTTTTTCCCCGTTGCGGCGGATGAGCTTCAGCGCTTTGGGTACATCGGCCGGCGCATCGGCCATACCCAGGATGACCGTCAGCGGCGTACGGAATTCATGGGTGATGTTGGTGTAGAAGCGGGTCCGTAGCCTTTCGAGCGCTTTGATCTGGCTGGCCTCGTTCTTCGCCAGTTGGCGGGTGAGGGCGAGGCGGTAGAGATAATAAGCGGCCCCACCCAGGATGAGGGCATATAAGATATAGGCCCAGCTCGTTTCCCAGAAAGGCGGATGGATCACGATCCTTAATGGCGTAGCCATTTCCGTCCAGATCTGGTCGCTGTTGCAGCCTTTGAGATGAAAGAAATAAGTACCCGGCGGTAATTGGCTGAGGGTTACCTGGTTTTCCGATTTCAGGTCGATCCAATTCGGCGCCCCGCCCTGGTTAAAAGCATACTGGTATCGGTGTTTGGCGGAATTCCTGAAATCCAGCACGGCAAAGCGGATATGGATAATATTTTGCAGGTGCGAAAAATCCAGCGTTTGATCTGTCCACTCATTGGGGAGTATGGGGTGGAGCTGCCTGTTTTCCGGGTCAAATGCTTCGACAGCGGTTAGTGTAATATCTGAAGCCTGAGTGGGCCGGTTTTTCAGACTACCGAGGTCGACAACATGAAAGCCTTTCATCCCACCCCAATATAAACGGCCGGTCTTTTCAGAAAAGAAGCCATTCAATTCAGCAGACACCAGTCCGTCGTTTTCATTGTAAAAGGTAAAGGTTTCCTTTTGCGGATTGAAGCAACTTATTCCGAACCTGCCTTTACGTGTGGCGCCATGATTGACCCAGATATAGCCTTCGTCATCAAGGAAGAGGTTGAATAAATTGTCATTGATCAAGCCTTTATGTTCGTCATAGACGGTGAACCGGCCGGTTTTCACATCGTATTTATTGATGCCGGCATTGTTGGTGCTGATCCAGATATTCCCGATCGAATCTTCCGCCATCGTGAACACATACGTGGAGGAAATGCTGTTCGTACCTTGTTTAACATCAAAGAAACGGATGCTTTCATCCCGGCCGTCAATTCGGGAAAGGCCGCCGAAACTGCCGGCCACCCATTTGTTGTTGCGGCTATCCACCAGGATGCCCAGCAGGTTCCTCGTGGGCAACGGCCGCTCAGGGTCTCCGGGCAGCCATTGGTCAAAATCGCGGATGGGGCCTTTTGCCTTTTCCCATATCTCCTTTCTTATCCGGATGAGACCTTGTCCCCAGGTATTCATCCAAAGATCTTCCTTTTTATCCAAAGCGACCCCCATAGGGACCATTGGGTTTACCGGGAACGACTCCCCATTTTTTTCCAAAGCGAGATAGAATGTTTTTTCGGACCGGTTGTCATAAATCGCCAAGGAATTATTGAGGTTAAGGAAAATCCAACCGGATTGATCCGGAAAAAATGTATGTTCTCCGATGGGGGTAGGGGCGCCGAAAGTAACCGGGCTGGGCGTTCTGTTTTTCAGGTCATACGAATAAAAACCTTCAGGCGTAGACAGGAAAAGGACAGTGTCATTCAGTTCCCATATCCTTCCTACCTGTAAAGGAGCGTTGTTTTCCGGAGAGCGGACCTCGTGAAAATCAAAGAGCGTTCTTCGGGGATCAAAGTAATTATTATCAATCCACAACATGCCGTAGCGATCTACGAACGCACATCGCAAACCGGTATATTTTCTGATCGGCTCCTCTTCATAAAACCGGAGCTGGTGTTTTTGCAGTTGAAGCCTGTCGGGAGATAAGGACCATAACTCTTCGGGGGTGACCAGCCAAAGTCTGGCGTCCTTTCCCTCCAGGATGCGCATCGGTTTCGGGTTGTGCAGTCCCTTCCCGGTTTTGAGATCCAATACCGTAGTAGCGCCGGACCGCGGGTCGTATCGGCGCAGCCCTTCTCCGGGCATATCCATCCAGATCGTCCCGTCCTTCATTTTGCAAATGGAGTTGAGGGGGTAGCAGACGGTATCCCCTTTTTCATCCAGCAGGGGAACGAAACGGAACAGCCTGCTGTCTTTATCGTAGTATTCGAAGCCCACCGTGGTCGCCAGGTAGATGCGATTGCCATCGGCAATGATATTGCCCAGTACGCGTCCCTGTAATTGTCCGGCCCGGCCTCTCTTCACCGGGAACCGCCGGGCTTTTCCGGTAGCCGGGTCAAATTCATTCAGCCCTACCTCGCCGTCAAAGCCGATCCACAACAGTCCTTCCCGGTCAAATTCCAGAAAGCGGGGGTTATTATCGGAGATGCTGGTCGAATCCTGTTCATCGTGATAGAAATGGCCAAAGCTTTCGGCCAACGGGTCGAAGGCATTCAGTCCGCTGCCGTAGGTGCTGATCCAGAAGGTGCCTTTCGGGTCTTCCGCCATGTAGTTGACCCAGGAAGCACTGAGCGAATTCACATCCTGGGGGTTGGATTTGTATTTCCTGACGTCCGTGCCGTCATATCGGAATAATCCGTCAGGGGCACAAAACCAGAGGTAGCCGGCATGGTCTTCAAAAATGCTGGAAAGTACGGTCGGGACCCCCTCCTCTTTCAGCGTGCTGAAATAGAGCACTTCGTTGATCGCCTGCCCGCGCAGCAAACAGGCGGACAGGTGAAGGGCCAGGTACAATGTCAGGCGAAAGGCGGGTTTCAAAAGACGGTGTTTTTATACGCCTACCAAAGTTAGCCAAATATTTGAAATTCAGGTGCTGCTTTTCCTGCGCCCGGAATTGTGATATTATACTTATTATTACAGCTACATCTATTCCAAATCAGCGTAAACCTAATGCTTATGGATAATATCCTCCACGCTACGTACTGGCCGTTTATTGTGCTCCTGCTGGGCATGGTCGCGGTCGTGTTGATGATCTCGGTATTCCGGATTCACCCCTTTATCTCGCTGATGCTCGCAGCCGTTTTGGTCGGCCTGGTCTCGGCGGAACTGCCGGCCATGGGCGATCTTCCGCATCTGGCACGGGCGGTAGAACTTCCCATGCAGGAATTCGGCAGCGTAGCCGGGAAGATCGCCTGGGTCATTGCCCTGGCCGCCATCATCGGATCCGCGATGATGGAAAGCGGCGCGGCCGGACAGATCGTCAACTGGCTGATCCGCAGCCTGGGCGAAAAACGGGCGTCCTGGGCCCTGTTGATCAGCGGCTTTGTCCTTTCCATCCCGGTCTTTTTCGACACGGTTTTCTTCCTGCTGATACCCCTGGCGATTGCCCTGGTGCAGAAGACGGGCAAAAATTACGTGCTCTACATTATTGCCATGGCCGGCGGCGCCGTCATTACCCATTGCCTGGTGGCGCCTACGCCCGGCCCCCTTATCATGGCGGAAACCCTGAAGATCGATCTGGGGATAACGATCCTGGCCGGCCTCGCGGCGGGTATCCTGCCCGCTTTCGTTGTGCTGTTCATGGGAAAAAGGCTGGACCGCCGGCTCCAGATACCGCTGCGGGTGGCTTTCGGCCACACCCATGTGGAGCAAACGCCGCCTTCTTTGTTGCTGTCCCTTTTGCCGGTGGTGGTTCCCATCGCCTTGATCAGCCTGGCGTCCGTAACGGAGGTGCTCTCCGGAAAGTTGCCGGTCTGGATGGCATTCTGGGGCAATAAAAACGTCGCCATGGCCATCGGCACGGTACTGGCCCTTTGGTTATGGGCGCGTCAGCGGAAACTCAGTCCGGCCGCGCTGTGGGCAGCGGTCAGCCAGCCCCTGGAGATCGCCGGGGTCATCATCCTGATCACCAGCGCCGGCGGCGCCTTCGGCGCCATGATCAAGCACAGCGGCATCGGTCCGTCGATCGAACAGGCCATGGAGTCCTTCCACCTGCCTTATATCCTGGTGGCCTGGCTCATCGCCGCTGTAATGAAAACGGCTCAGGGCTCCAGCACCGTGGCCATGATCACGTCCTCCAGTATCATGTTTGCCATCATCGGCGCCGGCGCCGACCTGCCCTATCACCCGGTGTATATCTTTCTGGCCGTGGGATTCGGATCCATGTTCGTCTGCTGGATGAACGACAGCGGTTTCTGGGTCGTCACCAAGATGAGCGGATTCACGGAAAAAGAAGGCCTGCAAACCTGGACACTGACCACGGGCGTCATCGGACTGGTGGGACTGTTGCAGCTGCTGCTGTTTTCCCAACTGATTCCGATGAAATGACGGTCCGGCCATCCACAAAGCCATAAATTTATAGACTACTGAAGACTTCAGCCATACGCCTCAATGTCAAACACCATTCCTATGCGAATCATCATCTTCGGTGGGGCCGGTTTTCTCGGTAAAAAGCTTGCCCGGGAATTATTGAAAAGAGGAGCGCTTTCCGTCGGCGGCCATGCTCCCCGGAAGATCGCCCGGCTGACCCTGTTCGATAACGTAGCAGCGGGAGAATTGCCCGCCGACCCCCGCCTCGAGGTGGTTGTCGGCGATATCCGCGACCAGGACCGGGTCCGATCCCTGCTGGAAGATCCGGCCGACGTCATCTTTCACCTGGCTGCCATCGTGAGCGGGGAGGCCGAGAAAAACTTTGATCTTGGCATGGCGGTAAACCTGCACGCTACGCTGCAACTGCTCGAACTATGTCGCAACCTGCCGGCCCGACCCGTGTTGGTATTCGCCAGCAGTTGCGCCGTTTTCGGCGGTGAGCTGTCCGACCAGATCCGCGATAATACCGCTTCAATGCCCCGTAGTTCGTACGGCACGCAAAAGGCCGTTGCCGATCTGCTGATCAACGACTTTAACCGTCGGGGTTTTGTCGACGGTCGCTGCCTGAGACTGCCTACGATCGCAGTGCGGCCAGGCAAGCCCAATGCCGCCACCTCTTCTTTTGTAAGCTCCATCATCCGGGAACCCCTGCAAAAGCAGCGGGCCGTTTGTCCGGTGGCGCCCGACACCGAGGTGTGGATCCTTTCGCCTAAACGGGTGACCGAAAACTTCATCCATGCCGCCCAATTGCCGGCAGCCGCGCTGGGCGCCAACCGGATGATCAACCTGCCGGGTATCACCACATCAGTGGCGGAAATGGTCGGAGTCCTGGAAGCAATCGCCGGCCCCGAAACCACGGCCCTGATCGATTGGATCCCGGATCCCTTCATCCAAAGCATCGTACTGACCTGGCCGCCGCATTTCGAGCCGACCCGTGCGCTGGAGCTGGGCTTCCACCGCGATGAATCGATGCGGGAAATCATTGAGGCATTTATGGAGGAAGAACTGGATTGATGTTACGTAAAAACAACGCTGTCATGAAAATCGCTATAGTCACAGGCGCCGGTTCGGGCATCGGCCGCAGCGCCGCCCTGACACTGTTACGGGAAGGGTATGCGGTAGTGCTGGCCGGCCGCCGCCGGGAAACTCTGGAGGAAACCGCCGCCGCCGCAGGCCAAGCACAGAACCGAGCGCTGCCCGTACCCACAGATATCACCGACCCGGCATCCGTTCGGGCGCTGTTTGCCAAAACCCGGGAAGCTTACGGCCGGCTTGATCTCCTGTTCAATAATGCAGGCATCAGTGCGCCGGGAGTCTTGTTGGAAGAACTTACCTTCGAGCAGTGGAAAGCGGTGGTCGACACCAACCTCACCGGCGCTTTCCTGTGTACGCAGGAAGCCTTCCGGCTGATGAAAGCCCAGGATCCCATGGGAGGGCGCATCATCAACAACGGCTCGATCTCGGCCTACGTGCCCCGCCCCAATTCAGCGCCTTATACAGCGACGAAACACGCCATCGCAGGGCTCACCAGGTCCACCGCACTCGACGGCCGTAAATACCGCATCGCCTGTGGTCAGATTGACATCGGCAACGCTGCCACAGATATGGCGGAGAAGATGAAGACGGGCGTCCCCCAGGCTGATGGCTCGATCGCAGTTGAACCGACAATGTCAGTCGATCACGTCGGGGAGGCGATCGTGTACATGGCCAATCTCCCGCTGGAGGCCAATGTGCTCTTCATGACAGTGATGGCGACAAATATGCCCTACGTGGGTAGGGGATAGGGAGAAACTTTCAGGAAAACGCAGGGGGTTCCGGCTATCCGCCAATCCTGGTTGGCGCGGCTGCTGCCGTTCGCATGCTCGATAAACTGAACGCAGTCAGCTTTACCGCCTGCAGTCCGAAGTCATTCCACCCTCAGCAGTCCGTCCAAATGACCTTCAGCCGTCTTCACCCGGAAGGTATACGCCCCCCGCCGCAAATACCGCTTGTAATGGATGAAATACGGCAGGTCGCTCGCCACCCGGTCGGTCACCATGTCCCACCGGAACTGGTTGAGGCCTCGTTTCCCTTCCCATGCATCCTGCCAGACGATCTCGCCTTTCTCATTGACCACCGAAAGCTGAACGGTTTCCGCGGCTTTCAACCAGAAACTGATGGGGATCTTCGTCAACGAACCTTCATCGACGTCGCGATGGGTGTCGCGGAATTTGGGGTACCGCCCCGCCGGGATCGGAAATACCTTGTTTTCCACCGATGTCTGGACGTGCCTGTACATTTCCCGGACCGGGTCGAGGTTGACAAACCAGATCCCCCGCCCGTGGGTCGCCGCGATCAGGTCATGCTCCCTTTCCTGGATCTTCAGGTCGGCCACAGCAGCGCCGGGCAGGTTTTCGCCCATCCGTTGCCAGGATTTTCCCCGGTCTGTGGAAATATAAACGCCCCGGTACACGCCGGCGTAAAGGATATCTTCAAACACCGGGTCTTCCAGGATGACATTCACAGGCTCATCCGGTAAATTGGCGGCGATGGAAGTCCAGGTTGCGCCGTAATCCTCGGATGCGAATAAATGATGACTCAAATCGTCGTAGTTCAGGCCGGTCAAGGCCACATATACCCTCGATTCGGCATGCCTTGAGGCGCAGATGCTCCGGATATAGGCCATGGGTAACCCGTTGGAATGTTCCGTCCAGTTGGCGCCGTCGTCCCGGCTGGTCCAGAACGCCCCGTGGTCGGTCCCGACGTACAGCAAACCGGCCTTCAGCCTGGATTCCTCCACGGCGCCGGCCGCTACCGATTGTTTCATCGAATCGGCGGACACGCTCAGGTCCGGACTGATCATCGTCCAGGTATCCCCGCGATCTGTGGATTTCGCCAGGTAATTGCCGCCGTGGTAGATCGTCCGGGAATTGTGCGGCGACAGGATATAGGGCGCCACGAAGTTATACTTGAGCTTGTTCCGGAAGAGGCGGTTATTCCGGGGAGAGATCCCGACAGAGGTATCCGCAGCCAGGTCCTTGCGCATGGCGGCGCCGTCCTGCATGCTGAAATAGACTGTATTGGGGTCATCGGGGTCGACCTGCGAATAGCAACCGTCGCCGCCGCTCCAGGCGTCGATCCAGAGGTATTTCCAGGGATCTTTGCCGGTGTTGTCCCATTCGCGGGCCGGGCCGTATACGGTGGCGTCGTCCTGGGTGCCGCCGTATATCAGATAAGGTTGCCGGTTGTCGAGTGCGATCTGGTAGAATTCACCGGCCGGGATATTGTTGAGGTGGAGCCAGGTAGCGCCTTTGTCATAACTTTGGTACAAGCCGCCGTCGTTGCCCGAAAGGAGGTGGTCGGGATTGGAGGGGTCGATCCACAATTCACATTGATCAAGGTGCAGGGTTTGCGCCATGCTGGGTTGAAGGTGCTCCACCTTGCCGCCGATCAGGTCGAAGGTCTTGCCGCCGTCGACGCTGTGGGCCATCCGCACGCCGAGCGCGAAAATCTCCTCGTCGTCCTGCGGATTTACATAAATATCGGCAAAATACCAGCCGACCCCGGGGAAGATCATCAGCGGTTGGGTATGGCTTCTGGTCCAGGATTTTCCGCCGTCGACGGTTTTATACACCTCGGAGGCATCCCCGGCGAGGTTGTTGCGGTTGTCGATGAGGGCGTACACCTTGTCGGGGTCGGTGTAGGAAACCGCCAACCCGATCCGGCCCGTCTTCGGGGTCAGGGGCAGGCCGTTGGTCAGCCGCTGCCAGGACTTGCCGCCGTCGGCACTCCGGTAGATGCCGCTATTGGGGCCGTATACGCTTTCGCTGATATTCGGGTTGTCGTTGTTTTCCCACATGGAGGCATAAACGATATCCGGATCGGAAGGCGAGATGACCACATCGTTGGCTCGGGTATGTTCATCCACAAAAAGGGTTCGCTGCCAGGTCTTTCCGCCGTCGTCTGTCCGGTAGATGCCCATGGACCGGCTGGGCGTCCAGAATTTGCCCATGGCCGCCACCAGCGCGATGTCGGGATCGGTAGGGTGAACGGCGATCTCGCCGATATGCCAGGTATCTTCCAGACCCAGGCGCCGCCAGGTGCTACCGCCGTCATCCGACCGGTAAACGCCGGCGCCCGGCATGGTGAAGTTGCGGTTCTTGCGCAGGCTCTCGCCCGTACCCACGTAAATGACCTCGGGGTTGGACGGCGCCAGCGCGATATCCCCGATACCCAGAGCGGGCTGGTCTTCGAAAATGGGCTTCCAGGTCAGGCCGTTGTTGGCCGTTTTCCACAGGTTGCCCGACCCGAAGGCCACATATATCGTACCAGGGTGAGTAGGGTCGGCCTGGACGGCTTCCACCCGGGCGGAATTCACCACCGGCCCGGCGGAGATCCATTGCAGGTGGAACAGGGTATTTGCTTTGGAGGCCTGCCAGGTTTGGCATGAATTCAGCAGGGGAGAGGGTTGACTATGGAGGAAGAAGGTGAAGAAAAGGACCGAAAACAGCGTACCTGTCGTTTTCCAATGCATATTATTCAGGTTTGTGTAAATTCATCGCGGCCGTTTTCATGATCTTCCGGATCTCGATATAGGGGTGGTCTTTTTCCATCCTTTCCAACTGCCCCAGTACGGCTGATTTTTGTTCAGCAGAAAAATATTTCCCGCTCAATGCAAGCAGGTCAGCGGATTCTTTTGCGAGCAGGATCATGTCCTCTTTCTCATAATGGAGATAGACTTCTCCGATTTTGCCCAGATCCGAGCTCAGGCTCTGGAATAATCCGGCAACCATATTTTGCCATCCCCGGGCCATTTGCTCATTCGGTGCCTTAAGCGCAGCAACATCGTTATAATTCTCCTGAAGCATTTCGGTTTGCAGCCTGACCCGTGTAGCATCCTGAAGGCTGGCTCTGGACATCCTGTTCAGGAAAATATCGACGGCGGTTATTTCATGGCTGAACCCCTGAAACGGCTGATCGCCTTCGAGATACAGGTAATACAACGCAGAACAGTAGTCGATCAGATCCAATAAGGACTCCGGTTTTGAAAGATCATTGACGGTTGAATCGGTGATGAATGCCAGGTGACCTTCATCGAGCATCTTCGAAAAATAGGCGCCGGACTCCGGACTTCCCTTTCTCGGCAAGGCATATTTATTTTCCGACCTGATCTGCTGCAGGGTAAGCGTCAACGCCTTGAAATCATCCTTATTCCAGGCTTTGTCAATCGGCGGGCAGCCCTTTTCCATGTAGGTTGCCGGGGTGTAGGATTCATCCTTGTACACTCCTGCTTCCGGTTGCCGGGTGCAGCCTATGCTCAGAAGCAGGAATAGGAAGATTAATGGAATTTTCATTGCAGATCAGCAAATCTTGAACTTCCGCGCCGCCAGGTCCAGTTCCTCCGCTCCGGACAGGGCGTTCAGCCGCGCCTCGATCTCCAATGAGGCTTTTGTGATGGAAAGCCCGCCCAGCGCCGTGCACCGCAGTTCGTGGGCGATGCTTTTACCCACCTGATCCATGGTTTCCACCACCTGATCCAGCGGGATGAGGGCGTTGTAATCGGCCAGGGCGATATTGGCGCAGGAAAGGGCATTGGACGCCGCCATGATGTTCCGGCCGAGGCAGGGGGCTTCCACCCGGTTGGCGATCGGGTCACAGATCATGCCCAGCGAATTCTGCAGCGCCATGGACGAAGCCGAGAGCGCCTGGTCCAGACTGCCGCCGGCCAGCCCGACTATCGCCGCGGCCGCCATTCCCGATCCGGACCCGCATTCGGCTTGACAGCCGCCCACCTCAGCGGCGAAGGTGGCGTGTGCGGAGATGAATACGCCGATCATGCCGGCTGCCAGCATGGCCTTGATGGAATCGTCTTCCGACAAGCCCAGTGCCGACACGGCCCCCAATACGGCCCCGGGCAGCGCGCCGCAGGCGCCGGCGGTGGGGGCGGCCACGATCACGCCCATCGAGCTTTTCATCTCCATCATCGAGGTGACAAACAGGATGATCCGGTTGAGCACGTCCCCGCCGACCAATTGCCCGCTGTCCATTTTAGCCTGGAAACCGGCGGATTGGCAGCCCAGGATACGGTCTTCGTACCGGGTGCCTTTCAAACCTTGGTGGATGGAGGTGCGCATGATGCCGACCAGGTCGCGCATGCGCTCGTAAACCGCTTCATGGGAAATATTCCCCCGGGCGCTTTCATAATGGACGGCCAGTTCCCATAGATCCAGGTTTTTGTCCCGGTTGTAAGCCAGCATTTCGGCACAGGTTATGAACGGCACCCGCAGGTTCTTCCGCGACATGACCGGCAGGACCGGGTTGAGCTGCTTGATGAACCGAACCTCCTCCATGGCCAGCAACTCCTTCAAGATATTGTCGGGGAGAAAGGCCTGTGATTTGATCCCGATGAACCGGGTGCGGCCCGCGCTCACTTCCAGGGCGTCGCAATCTATGGTAGCCCCAAGATAGGCGAGTACCTTTTCGGCGGATTCCACATAGACCAGCGTCTCATGAAAATCGCCGAACATCGAAACCGGGCTGCCGTCGATCTCGACGACCTCGATCATGCCGCCGCCGGTGGAGATCGCGGTCAGCTCCCGCATTTCCCGGTCGTTGAACAGGGCGATCTTATACGTATTGGGATGATCGGCGCGGATATCTTCAATCTTGATCCGGATATCGATGCCCGCCTCGGCAATGCCGTGCTGGTAATGCGGCAACCTTTCGTCGTCCGCTGTCCAGCCGAGCAGGCCGCCGAACAATCCCATGTCGGACCCCTGGCTCTTGTGGGTGGTGGCCAGGGAGCCGTTCGGGTCATACTGAACGACGACGTTTTTGATGTCGCCGTCCATCAGGTCGCGGCATATGCGCCCGATACGGAGGGAGGCCGCGCAATGCGAGCTGGAAGGGCCGCGCATCACCGGGCCGAGGACGTCGTTGAAGATACTTGGGTAGTTCATGCCGATAGGTGTTGGTTTATGCGGTCTGGTAAAGATAATCAAAAACAAAAAAGAAGGAGGTCTTAAAGCGGGGCGAATAAAATTACGGCCGGGCTTTCACAGGGAAAAAACCGGGAACTATTTTTTTGTAAAATTGTTTCCACATTCATAGAAAAGCCTTACCTTTGCATCCGCATTTGAGTAAAGGTCTTTTGCTCAGTGGTTGAAATACCGATTTACCAGGCTCCGTAGCTTAACTGGATAGAGCATCCCGACTTTGGTCGGGAAGGTTTCAGGTTCGAATGCTGCGGAGGTTTGACATACTTTTTTACCAGGCTCCGTAGCTTAACTGGATAGAGCATCCCGACTTTGGTCGGGAAGGTTTCAGGTTCGAATGCTGCGGAGGTTTGACATACTTTTTTACCAGGCTCCGTAGCTTAACTGGATAGAGCATCCCGACTTTGGTCGGGAAGGTTTCAGGTTCGAATGCTGCGGAGGTTTGACATACTTTTTTACCA
>WBZL01003870.1_pt1 | contig 13375 bp, 10 predicted proteins | sample 5204291 | NCBI WGS metagenome assembly WBZL01 (sample SAMN12344345, study PRJNA552823) | activated sludge metagenome | biome: Activated sludge suspended growth; feature: Nitrification reactor; material: Wastewater; isolation source: activated sludge from nitrification reactor of wastewater...
CATTCACTCGTCGAAGGTCGCCCACACGCTGACACTGGCCATGTCGACGGCCTTGATCGCCCGCGCTTCGCAGAAGCTGCCGAAGCACTCGTCCTCGGGCTGATACTGGATCTGCACCTTGCCCGTGGTGGCCAGGCCCTCCAGCCGGTAGCGGATGCGCAGGCTGGCCAGGTCGCGCGGCATCTGGTCGATCAGGATCTGGAACGGCGGCGGCGGGGTCTTGTAGCGGCCGGTGTGGGGCCGGTGCGCCTTGACGCCGTTGACCTGCCGCCCGTCGGGCGAGATCACGCCTTCCACGTAGGTGGTGCCGGCGATCGCGACGAAGCTGCCGCCGGTCCAGGTGAGCGTCGCATGGCTGGGCACCGTGACGCACTCGACGCGCGTGAACGGGCCATCCTCGATGCGCGTCTGCTGGGTGATGGTCGTGTAGCTGAACGATGCGCACACCTCGCGCAGCGCGCTCCAGGTCTGCTGGGCCTGCACCCGCACGTCGCCCAGGGTCTGACGCTGTTGCGTCGAGCGGCTGGGGTCGATCGTCACCGTGCCTTCCAGGGTCTCGCCGGCACGCGTGACCACCAGCGCCGAGCTGCCCGGGAAGGCGAACCACAGGTTGAGGTTGCCGCCGGCGTCGGTGGTGCCGACGTCGCCGGTGTACTCCGAGCCGCCGGCACGCACCAGCAGCCTGGCCGGCGCGTTGGGCACCGGGTTGCCGGCCGCGTCCACCACGCGCAGGGTGGCGCTGTAGCGCCAGCCCAGGCGCTGCAGGTTCACCAGCAGCCGTCGCTGGCCGTCGGCGTCCAGACCGGCCTCGAGTGCACGGCGCACCGCCTCGACGTTCTGCGGGCCGCCGGCCAGCAGCTCGAACACGCGACCGTGGCCCAGGCCGACCACCGGCACGTCGACGGTCTTGTTCTTCAGGTCGATGCTCGGGATGCTGGTGGTCGTGCGCACGGCGGCCGCCAGCATGGCCGCGGTGAAGCCTTCGATGGCGGGCACGTCGGCGCCGGCCGGGCGGTCGCGCAGGTAGCTGCCGCTGGCGTGCGCCAGGTCGTACTGGCCGCCGGTGCCCTTGAGGAAGGATTCGATGAAGTAGGCATAGTCTTCGTTGACCGAACCGCGACCCACCTCGATGCGGATGCCGTGCTCCTTGGGATAGGGCTGCGCGTGCAGCCGCTCGTAGGCATCGTGGCCGACCAGCAGGTGCGTCAGGTAGTGCCCCGTCTCGTGCGCCAGCGAGAACCCGTCGAGCGTGATGCTGATGATCGGGTACAGGCGCCGATTCGGCTGGTAGGTGAAGCCGCGGTAGTAGTTGCCGTCCTCGCCCCACGAGAGGAACTTCTCGGCGCGGCGCGCCCGCACCTGCGTGGCCAGCGGCGCGGGCAGCGTGCCGATGAAGTCGTCGGCGTACACGCTGCTCAGGCCGTGCAAGCCGATGCGCTTGTCGGTGTCGGTGCTGCCCTTCTCGAACTGGCCGATGTAGTAGCGGCGCGCCTCGGTGTTGGGGGCGGCCAGGATGCCGCGGCGTGCGCCGGCCGCCGCCGCCGTGCCGCCGGTGGGCCACAGCTCGAAGGCCCAGCGGCCCGGCGCCAGCTGGCGCACCGGCAGCGGGATCCAGCGTGGACCGAGGCCCAGTGCGTCGTCCACCGCACCGGGCGGCAGCTCGTCGTAGACGTAGGCCGCGGGCCAGGCGGTCTTGCCGTCGAAGCTGCCCTCCAGCACCACCTCGGCCTGCTGCGTGCCGGTGTAGGCGATGCGCCAGCCGCTGCCGGGCACCGGCGGCGGTGGCGTGGCGGTCAGCGGCGTCAGCGTCAGCTGGCCGCTGCCGCCGTCGGCGAACAGCAGCCGCAGTCCGCTGGCGGTGTCGCGCACCTCGCCCCCGCGGGCGGCGGACACCGCCAGCGTCCGTGCGGTGCCGGTCGTGAAGCACGACTCCGGCGCCGCGCGGCACAGGTCGGCCGTGACCATCGCGGCATAGTCCGCCGCCTGGCCGAACGCGGTGAGCACCTGGCCGGTGAACGGCCCCAGTCCATAGATGCGACCGTCGGGCGTCAGGCCCAGGTGGTTGCCGTTGCCCCAGCTGCGCACCGTGTAGGCCTGTCCGCCGTAGGTGTAGCCGAAGTTGGCCGAGCCGATGGCCGGCGGGAACAGCGCCGGATAGCGGTACTCGGCCCAGTCGAACAACTGCTCGGCGCTCGGCGTGGCCGCCGCGGCGGCAGCGGCCGGTGCGGCCAAGGCCAGCGCGCGGCGCGGCGTGTCGTTGGTTGCCTGCACCATCGAGGCGGCCATCGCGTCCGTGGCGGGCTCGGGACCCGAGCCGCCACACGCGGCCAGCAGCGCCGCGGCCAATGCCAGCAAGCCCGAGGGATGCAGCCCGGCGGCTGCGCCGCCGGGCTCTCCGCGCGCGGTGAGCCTCCGGGCGTTCGGGTGGCGGGGGCTGCTCGATGGTGACAGGTCGGCTCGTGGCGCGCGCATGGATCCTCTCCGTTGTGACGGCGTCGCCATGCTGGTCCGCGCCCGCGCCTGGCCATGGCGCGTGATCAATGCGAGGTGAGCCCGCCCATGCCGTCCCGCGCTGCGCTGAGAGCCGTCAGGCCTGCCCACGCTTCGAGGCGGAAGCCGAATCGGCACCGACCTTGCCCGTGCGCAGGGCTTGTGCCGATGACCCCTCGACCCGGGGGGGTGGCCGAGCGAGGTATTGCGGGGGTTCGCGGCTTCAAGGGCCGTGAAGGGTCTCTTCACGGCGATCGAACGTTGGCGCGCAGGTGCGGCTTCCTAATGGCGCCGTCGCCGGACCTGGCGACGCCCTCCGCGTGCGATCCATGTCTTCCCTGTTCGACGATCCGATGGTCCAGTCCGGGCTCGCGCCCTTCATCGCCGCGCTGGTCGTCGCCGTCCTGCTGCAAAGTCTGCGCGGGGCCTGGCTCGCCCTGCCGGCCGCATTGTTGACCGTGCTGACGCTGACCACCGGCATCGGCTTCACGCCGCTGTCGGCATCGCGCAAGGTCGTGCTGCTGGCCCTGGCGGCCCCGCTGCTGGGCCTGGTGCTCGATGTGCTGAAGCCACGCCTGCAAGCCCTGCCGGCGCTGCTGGGCGTGGTGGCTGCGGCGGGTGCCCTGTGGGTGTTCCAGAGCGTGCTGGCGCAGAAGAGCGGGGCCGAGGCCTGGCTTCTGGCCGGCGGTGTGGCGTTGGCGGTCGGGCTGCTGGTGGCAGCCTTCGCGGTGCTGCGCGATGACGGCCCGGCCGTCGGCGCGGCCACGCTCGGCCTGGGCGTGGCCGTGGGCGTGTCGGCCGTGCTGTCGGCGTCGATCGGCAACCTGATGAACGGCATCGCGTTGGCTGCCGGCGCCGGCGCGCTGTTGCTGCTGCAGTTCGTCCGCGGCACCGCCGTGCCGGCCGGCTGGACCGGTGCGCTGGCCGCGGCCGTGCCGCTGGCCTTGTTCGGCGCATCGATCTGGGTGCTGGCCGAAGCCCGGCCCTACACGGTGGCGCTGCTGCTGGCGGTGCCGTTGGTGATCGCGGTGGTGCGCCGCATCGACCGAGCAGGGCGGCCGCGACTCGTGATCCTGACCTTCGCGGCACTCGCCGCGGCGCTGCCGGCCATCGCATCGGCCTGGCTGGCCACGGGCGCGACGGTTGCGGGCTGAACCGCGATCCGTCCGATGCGCCCCCGTTCGATTTCACCCCAACCCCTCATGGAGGACCTTGCATGAAGACCCGTCTTGCCCTTGCCGCGATCGGCGCACTGGCTCTGCCCACCCTGGCACTGTCCGCCCCCGAGAGCTTCACGCTCGACCCGACGCACACCTACCCCAACTTCACGGTCGAGCACTGGGGACTGTCGCTGATGCACGGCCGCTTCGACAAGTCCAGCGGCAAGTTCAGCTTCGACCGCGCGGCCAAGACCGGCAGCACCGAGATCAACATCGACACCGCGTCGCTGACCACCGGCGACAGCGTCAAGGGCAACCGCCCGCAGTCGCGCGACGACCACCTGCGCTCGGGGGACTTCTTCAACGTGAAGGAGTTTCCGACCATGAGCTTCAAGTCGACCAAGGTCAATTTCAGCGGCGACCTGCCGTCGTCGGTGGAGGGCAACCTGACGCTGCTGGGCGTGACCAAGCCGGTGACGCTGAGCTTCGAGCGCTTCAAGTGCGGCACCAACCCCTTCAACAAGAAGGACCGTTGCGGCGGCAACGCGGTGGGCAAGATCAAGCGCACCGACTTCGGCATGAAGTACGCGGTGCCGGCAGTGGGCGACGAGATCGGGCTGAACATCGAGTTCGAGGGCGACAAGGACTGACCGCCTCAGGGCCTCTCGCACAGGGGTTGATGGACCCCCACCGCCACTGGCCGGGATTTCGCCCCGGCGGGCGACCCACTTTCTTTGCTGGTGCAAAGAAAGTGGGCAAAGAATGCACCTGAACACCCATTTGGGAGCCGGTCATCCGGCGCCGGCGCGTCCGGTCGCGGCATCTGTCGGGCTGCTCTCGCAAAGCCTTGCTCGACAAATGCCACCTATTGCAGAGGCGGTGGCTCGGCTCTTTGGCGCACTCGGCCTCTGCAACGAAACAGCCACTCCTGCCCGCAGCGCGCCGTCAACCCGGGTGACCGAGTGCGCCAACGCTGACGTCCCGGGTCCGGCATAGGTGGCGCTGTCGAGCAAGGCTTTGCGAGAGGCTGCGAACAGACCCAGGTGTCGAACGCATGGCCCGACGAGTACCGACTCCCAGATGGATGTTCGGTATTCCAGGTGCTTTCTTTGCGTCCTTTCTTTGCACCAGCAAAGAAAGGATGTCGGCCGCCGGGCCGAGACCCGGCCGGGGGCGGTGGGCAAGCGACTCGCCCGCTTTGCGCCGTGAGCTGTCGCGTCCGATCGGCCAGCACGCCGGACACGTGACCAGTCGACGCGCATCAAAGTCGGGCTGACCGGCAACTTCCAGAATGCCCGCCAGGGCTTCGCTGGAGGGGACCGATCATGGCGGACACGAGTGGCGGCGAGGTGCTCGCGCGCATGCTGCAGGCCGAAGGCGTCGACAAGGTCTTCGGCATCGTCGACGGCACCTATTTCGGCTTCTACGCCTCGCTGCACCGGCTGGGCATCGAGATCGTCACGCCGCGCCACGAGACCTCGGCGGCGCACATGGCCGGGGCCTATGCGCGCCTGACCGGGCGCCTGGGCGTGTGCATGGCCAGCAACGGGCCGGGGGTAGCCAACCTGCTGCCCGGCCTGGTGGTCGAGCAGGCCGAGGGCAACCGCGTGCTGGCCATCACCAGTGCACGCCGGCCGGCCATCATGTACCCCGACCGCGGCGGCGCCTACCAGTGCTTCGACCAGAGCGGCGTGATCGGACGCATCGCCAAGTGGAGTGCCGCCGTCTCGTCCTTCGAGCGGGTGCCCGAGCTGATGCGCAAGGCCTTGCGCAAGTGCTGGGCGGGGCGGCCCGGTGTCGTGCACCTGGACGTGCCCGAGACGGTGATGAACGGCAAGTTCAGGGCCGACGTGCCGATCCTGGCGCCGTCGCGCTACCGGGCGGTCGAGCCGATCGAGCCCGGCACCGAGCAGGTGGCGCGTGCCGCCACCTGGCTGCTCGAGGCGCGCGCGCCGATGATCCATGCCGGCAGCGGCGTCGTGCACGCGCAGGCCTTCGAGGCGCTGGCGCGCGTGGCCGAGATGCTGCAGGCGCCGGTGACCACCAGCTGGGCGGCGCGCGGCGTGCTGCCCGAGACCTCGCCGCTGGCCATCCCGATGCCGCACGTCAAGCTCAACCACCAGGTGCGCAACGAGGCCGACGTGGTGCTGATCGTCGGTTCGCGCGTCGGCGAGACCGACTGGTGGGGCAAGCCGCCGTACTGGGCCTCGCCGGCGCAGCAGCGCTGCATCCAGGTCGACATCGACCCCGAGATGCTGGGCCTGAACAAGCCGGCCGACCTGGCCGTGCAGGCCGACGCGCGCTGCTTCCTCGAGCGCCTGGCCGACGAGCTGCAGCGGCGTGGCGCCGGGGCCGGCCCGGGCGCGGACCCGGCGCGCCGGGCCCGGCTGCAGGGCCATGCACGCACGATGGCCGAGGACCGCGCCGGCTGGGACAAGGCGCTGGCCGACCTGGCCGTGCCGATGCACCCGGCGCACATCGGCCAGGCCTGTGCCCGGGTGTTCCCGGCCGACAGCGTGCTGGTCGCCGACGGCGGCAACGCCACCATCTGGGCGATGTTCCATCACCGGGCGACGGTGCCCAATCGCATCCTGTCGACCTTCAAGTTCGGCATGCTCGGCGCGGGCATGGCCCAGGCCATCGGGGCCGCCGTCGCGCTGCCGGGACGGCCGGTGTGCTGCATCATCGGCGACGGGGCCTTCGGCTTCCACCCGCAGGAGGTCGAGACCGCGGTGCGCAACCACGCCCAGGTGGTCTACGTCGTGCTGTGCGACAAGCAGTGGGGCATGGTCAAGATGAACCAGCAGTTCATGCTGCGGCCGTTCAAGACCATGCTGTTCAAGCACCTCGACGCCGACGAGACGATCAAGGCCGACCTCGGCGAGATCGCCTTCGACCAGCTGGCCGTCGCGATGGGGGCGCATGGCGAGCGCGTCGCCGACCCGCGCGAGCTCGAGCCGGCGCTGCGCCGCGCGCTGGCGGCGGGCCGCTGCGCGGTGGTGCATGTCGACGTCGACCCGGTCAAGCACATGTGGGCGCCGGGGCTGCTGCACTTTAAGAAGATGCACGAGGAGCCCAAGGGCTAGCGGCGGGCCCAGGCGGCGGGCAGGACATCCCGACAGCAGAGCGGCCCCATGACGGACCCGCTGTCCGGCCACGATCGCGCGACGCGCCCGCCGCGCGTGCTGATCACCGGCGCCGGCGGCTACCTCGGCCGCCAGCTCGTCGCGGCGCTGGCGGCCGGCGGCGTGCCGGGAGCCGAGGTGCTGGCCACCGACCTGCACGAGCCATCGCCGGCGGCGCGCGTCGCGGGCATCGGCTACGCGTGCGCCGACGTGCGCGTGGACTCGATCGAGGCGGTCTTCACGCGCTTCCGGCCCGACGTGGTGGTGCACCTGGCCTCGATCGTCACCCCGGGGCCGCGCAGCACGGCGGCCGAGGCCCATGCGGTGGACGTCGATGGCACCCGGCACGTGCTGCAGGCCTGCCGCGCGGGTGGCGCGCGGCGCATCGTCGTCAGCTCCAGCGGCGCGGCCTACGGCTACCACGCCGACAACCCGCCGCTGCTGACCGAGGACTGCGCGCTGCGCGGCCACCCGAGCTTTGCCTACGCGCAGCACAAGCGCCGGGTCGAGGAGATGCTGGCGCAGTGGCGCGTCGAGCAGCCGGCGCTGCAGCAGGTGGTGCTGCGCATCGGCACCATCCTCGGCGCGACGGTGCACAACCAGATCACCGCGCTCTTCGAGCGGCGCCGGCCGCTGGCGCTGCGCGGTGCCGCGAGCCCCTTCAACTTCGTCTGGGACCAGGACGTCGTCGCGGTGCTGCTGCGCGCCATCGACGGCGGGCCGGCCGGCATCTACAACGTCGCCGGAGACGGCGTGCTCACGATGCGCGAGATCGCCGCGCGCCTGGGCAAGCGCTGCCTGGTGCTGCCGCCCGGCCTGCTGCGCGCCGCACTGGCCGTGCTGCACCCACTGGGCTTGACGCGCTACGGGCCCGAGCAGCTGGACTTCCTGCGCTACCGGCCGGTGCTGGACAACACCCGGCTCAAGACCGTCCTCGGTGTCGTGCCGCGGCTCGACAGCGCGCAGGTCTTCGACCTGTGGGCACGTACCCATGGCCACGCGGCATAGCGCGAGCGGCCGCACGGCGGTGATCAGCGGAGCCGCCGGTGGGCTGGGGCTGGCGCTGGCGCGGCGCTACGCGGCCGAGGGCGCGTGCGTGGCGCTGCTGGACCGCGACGCCGCGGCGCTGGACCGCGCCGTCACGGGACTGCAGGCCGCCGGGCACGACGCCCGGGGCTGGATCTGCGACGTGGCCGACGCGGGCGACTGCAGCCGCACGATCGACGCCGTGCGCCAGGCCTTCGGCCGCATCGACGTGCTGGTGGCCAACGCCGGCATCAGCCACCGCAGCGCCTTCGAGCACACCGACGCGGCGGTGATTCGCCGCGTGATGGCGGTGAACTTCTTCGGTGCCGTGCAGCTGACGCAGGCGGCGCTGCCCGAGCTGCTGGCGCGGCGCGGCCAGGTGGTCGTGATCTCCAGCGTCGCCGGCTTCGCGCCGCTGGTGGCGCGCACCGGCTATGCCGCGTCCAAGCACGCGCTGCACGGGTTCTTCGACAGCCTGCGCGCCGAACTGGCGCCGCAGGGCGTGGGCGTGCTGCTGGTGTGCCCGGCCTTCATCGCCACCGGCATCGAGGCCCATGCGCTGGGCGGCGACGGGCTGCCGGTGCGGCACGCGCAGGCGCTGGTCGGCCGGCGCAGCGATGCCGACGAGGCCGCCGCGCACATCGTGCGCGCCGCCGCGCAGCGCCGCTCGCTGCTGCTGCCCGATGCGGTGTCGCGTGCGGCGTGGTGGCTGTCGCGGCTGGCGCCGGGCCTGTACACGCGGCTGATGGTCAGGCGCGTGTGGGCGGAGATGCAGCGGGGCTGAGCAGCGTGTCGATCATCGCGTCCTTGTGTTCCCACAGCCCCGACAGCCAGCGGTGGAACTCGCGGCGGAATGCGGAGTCGGCGGCGTAGTCGCTGGTGCAGAACGCCGCCGGGATCTCCAGCTGACGCAGGCGCACGACGATGCGCGGGCAGCGTCCGCACAGGAACTGCCAGAACGTGGGCACACCGTCGGGGTAGACGATGGTGGCGTCGATCATCGAGTGGAACTGCGCGCCCATCGCGTCCAGCGCCATCGCCAGCGCGCCGGCCTTGGGCTTGAGCAGATGGCGGTAGGGCGAGCCCTGCGCGGCGTGCTTGGCCGGCGTGAAGCGCGTGCCCTCGGCGAAGTTCATCACGCTGGTCGGCACGCGGGCGAACTTCTCGCAGGCGCGGCGCGCGGTCTCGCGGTCCTGCAGGCGCAACTCGGGGTGCTCGCGCAGCGCCGCCTTGGAGTGGCGGCGCATGAACGGGAAGTCCAGCGCCCACCAGGCCAGGCCGATCACCGGCACGTAGATCAGCTGCTGCTTGAGGAAGAACTTCAGCAGCGGGATGCGACCGTTGAGCACCCGCTGCAGCACGAAGATGTCGACCCACGACTGGTGGTTGCAGTTGACCAGGTACCAGCCGTCGTGGCGCAGCGCAGCGGTGCCCTCGACGTCCCAGGCGGTGCGCTGGGTCAGCCGCATCCAGCCGCTGTTCCACGTCACCCAGCGGTTGGCGATGCCGTTGAGCAGCGCGTCGACGCGAGCGCGCAGCGCCGGCTGCCGCAGCAGCTTGAGCGGTGACAGCGCGAACAGCAGCGTGCACCAGCCCAGCGTGTTGAGCGCCAGCAGCACGAAGGCGAGGACGCCGCGCAGGAGGGGTGGCAGGAAGGACAGCATCTCGGCCCGTGGTTGGCGCGGTCGCGGGCCCGGCAGGCCGACGCCGCGGCACTGTGACGGGTGCGGCCGCGGCGCGGTTTGGCCCAGGTCAGGACATGTGTTCGGCGCCGGCTCAGTTCACCAGCTTGGGCATCACCAGGCGGGGCAGCCACAGCAGCGCGTCGGGCGCGAAGATCACGAACACCAGCACGGCGATCATCGGGATGAACAGCGTCAGCGTCTCGCGCAGGGCGTCCTTGATCTTGATGCCGCCGACCGTGCACGCGATCATCAGGCACAGGCCGTACGGCGGCGTCACCAGGCCGTAGGCGATCGAGATCACGCCGATGATGGCGAAGTGGATCGGATGCATGCCCACGCTCTGCGCCAGCGGCGCGAGGATGGTGCCGACGATGATGATCGCCGGGATCGCGTCGATGAAGCAGCCGATGACGAGGAAGCACAGCGCCGTGATGAAGCCGACGCTGACGATCCCGCCACCCCACTGGGCGACCATGCCGACGAACAGCTGGGGGATGTGGAAGTAGGCCAGCAGCCAGCCGAAGGCCGAGGCCGTGCCGATGCAGAACAGCGAGATCGCGGCCAGGCGGCCGGAGTCGTACAGGGTCTCCACCAGCTGCTTCGGCGACAGCTTGCGGTAGACGAAGATGCCCAGCACCAGCGCATACAGCACCGCGACGACCGAGGCTTCGGTGGGCGTGAAGAAGCCGCCGACGATGCCGCCGACGATGATGCCCGGCGTGAGGATCGGCAGCACCGCATGGCCCATGGCGTGCAGCAGCTCCTTCAACGTGGGCCGCGGCGCCACCGGGTAGCGGTTGCGCTTGGCATGCAGGTAGACGACGACCATGAACGACAGGCCCATCAGCAGGCCGGGCAGCACGCCGGCGAGGAACAGCCCGCCGATCGACACCGAGATGACGCCGCCCCACACCACCATCAGGATGCTCGGCGGGATGATCACCCCCATCACCGCGGCGCAGGCCACCAGGGCGACCGCGAAGCGGGCGTCGTAGCCCTGCTTCTTCATGGCCGGGATCAGCACCCCGCCGACGCCGGCGGCCTCGGCGGTGCTCGACCCCGAGATGCCGGCGAACAGCATGCTGACCACCACGCTGACATGCCCCAGGCCGCCCGGCATCCAGCCGACCAGCGCACGCGACAGCGTGATCAGCTTGTCGGTGATGCCGGCCGAGTTCATCAGGTTGGCGGCCAGCATGAAGAAGGGGATCGCCAGCAGCAGGAACGAGTTGTAGGACTTCAACATCTCGTTGAGCAGCAGGAAGGGCGTCAGCCGCTCGTCGATGAAGAACACCGGGACGCAGGCCAGGCCGAGCGCGAAGGCCACCGGCACGCGCATCACGACCAGGACGACGAAGACGCCGAACAGGATCAGCGCGACCTGCAGCGGGCTCATCGGGCGGCCTCCTGCACGGCGCGCGGCACTGCCGGGGCGGTCGGGCGGTGCGGCGCGGTCATGCCGGCTCCCCGCCGCCCTTGAGCAGCTGCCAGTCCTCGATCAGCTTCTCCAGCGTGAACAGCAGCCAGGTGAAGCCGGCGAAGGGCCAGGCGATGTGGATGGTGACCATGTTGATGCCGGTGAGCTCGGACTCCTGATCGAGACCGAACTGCGCGAAGCGCCAGCCGAAGCCCAGGAAGATCAGCGCGACGAGCAGGATCGCGAAGTCGACGACCATGCGGCTGGCCGCCTGCCCGCGGGCCGTGGCGGGGTGCGGCAGCATGTCGACGTCGAAGTGCGAGCGGTCGCGCACGCCGACGCTGGCGCCGATCATGATGATCCAGATCAGGCAGAAGCGCGCCATCTCCTCGGTCCAGATGTAGCTCGGGATCAGGTCGGTGAAGCGGGCCACGATCTGCATCGTCACCGGGACGATCAGCACCGCCAGCAACAGGGTCAGCAAGGCCTTCAGGCCGCGGTAGATCCAGTCGTTCAGGGCGCGCATGGGCAGCGGGGGGCGGAAGCAGCGGGCAGGGCGGGCGGGGCGCACGACGAAGCCGGCACGAGGGTGTCGTGCCGGCCCGGTGGCGCGGGGGCTACTGGATCGCGTTGATCTTGCTGAAGATCGCCTCGGCGCCGATCTCCTTGGCGTACTCGCCCAGCACCGGCAGCATCGCGGCGCGCAGCTGGTCGCGCTCCTTGAAGGGCACCAGCTTGAGCTTGCCCTCCTTCTGCAGCTTGTCGAGGATCGACGTGTCGCTGCTGGACTCGAGCTGGCGCTCCCAGTCCCCGGCCTCGGCCGCGGCCTTGCGGATCGCCGCCTGCAGGTCGGCGGGCAGCTTGCGCAGGGTCTTGCCCGAGAAGCAGATCGGCCGGATGCTGATGGCGTGGCGGGTCTGCATCAGGTTGGGGCCGACCTCGTAGAACTTCATCTGCTCGACGCCGGCGGCCTCGTTCTCGCCGGCCTCGATGACGCCGGTCTGGATGCCGTTGTAGATCTCGCTGTAGGCGATCACCGTCGGCGCCATGCCGGCGGCCTTGAAGGTGCGCGTCCAGATCGGCGCGCCCTGCACGCGGATCTTGAGGTTCTTGATGCCGGCCATGTCGCTGAACGGCTTGTTGGCGAAGATGCTGCGCACGCCGCCGCCGCCGTAGCCCAGCAGCAGCACGTCGGCCTTCTTGGCGATCTCGTCGGCGATCGGGTTGAGCACGCCCTGCGCGATGACCTTGTTCATCTGGTCGTGGTCGCGGAACACGAAGGGCGCGTCGATGAAGGGCGCGGCCTTGGCGAAGGTGGACATGTGCGCCGGCGACACGATGGCGTAGTCGACCGAGATGCCCTGGTTCATGTAGGCGAAGTAGTCCTTCTCCAGGCCGAGCTCGCTGTTCTTGTGCAGCACGAAGTTGACCGGCTTGCCGTAGTACTTCTTGACCAGCTCCTCGAACTTCTGCAAGCCCTTGGTGAAGGGATGGTCGTCGTTGAACTGCGAGGCGCCGTGCAGGGTGATGGCACCCTGGGCCCAGGCTCCGGTGCCGAAGGCCATCAGCAGGGCGGCCCCTGCCAGGCGGATGAAGGTCGAGCGCGAGCGGATCATCGGGGGGTCTCCGTGGTGGTGTGGGCGTGCAGGACGCCGGATGTCAGCCGGGCAGAATTGCACGCCCCTCGAAGCACTGTCAACCGCGTAAGCCCCGGTAGCGCAACACATCCCGGGCGGCGCCGCCGAGGTCCGCGGCCCCGCCGCCCGGCCCGCCGGGCAGGACGGGCCAGCCCGGTCAGGCGCCGCCCAGGCGGGCCTTTAGGAAGCCGGCCGCGCCATAGCGCGTGACCCGCCCGTACCAGCGGTCCTGCAGCCTCTGCACCATTGCCGCGTAGCCGTCGAGCAGCTCGGGCCGGATGCTGAAGTGGTCGTAGTTGACCACCACGTCGACGCGCCGGCCCAGCGGCTGCACCACCGCGCCGACCGTGCGCTCGATCTCGTCGATGTCCTCGGCGCTGTCGACGCGCAGGCCCTCGAAGTTGATGAACAGCAGGTTGCCGCGCGGCTGGTACTCGACGCGCTCGGCCAGCGGCACCTCGAGCAGCCGCTCGCGCAGGCCCAGCGGCGCCTCGTCGAACAGGCGCGGGTCCATGGTGCGCAGCTCGGGGCCGATGCGCGGCGTGAACTCCATGCGCTCGAGGATGTCGCGCTCGAGGTCGACGCCGGGCGCGATCTCGATCAGCTCCAGCCCCTGGTCCGTCAGGCGGAAGACGCAGCGCTCGGTGACGTAGAGCACGCGCTGGCCCTGGCGGCGCGCCACCTCGCCGCTGAAGGTGCGGTGCTCGACGGCGCGCACGAACTTGCGCGAGCTGCCTTCGCTGGCGATGTGCAGGCGGCCGTCCTGCACCGACACCTGCAGGTCGCCGGCGGTGAAGGTGCCGACGAAGACCACCGTCTTGGCGTTCTGGCTGAT
>WBZL01002094.1_pt2 | contig 13372 bp, 13 predicted proteins | sample 5204291 | NCBI WGS metagenome assembly WBZL01 (sample SAMN12344345, study PRJNA552823) | activated sludge metagenome | biome: Activated sludge suspended growth; feature: Nitrification reactor; material: Wastewater; isolation source: activated sludge from nitrification reactor of wastewater...
GATCCGGTGGCCCTCTTCGAGACGGAGGAGACCAAGGAGATCCTCGGCGTTGCGGTGTCCGGGCTCCCCGAACGCGAGAAGATCGTCATCTCGCTCTACTACTACGAAGGCATGACCCTCAACGAGATCGGTCAGGTCCTCGGTGTGACCGAGTCACGCGCGTGCCAGTTGCACACCAAGGCGGTCATGCAGCTGCGGGCCCAGCTGGGCAACGACGCCGTCTGAGGGTCGTCCCTCACAGCGGCCGCAACTCCACGTGGGTATGTCCCAGGAGCAGGCGCGGGTCCACGTAGCGACCGTTGAGGATCGCGCCCCAGTGCAGACACCGGTCGGAGCAGTGCCCCCCGGCGGCGACCGATCCGAGCGTCCCCCCAGCCGGCACGGAAAAACCGATGTCAGCAGTGGCGACGGCCGGTTGGTAGGTCGCCCGCAACGCCCCGTGGGCGACCGTGACAACCGGTGTGCCGGCCACTGAACCGGTGAACTGCACCACTCCCGCTCGCGGTGTCACCAACCGTCCTCCCGGGGCGGCGGCGAGGTCGATGCCGCGGTGCCCCGGCAGCCAGTCGGGGTCGGGCGGGTCGAAGTCGCGCACGATCCCACCCGGCACCGGCCATAGTTCGGCAGCGTCGCTGCGATCGGCCATCAAGACAGCGACAGCGACGCCCAGGGACAGAGCGAACACGGTCCAGCGAAGGCGCATCATGGGGCCACGCTGGCCGCTGCAGCGGACGGCGCGGCGACGGATGTGCGCTTGTGGACGGCGCCGACCCCGCCGCCACTGGGGACGATCGCCGCTGGTTGGGCCGCCCGGGCGTTCGGGCTACACTGGGCGCACCGGCACTGCCGGAATTCGCGTACTCCCATGACCCGGGCCTCCGGGCGCTGCGGTGGGGTCGGTCCCTGCGGGGAACCCGCCGAGCGGAGTGCCAGGGTGTCGGCCACCGCGGTCGGCGCGTCAACCGACCAGCGCCTGCGGGCGCCGAAAGGAACGCTCGTGGCTGTCGTCACCATGCGCCAACTGCTCGAATCCGGGGTCCACTTCGGACACCAGACCCGCCGTTGGAACCCCAAGATGAAGCGCTTCATCCTCACCGAGCGCAATGGCATCTACATCATCGATCTCGCCAACTCGTTGTCGTTCATCGATCGTGCGTACGAGTTCGTCAGCCAGACCGTCGCCCACGGCGGCACCATCCTGTTCGTCGGCACCAAGAAGCAGGCCCAGGAAGCGATCGAGCAGCAGGCCACGCGCGTCGACATGCCCTACGTGAACAACCGGTGGCTGGGCGGCATGCTCACCAACTTCAGCACCGTGCATCAGCGTCTCGAGCGGCTCAAGGAACTTGAGGAGATGGACTTCGACGACGTCGCCGGTTCCTCCCTCACCAAGAAGGAACTGCTGACCCTGTCCCGTGAGAAGGACAAGCTGGAACGCACCCTGGGCGGCATCCGCACCATGGAGAAGGTCCCCAGCGCCATCTGGGTCGTGGACACCAAGAAAGAACACATCGCAGTGAAGGAGGCCCGCAAGCTGGGCATCCCGGTCATCGCGATCCTCGACACCAACTGCGATCCCGACGAGGTCGACTATCCGGTGCCGGGCAACGACGACGCCATCCGCGCTGTCGCGCTGCTGACTCGCGTCATTGCCGACGCCGCAGCCGACGGGCTGCGAGCGCGCGCCGAGCGTGCCGCCGGCGGCGCCTCCGATGCCGAGCCGTTGGCCGAGTGGGAAGCCGCCGTGTTGGGGTCCGGCGACGCCGAAGCGCCTGCCGCTCAACCCGACGCGACTGAACCTGCTGCCGCCGATGCCGTGGCGCAGCCCGCCGACGAGGTGCAGACCCAGACCGTAGACGACGCGTTGCTCGCCGACACCCCCGAGGTGGCCCAGAAGTTGGCCGAGGCCGACGCGACGGAAAGCACTGTGGCTCAGGCCGAGGAGGCGCTGGTCGACGAGCAGGCACTGCAGGCTGCCGAGACGGTCCATGGGCAGGAGGCTCCCGCCCCCGAGTCCGCGGCTCCCGACGCCCAGGCCTGACCGACCGTTCGGGCCCACGGGTCCGACCACCCACCGACTACCGAAGGAAGTAGAAGTTCATGGCTACGATCACCGCCGCCGACGTCAAGCGACTCCGGGATCTCACCGGGGCCGGAATGATGGAGTGCAAGAAGGCGCTCACCGAAGCTGACGGCGACATCGACAAGGCCGTCGAAGTGTTGCGCATCTCGGGTGCAGCCAAAGCCGCCAAGCGGGGCGCCGAGCGCACCGCCAGCAACGGGCTGGTCGCGCAGAAGGGCAACGCGCTGGTCGAGTTGCGCTGCGAGACGGACTTCGTGGCCAAGAACGCCGACTTCACTGCGCTGGCCGACGCCCTGGCCACTGCCGTGGACGAACAGCGGCCGACCTCCGACGAGGAGTTCGCCGCGGTGACGTTGCCCACCGGCGCCACCGCTGCCGCTGCCGTCGCCGATCTGTCGGCGATCATCGGCGAGAAACTCGAACTCGGCCGGTTCGCAGTGGTGGACGGCACCCTCGAGGTGTACCTCCACAGTCGTTCGGCTGATCTGCCGCCGGCCGTGGGGGTTCTGCTCGGTTACGAAGGCGACGCCGACGCGGCCCGGTCCGTGGCCCTGCAGGTGGCCGCTATGAAGCCGCGGTACCTGTCGCGCGACGACGTCCCCGCAGACACCGTGGCCAACGAACGGCGGATCGCCGAAGCGACGGCCCGCGAGGAGGGCAAGCCCGAACAGGCACTGCCCAAGATCATCGAAGGCCGCGTCAACGGGTTCTTCAAGGACAACGTCCTGCTCGATCAGGCATCGGTGCAGGACAACAAGAAGAGCGTCGCGCAGACTCTGCAGGACGCCGGGACTACCGTGACAGGGTTCGCGTTGATCGAGGTCGGCCAGGCCTGAGCGGTACGGAAGGGGCAGCGACGTGGCTGAGACATCCGACCCGGTTCAGGGTGTCCTGACCGGAACGGTCGACATCTGGCCCGGGGTACCCGTCGGCGGCTTCGGCACCGTGCTCCTCAAACTGTCCGGTGAAGCCTTCGCGGGCGGTGGTGGCCTGGGCGTCGATCCCGAGGTCGTGCGGTCCATCGCGGCCCAGATCGCGGCCGTGGTCCGGGCGGGTACCGAAGTAGCCGTGGTCATCGGTGGGGGCAACTACTTCCGAGGTGCCGAACTGTCCGAACACGGGATGGATCGCGCCCGCGCCGACTACATGGGCATGCTGGGGACCGTGATGAACTGCCTGGCGCTGCAGGACTTCTGCGAGAAGGAAGGCATCGACACGCGGGTCCAGACCGCGATCTCGATGGGTCAGGTGGCGGAGCCCTACGTTCCTCGTCGGGCCCAGCGACATCTCACCAAGGGGCGCGTCGTGATCTTCGGTGCCGGTCTGGGCGCACCGTACTTCTCGACCGACACCACCGCCGCCCAGCGGGCGCTGGAGATCGGCGCCGAGATCGTGCTCATGGCCAAAGGAGTGGACGGGGTGTACGACAGCGACCCCCGGACCAACCCGGACGCCGAACGGTTCGAGCAGTTGAGCTACGACGAGGTCCTGCGGCGGGACCTGAAGGTCGCCGACGCGACTGCCATCAGCCTCTGCCGCGACAACGACCTGCCGCTCGTCGTCTTCAATCTTCTCGTCGAAGGAAACATCGCCCGGGCGGTCCGGGGTGAGAGGATCGGAACGCTCATCAGTTGAGCGACGAAGGAGCCCCCGTGATCGACGACACACTGCTCGAAGCAGAAGACAAGATGGACAAGGCGGTCACGTTCGCCCAGGAGGAGTTCGCGGCCATCCGCACGGGTCGGCCCAACCCGGCGATGTTCTCCAAGCTCACCGTCGACTACTACGGCACGCCCACCCCCATCCAGCAGCTGGCGTCGTTCGCATCTCCCGAGGCGATGATGATGATCATCACGCCCTACGACAAATCCGTGATCAACGACATCGAACGGGCCATCCGGGACTCCGACCTGGGCGTGAACCCGGCCACCGACGGGATGATCGTGCGTGTCGTCATGCCGCAACTCACCGAGGAGCGCCGGCGCGAGTACATCAAGACCGCCAAGACCAAGGCCGAAGAGGCGCGGGTCGCCATCCGCAACATCCGACGGCACACCAACCAGGTGCTCGACAAGATGGCCAAGGACGGGGACGTAGGCGAGGACGACGTGAAGCGTGCCGAGAAACACCTCGACGACGCCACCCAGCAGCACGTCACCCGCATCGACGACCTGCTCAAGCACAAAGAGTCCGAACTGCTCGAGGTCTGACATGGCCGACGCGCCGGCCACTCCGCAACCCGAGGCCACCCAGTCGAAAGCCGGCCGCAACCTGCCCGTCGCGATCGCCGCGGGCGTCGTCCTGGGCGGCCTGTGTATCGCCAGCCTGGCCTGGCAGAAATGGCTGTTCATCCCGCTGGCCGTGGTCGCCCTGTGGATCGGGATCACCGAGATCGCCAACGGTTTTGCGACCCGCGGCATCCGCATCAGCACGTGGCCGTTACTGGTAGCGGTGCCGGTCATCGGCTGGGCCGCCTACGTCCACGGACCGCAGGCCTTCCTCGCTGTCATCGCGGCTCTCGTTCTGGTCATCCTGGTGTGGCGCCTGTGGGGCGGCACCGAGGACTACGTGCGCGACACCACGGCATCCGTGTTCGTCGCGGGCTACATCCCGCTGATGCTCGGTTTCGCCATTCTCACGTTGCGGGCCGACGACGGCGCGTGGCGGATCGTTGCGTTCATCGCCCTGACCATCGGCAGCGACATCGGCGGGTACGCGGCCGGCGTCCTGTTCGGCAAACATCCCATGGCTCCGACGATCAGTCCCAAGAAGTCCTGGGAGGGCTTCGCCGGATCGGTCATCTTCCAGGTGGCCATCGGAGTCGGCCTCTTCGTGACCGTCCTGTCGGGTCAGTGGTGGGAGGGGGTGCTGGCCGGGGTGATCCTGACCATCACCGCCACCCTGGGTGACTTCATCGAAAGCGCCGTCAAGCGCGACCTCGGCATCAAGGACATGGGTTCGATCATCCCGGGACACGGTGGTCTGATGGACCGACTCGATTCGCTCATCCCCAACGCCTTCGTCTCGTGGGCCGTGTTCACCGCGTTTCTGGGATCGTGACCGAGGACCTGCCGGGAATCACCCGGCCCGAGCGCGCGGAGCGGGCGGCCCGCCCGGACCGGCACTGGGCGGACCTGGATCCGGACGCCCGTGCGGCGGCGCTCGTCGAGGCGGGCCTGCCGCGATTCCGCGCCGACCAGATCTCGCGGCGCTACTTCGGCCGAGATCAAGCCGATCCGGCGTCCTGGTCGGAACTGGCCGGCCCGCTCGCCGAGCAGATAGCCGGCGAGTGGTTCCCGGAACTGCTCGAACCGGTCACTGATGTCAGCTGCGACGACGGCGACACCGTCAAGACCGTCTGGCGGCTGACCGGTGGGGGCCTGGTCGAGAGCGTGGTCATGGCCTATCCCCGGCGCGTCACCGCTTGTGTCTCGTCCCAAGCCGGGTGCGGCATCGGCTGCCCGTTCTGCGCCACCGGCCAGCAGGGGTTGACCCGCAACCTGTCGACCGCCGAGATCGTCGAACAAGTGCGCCAGGCACGCGTGCTGGCCGGTTCAGGGGCGTTCCGGCGCTCACCGGACCACCTCACCAACATCGTGTTCATGGGGATGGGCGAACCACTGGCCAACTACCGAGCCCTGGTCGCCGCCCTGCATCGCATCATCGACCCGGCGCCGGCGGGCTTCGGGATGTCCGCCCGCAACGTGACCGTCTCCACTGTGGGTCTGGTGCCCCGCATCGACGCGCTGGCGGCCGAGGGGCTGCCCGTCACCCTGGCGGTGTCGCTGCATGCCCCGGACGACGAACTGCGCGACACGCTGGTGCCGATCAACAATCGCTGGCCGGTAGCCGACGTGATAGCCGCTGCCGACCGGTACGCCGCCACCACCGGTCGGCGCTACAGCATCGAGTACGCCCTGATCCGGGACATCAACGACCAGCCCGAACGGGCCGCGGCTCTGGGGGAACTGCTGGCCGATCGGCTGACCCATCTCAATCTGATCCCGCTGAACCCCACGCCGGGATCGCGCTGGACCGCGTCCGATCCTGCCGTGCAGGACGAGTTCGTGCGGATCGTCCGAGCCGCCGGCGTGGCGGTGACGGTTCGCGACACCCGCGGCCGTGAGATCGACGGGGCCTGCGGTCAGCTGGCTGCGGCCGTCGGGCGAGGCTGACGTGCGCCGGATAGTCGTCCTGGGTTCGACTGGGTCCATCGGGGTCCAGGCGCTGGACATCGTCGCCCGCAACCCCGACCGGTTCAGGGTCGTCGGACTCGCCGCCGCCGGCTCAGACGTCGACCTGTTGACCCGACAGGTCAGCGCCACCTCGGCCACCCATGTGGCCGTGGCCGATCCTGGGGCCGCCGCTGCCCTGCCCGAAGCGCTCGCCCGCGCCGCCGGCCCCGCGCCCGACGTCGAGATCCTGTCGGGACCCGACGCGGCCGCGGAACTCGCGACGCTGGACTGTGACGTCGTGCTCAACGGGATGGCCGGGGCAGCAGGTCTGGCGCCGACCCTGGCGGCCCTCGAAGCGGGTCGCACGTTGGCCCTGGCGAACAAGGAGTCGCTGATCATCGCCGGTCCGGTGGTGACCCGGCTCGCGGCGCCCGATCAGATCGTCCCGGTGGACTCGGAACATTCCGCCCTGGCGCAGGCACTGCGCGCGGGCCGCCGCGACGAGGTGCGGCGGCTCATCCTCACCGCCAGTGGCGGACCCTTCCGGGGTCGCACCCGAGCCGACCTGATGGACGTCACCCCGGCACAGGCGCTGAACCATCCGACCTGGTCCATGGGTCCGCTCGTCACCATCAACTCCGCGACGCTGGTGAACAAAGGGCTGGAACTCATCGAGGCCCACCTGCTGTTCGACGTGCCGTTCGACCGGCTGGACGTCGTGATCCACCCCCAGTCGGTGGTGCACTCGATGGTCGAGTTCGTCGATGGGTCCACCATGGCCCAGGCCAGCCCGCCGGACATGCGGCTGCCCATCTCGCTGGGACTGTCCTGGCCGGACCGGGTCCCCGAGGCGGCACCCGCTTGTGACTGGTCTGAGGCTGCCCGATGGACCTTCGAGCCGGTCGATGTGGCCGCGTTCCCGGCCATCTCGCTGGCCGCCCAGGTGGGCACTGCCGGCGGGGTGTACCCCGCGCTCTTCAACGCCGCGGACGAAGTCGCGGTCGCCGCGTTCCTCGCCGGGGGGCTGCCCTTTCCCGGGATTGTGGATACCGTGGAACAGGTGGTCGCCGACTACGACGGCCGCTTCGACGGGAACGAGTTGGCTCTGGCCGACGTCCTAGCGGCGGACCAGTGGGCCCGCCACCGAGCCCACGAACTGCTCCAGTGACTGCAGGAGGTGCCCATGGGTGATGTCATCGCCAACATCGTGGGCATTGTCATCTTCATCTTCCTGATCTTTCTGTCGATCGGGCTGCACGAGTTCGGTCACTTCGCCACCGCCAAGCACTATGGCGTCAAAGTCACCGAGTTCATGATCGGGTTCGGCCCGGTTCTGTGGTCCAAGGTCCGGGGCGAGACCAGTTACGGCATCAAGACTGTCCCCGTCGGCGGCTACGTCCGCATCATCGGGATGTATCCGCCAGGGCGTCCCGACCAGCCGGAACCCACCGGCCGGTTCGGCCAGATGATTGACGAGGCCCGGCGGGCGTCACTGTCGGAGATCGAACCTGGGGACGAGAACCGGGTCTTCTACCGCCTCCCGGTGCGGCAACGGGTCGTTGTCATGCTGGCGGGTCCGTTCATGAACCTGTTCCTGGCGTTCCTGCTCTTCGGCATCATGCTCGTCGGCATCGGACTGCCTCAGCCCACCAGCAGCCTGGCCGCGGTCGTGGACTGTGTCCCCACGGCCACCAACCCCAGCGGCGCAGCCACCAACGGCGTCTGCCCGTCCGGAAGTGACCCGACCGCCGCCGCGGGTGCCGGATTGCAGCCGGGTGACCGCATCGTGTCGGTCGACGGGCAGCCCATCACCGGCTGGGAGGACGTCAGCACGGCCCTCGCTGGGGCGTCGGGCACCACCCAGGTGGTGGTCGAGCGCAGTGGCACACAGATCCCGGTGACCGTGGACCTGGCGCCGGTCTCGTATCCCGTCTACGACGACAAGGGGCAGCCGACGGGCGCCACGACCACCCGGACCTTCCTCGGGGTGCGGCCGCGGGTCGATTACGTCGGTCTGCCCGTCTCCGGGGTCCCCGCCTACATGTGGGACATCACCACGGCCTCGGTGGGGGCGCTCCTCACGATGCCGCAGCGGATGTACGACCTGGCCGTCACGCTGGTGACCAACGGCGAACGCAGCCAGGAGAGTCCGGTCAGCGTCGTCGGGGTGACCCGACTCGGGGGCGAGATCGCCGCCATGGACGAGCCCACCGACGCCAAGATCGGGTCGTTCCTGGGTCTGGCCGCCTCCTTGAACCTGTTCCTGTTCCTGTTCAACTTGCTGCCCATCCTGCCGCTCGACGGGGGACACGTCGCTGCGGCGTGGTACGAGGCGATCCGGCGCCGCTGGGCGTCCTGGCGCCACCGGCCCGACCCAGGACCGGTGGACACGGCCAGGCTGCTTCCCATCACCTACTCGGTCGCGATCGTGCTGATCGCGACCGGTGCTGTGGTGATCTGGGCCGACCTCGTCAAGCCCATCACTCTGGGTGGATGACGCGCGCCGAGTTGGGCAACTCCCCGGCGGGGAGGATACTGGACAGGATCCGAATCCGGAGGTACTCGTGACCGCCATCTCCCTGGGCACGCCCACGGTCGCCACACTCGCGCCGCGCCGCCGCAGCAAACAGATCGTGCTGCGGCATCCCACCCACCCGGTCGCCGTCGGTGGCGACGCACCGGTCTCGGTACAGTCCATGACCACCACGGTGACGGCCGACATCAACTCGACGTTGCAGCAGATCGCCGAGCTGACCGCCGCCGGATGCCAGGTCGTCCGGGTGGCAGTCCCCAGTGCCGACGATGCCGAGGCGCTGCCAACCATCGCCAAGAAGTCGAACATCCCGGTCGTGGCCGACATCCACTTCCAACCCAAGTACGTCTACGCCGCCATCGACGCCGGATGTGCCGGGGTCAGGGTGAACCCGGGCAACATCAAGAAGTTCGATGACCAGGTCGCACAGATCGCCCGGGCGGCAGCAGACGCCGCGACGCCCATCCGGATCGGGGTCAATGCCGGATCGTTGGATCCGCGACTTCTGCAGAAGTACGGCAAGGCCACCCCCGAGGCGCTCGTGGAATCGGCGCTGTGGGAGTGCTCCCTGTTCGAAGAGCACGGTTTCACCGACCTGAAGATCTCGGTGAAACACCACGACCCGGTCGTCATGGTGCAGGCTTACCGGCTCCTGGCCGAGCGGTGCGACTACCCCCTGCACCTGGGCGTCACCGAGGCCGGCCCGGCGCAGCAGGGAACCATCAAGTCGGCCGTGGCCTTCGGCGCCCTGCTGTCCCAGGGCATCGGCGACACGATCCGGGTGTCGCTGTCCGCACCCCCGGTCGAAGAGGTGAAGGTGGGTCGCGGAATCCTCGAATCCCTCAATCTGCGCGAGCGGGGCCTCGAGATCGTGTCCTGCCCGTCGTGTGGTCGGGCCCAAGTCGACGTCTACACCCTGGCCGAGCAGGTCACCGCCGGACTCCAGGGCCTCGAGGTGCCACTGCGGGTCGCCGTCATGGGCTGCGTGGTGAACGGTCCGGGGGAGGCGCGTGAGGCCGACCTGGGCGTCGCCAGTGGCAACGGCAAGGGTCAGATCTTCGTGAAGGGCGAGGTGATCAAGACGGTGCCCGAGGCGCAGATCGTCGAGACCCTCATCGAAGAGGCGTTGCGCCTGGCCGAGGACATGGCACCGGGAGGGACGCCCGAGGTACAGGTCGGTTCGTGACCATCGGTCACGTGAACCACGCCACGGCATCCGTCCGTCTCCTGGGACCCGCCGACACCGAGGCACTGCGGGACCTCATGCGCCCCGACCCCGTGCGGCATTGTTTCGCCGAGGCCCGGCTGGACACCTGGGGGCTCCAAGCGGCTGCCTCTGGCGGACCCTTTTGGGGCTACGGACCGGCAGGCTCGGTCGAATCCGCGTTGCTGGTGGGGGCCAACATGGTGCCCGTGGCCACCACGCCGGCGGCCCGTGCGGCTTTCGCCGAACATGCGGTTCGTCAGGGCAGACGCTCCAGTTCCATCGTGGGCCCCGCCGACGAGGTGCTGGATCTGTGGCGCCACCTCGAGCCGCACTGGGGGACGGCCCGCGAAGTCCGACCTGACCAGCTGCTCATGGTGGCCACCCAGCCCTCGACCGTCGACCCGGACCCCTGCGTGCGCGCCACCACTGCCGACGATCTGAACGGGCTGTTCCCCGCCTGCGTGGCGATGTTCACCGAAGAGGTCGGCATCTCCCCGATCGCCGGCGGGATGGAGCCGGCCTACCGCCGCCGGGTGTCGGATCTGATCCGCCAAGGTCGTTCCTTCGCCGCCTTTGATGACGACGGGCTGTTCTTCAAGGCGGAACTGGGGGCGCTGTCGCGTCGGGCCGGGCAGATCCAGGGGGTCTGGGTGCCGCCCGAGCGCCGCCGCCGGGGGCTGGCCTCCCGGGGTATGGCAGCGGTGGTGCGATTGACCGCACCGATCGTCTCCGTCGTCTCGTTGTATGTGAACTCCTACAACACCGGTGCGGTGCGTGCCTATGAGGCAGCGGGATTCCGCACCGTCGGGCGGTTCGCCACCATCCTGTTCTGATCCCGTGGCATGCTGTGGCCACAGCGCCGCTGGGCGCCGGGAGGGGCTCCATGGGCGACACGCGACCGAGCGGTCTCGCGCGGGCGGGGCGCATCATCGGCGGGGCGTTGGCGGGGATCCTCATCGGCGCCGTCTGTTACGGGCTGTATTTCGGGATGGCCAACTTCACCGAACTCCGCGGGACCGTGCCCACCTTGTCGGGGCTCACCGACGACGAATCACGGTTGCGAGCGGCAGCTGACAGCGCCGTCGGCTATGCCGAGCAGTTCGACCGTGCCCCCTCGTCGAACCATGTCGGTCGAGGGTTCCGGTTCAGCGCGCCGGCCCCGGCCGGGGTGGACGCCGATCCCGGCCACTGGTGCGCCGGCCAGGTCATCGGCTACCGGATCGACTACACCGGCGCCCTGCTGGCCGGCTCGACCCGTGCCAAGGAGCAACTGCGCTGGAGCCAGGCGTTCTCCCAGTGGTCGCAGGCCAGCGGCGGACGCTACCTGTTCGAGTACCGGGGTCCGGCCGAGTATCCGCTGACCGACGCCGCCACCACCGAGTCCTACCCCATCGATCCCCGGGCGGTCCCGCGCGGCGAGATCGCGATCAGCTACGGTGTCCCGCCGCAGCGATCCGCCGCCAAGTGGGACGAGTACCGCCACCCCACCTTGTCCGACACCCTGGGATTCGCCGGCCTGGGACCTATCTCGTGGAGTTCCGGTGCGGCTCAGAGCCGGGTGACCACCGCCATGATCGTGCTGGACGCCCTCGACTCGGAGGCTGATCCACGGGCGCTGCCGACGCCGTACATCCACGAGGCGGGACACGCCCTGGGCCTGGCCCACGTTCCCGACCCGGGGCAGATGATGTACGACACTGCGGGATCGGAATCGGAGATCGCCGACGGCGACCGCAACGGGATCGGCCGACTGGCCGCGATGTCCTGCCAGTAACCGCCGAGTATCCTGCGAGCAATCACTCCGGAGGTGGCGCAGTGCTGCGCATGTCAACGTTGTTCCTGCGTACCCTGCGCGAGGATCCGGCCGATGCCGAGGTACCCAGCCACCGACTGCTGGTCCGGGCCGGGTACGTGCGCCGCATCGCGCCGGGAGTGTTCTCCTGGCTCCCGCTGGGGTACCTGGTGTACCGCAACGTCGAAGCGATCGTGCGGGCCGAGATGGATGCCGCCGGGTTCCAAGAGGTGCACTTTCCCGCCCTCCTGCCCCGAGAGCCGTACGAGGCGACGGATCGCTGGATGGAGTACGGCGACACCCTGTTCCGACTGCAGGACCGCAAGGGCAACGACCTCCTCCTGGGTCCCACCCACGAGGAGATGTTCACCCTGATGGTGAAGGGGGAGTACTCGTCCTACCGCGATCTGCCGCTGCGGATCTACCAGATCCAGACCAAGTACCGCGACGAGGCCAGGCCGCGGGCCGGCATCCTGCGGGGCCGTGAGTTCGTCATGAAGGACTCGTACTCGTTCGACGTGGACGAGGCGGGACTTCAGGCCAGCTACGACGCCCACCGGGTCGCCTACCGGCGCACGTTCGAGCGGCTGGGGCTGGACTACGTGATCGTCAGTGCCATGGCCGGTGCCATGGGCGGGTCGGCCAGTGAGGAGTTCCTGGCTCCGTGCCCGTCGGGCGAGGACACCTTCGTGCGGTGCAGTGCCTGCGACTACGCGGCCAACGTCGAAGCGGTCAACACCCCCGCTCCACCGGCCCGGGCCACCGGCGATCTGCCGCCAGCCCGCGTCGCCGACACCCCTGGGACCGAGACGATCGCCTCGCTGGTGGAGTTGGCCAACCGCGACGACGACCTGCGCAACCCGGACCGCGACTGGGTGGCGGCCGACACGTTGAAGAATGTCGTGGTGATGCTGACCTGGCCCGACGGCCGGTCGGAGCCGTTGGTGGTGGGGCTGCCCGGCGACCGCGAGGTCGACCCCAAGCGCCTCGAGGCCGTTGTCGCCCCGGCCGCCGTGCGCCCCTTCGAGGAAGCGGATTTCGCCGCCCACCCCGCGTTGGTGCGTGGCTACATCGGCCCGGGGTCGTTGGGGGAGCAGTCCGCCAGTGGCATTCGCTACCTCGTCGATCCGCGCGTGGTCGATGGGACGGCCTGGATCACCGGCGCCGACGAACCCGATCGGCACGTCTTCGGTCTTGTGGCGGGCCGTGACTTCGTCGCCGACGGCACCATCGAGGCAGCAGAGGTCCGTGCGGGCGATCCGTGTCCGAGCTGCGGCAGCGCACTCGAGATCGCGCGAGGCATCGAGATCGGACACATCTTCCAACTGGGCCGCAAGTACGCTGAAGCGCTCGACCTGCAGGTGCTGGACGAGAACGGCGAGCTGGTCACGGTGACCATGGGCAGTTACGGCATCGGGGTGTCGCGGGCGGTGGCCGCGATCGCAGAGCAGACCCATGACGAGCGGGGCCTGTGCTGGCCGCGTGAGGTCGCGCCTGCCGACATCCACATCGTGGTGGCCGGCAAGGGCGACGAGATCCTGGCCGCCGCCGAGCGACTGGCCGCCGACAGTGAGGCCGCAGG